>Ga0307982_1002090_pt1 | contig 16211 bp, 3 predicted proteins | sample OrgLakmetagen989_FD_201847 | JGI IMG/M metagenome (GOLD analysis project Ga0307982, IMG submission 201847) | Saline water microbial communities from Organic Lake, Antarctica - #989 | ecosystem: Environmental > Aquatic > Non-marine Saline and Alkaline > Saline | place: Antarctica: Organic Lake...
TGAACGCCAGCACGGTGGGCGCTGACGTGGGCACCACGGACGGCGCGCCGGTGGCCGGCGTCGGCTCAGGCGTAGGCCGCCGGGTCGGCAAGGCCGTCGGAAAGGAGGTAGGAGCCTCGGACGGCCGCGGAGAGGGCACCGGCGTCGGGCGAATGGAAGGCACTGGCGAGGGCAAAGGCGTCGGTTGAGGCGACGGCGGAAGAGTAGGAAGCGAGGTCGGCATGATAGTCGGCACGGGCGAAGGCGCAGGCGTGGGCTCGAGGGTGGGCACTGGGGTAGGCATCAACGATGGCACAGGCGAAGGTGCCGGCGTGGGTTGCAATGAAGGCACAGGTGAGGGCGCCGGCGTTGGCAACGGTGTTGGCAAAGGTGTCGGCAATGGCGACGGCACTGGTGTGGGCGCTGGCGTGGGCAACGGCGAAGGTATTGGCGTGGGTGCCGGGCTTGGAGGCGGAGTTGGGAGGGCTGTGGGGAGGGAAGTCGGGGCGCTACTCGGTAACGGCGTAGGCGCGGGTGAAGGCTTAAGGGTCGGCACCGGCGTTGGCACGGGCGACGGTGACTGCGAAGGCTTTTCGGACGGGATGAGGGTCGGCAGCGAGGTGGGCACAATGCTTGGCGGGAACGAGGGGTTCGGCGTGGGCGGAATTGAAGGAAATGCGGACGGCGCTGGCGTAACAGTCGGGTTTTGCGAGGGCGGAGGCGTCGGCACCGGAGTGGGGTAAGGGGTTGCGGAGACGGAGCGCACACAATAAAAGCGCGGAATGGTAAACTTGGACTCGGACACGCCCACCACGCAATCGTCGTCGTCGTAGGAGGAGCTATCCAAGTAGGTGCTGCCCGCGGCTCGGAACTGGCGCTTCATGTGCGTGAACAGAGTGTTGTTGGAGACCCCTGCCAACATGCGCTCCGAAGTGGTTTCGAAGAAGGTCTCCGCGTTGGGAAAGTACTCAGACAGCTCTTCGATCACAATCGAAATGGTGAAAGACACTTTGGTCGCGCGGTCGTCCGGTGAGATGTCAGTCGCGAGGTCGTCAAATTGATCGGCGTAGTTCAGCACGAAGTCACTGACCGTCAAGTCTTCGAAATCTCCGGTGCCTAGGTACTTTTCACCTTCCCTGGTTTGGAAGAATTCGGACAAGGCCACGTACAGGGCCGCCGTTTCGGTGTCGGTCCACTGGGTGTAGTCGGCGCACGCAATCACGAAGTTGACCTCCACTGTAATCACGTGCACAAAGAGCGCAATCGTGGGGCTGTATGTAGGCAGAGAGGTGGGCAGTGGCGTCGGCAAGGACGTTGGCGCGGGGCTGGGGAACGGCGTAGGCGATGGCGTGGGTAGTATGGTTGGCACAGGGGTAGGGAATGTCGACGGTATGGGGCTCGGCATCGGGGTGGGCGCTAAGGTTGGCAGCGGTGTCGGTGAAGGTGTCGGTGAAAGGGTTGGAGATGGCGTCGGCATGAGAGTAGGCACCGGCGTTGGCAACGGCGTAGGTGCCAGTGAAGGCACGGGCGTGGGCACCAAGGTCGGAACCTAAACAGAAAGACGAGAAAAAAAAGTCAAACAGTTGATCATTCAGTGACGAAATAAATACAACTTGAATAAATTTTTGAAAAGAAAACAGCAATCGATGTTCGTACCGGGGTAGGTTGTGGCGTGGGCGCAGGCGACGGCAACGGCGTCGGCGACAGAGATGGCACCGGCGAGGGTGCCAGCGAAGGCATTGTAGACGGAATCGGGGAAGGCGCGGGAGTGGGGTGAGACGTTGGCACTTGCGTCGGGATTTCCGTTTGGGAGCCACACTGCACGCTCACGTTGAAGTTGCCACTCGCACTGGGCACCAAACCTTCGACCATCAGCCAGTAGTCGCCTGCGGGCACCACCGCCAAGAAACTGCAGGTGACGGGATTGCTGTTGTTGTACGGGTCGGTGCTGAGCCCAAACAGCAAGTCGGCGTTGGCGGAGGCGTTGGACGCTGCACCAATCAGCTGCCCGCTGTCCGAGACACAGCCGTCGTAGAGGCCTACGAGAATGTCGTCGTCCGAAGAGCCTTCGCCGTCGCAGACCGAGACGGTCAAAATTGTTTCTTCTGAAAATTTCAGCAAGTAGTTTACGTCGGGCCCACCGACGTTGTTTAAATCGCCCAAGTCCGCAAAGGAGCCCGCGATGTGGCCACAGCCGCTCGGCACAAATTGGCAGCCGCCGGCGGACGGCGACAGCGTAGGTGAAAACGTGGGCTCTTGCAGACAAGTGGTGTTGATCGCAAATTGGCCTTTGGGGGCAGCTCCTAGGCCTGACACCACGACGTAAAGGTCGGCTGGGGCCGGGTCCACGAGAATGCGCACGATCGAACAAGTAGGCACGTAGCCGTCTACCCCACGAGGCGCTACACGGGACTCGGTGTTTACCTCCGGGCCCGTCTGGTTGACCAATAGGGTGCCGTTGTTGAGCGGGCAGCCGGTCCAAATGCTGATGTGGGTCGCGAAGTCGGTGCCCACGGTGCACGAGTCGAACTCAATGGTGCTCGAGGAATTCACGTGCACAATGAAGAGCGCGTCGGGCGAGGGGAGGCCCGCCACGTCTTGGGACCGCAAATTGTCGCCCACCACGCGGTCGCCACAGGTAAACGGTTCGGCGCTCAACAAGTTGCAGCCCGGGGTGGTCGGGTACGAGGTGGGGACCAGAGTGACGGTGGGGGCTAGCGTCGGCGGTGACGTGGGCACCGAGGACGGAATGGGAGTGGGCACGGCACTCGGTATTGGTGACGGCTCCGACGTGGGCAACGGCGAGGGCATTGACGTGGGCACAGGAGTCGGTACTATTGTTGGCACCTTCACGAGAATAAGGCAGCAAGAACCCGCACAAAGGCAGAGTGAGAAAAATAAGTGGCCTCTAAACTTGGAATTGAGATGCTCACGTGAAATATTTACTACTCAAATGTTACAACCAAGGAAAGTAAAATATTCCCTCCTCTTCAACTTACCGGCGAAGGCTGCGACGTGGGAATGAATGAGGGCACCTGAAGGGACAAAAATGCAGCATTTTAGAAAAATTATGCACATGCATCAAAAAAGGAACTTGAAAAAGAAGAAGAAGACGAAGAAGAAGAAGAAAGGGGGAATGGGAAAGAAGCACTTCCAGGATAGATGATAAAAAGTACACAGACATACCAGCGTCGGGAGCGCTGTAGGGATAGCAATGGGCAGTACAGTTGGTGACGGCGTTGGCTCCACGGACAGCGTAGGTAGAAGCGTAGGCATCGCGGTGGGCGCTGGCGACGGCGCAGGCGACGGCGGTGCTGTGCACGTGAGCTCAAATTCGAATTCACCGTAGTCTTCGATGCCTCCTACTGCCTCAACCAAGAGCCAGTAGGTACCCGACTCATAGAGAATGAATTCGTTCAAGCAGCTTCCCGTGGCGTTGGCAATGATTTTCCCACCGCTGGCGGGGCAGTCGTCGTAGAGCCATACGGTAGCATTGATCTGGAACTCAGCGTTCGGCACCTTGGCACACACGTCAGCTACCAGCCGCTTGGGCTCAAAGAGGGTAATCACAAAGTTTTGCTCTTTCGCCGGCCCGCCACCAAAGTCGCCGTAGAACGCGGTGTTGCTGGTTACCGACGGGCCATTGCAAATCACCCCTGTAAAGTCACACGCGCCGTGGGTGGGGTAGGGCGTAGCTCCAATGGTGGGGCTAGAGGTGGGGCCGGGTGAGCACTGCACGATGAGCTCAAAGTCGCCTTCGCTGTCGCCCAAGCCATCCACCGTGACCCAAAACCCGCCGCCTTCTTGGCCATTGGGGCCCGGGTCTTCGAAGTCATCGAACTGAAAGTCCACGTTCACGAAGCTGCACCCGTCGCCCATTTTGCTGTTCCACTGCCCCTTGGACGTCTGAGAAAAGAGCGTAGGCACGCTGGTGTCCGACGGGTAATCCCGATAAACCGTAATGATGGCGTCGAAGTTGGTGAACTTGGTGCAGGTGGTCAGGTACACGCTCTGCGGCCCAAACACGGACAGCAAGAAGTGCACGTCGCCGGACGAGTTGCCTTGCAGGTTCGGTCTCCCCACATTAGAACCAACCACGGTGTCGCCACACGTGATGTAGTCGTAGGCGCACGGCGAGTTGTCCACAAATGGCTCTGGAATCACGTTCTCTTGGCACAGCACCGCGAGTTCAAAGCTGCCTTCTGCAGGCACCAAGGTGTTGTTGACGATCGACGTGTTGCCCTCGACGTGGAGCCAATAAGTGCCGGGGTCCAGAGGAGCGACCACTACGCCGCAGTCGTCGTACTCGTCGGACTGCGCAATCATTGTCGCGTTGCTGCCGTAGTACGTGCCTTGCCGTTCCACGCGCTCGACGCCACGCGCAGGGAAGTCCAGATACAGGGTGAGCCGCAAAGAAATCACCGTAGAGGGGCGGCAGCTCGAAATGGCCACGTATTTGGGGGTTTCAAACACTGAGATCATGTAAAACAAGTCACCCGAGTCTGGATTGCCCAGCTCTTCCGGTGCCCCAATGTTGCTTCCCACTTCCAAATCACCGCACGTCAAGTGCTGGTAAGCGCAGTGCGACTGGTTTACCCAATCAGGGCTTTCCAGGAGCAAATAATTCCCGAAGCCGTCCCCGCCACGGTCGCAGCCCGTCGGTACGGGCGAGGGCGCCAGGGAAGGCGTTGCGGTGCCAGGACCAATCATGTCAATGTACGCGAAAGGGCGAAACGCATCGCTGTTGTCGCCGTAGACTGACACGCAGCTCGCGTACAGACGAGTGCAATAAAACGCGAATTTACGGTCCTCGGAGGTATCCCCGTTCGCGTCGGTGGTCTCCACCATGACCACAATCCCGATTTCTTTCTCGGTGAACGGTGGGTCGCCAATGGCGGCGTAAGCACCGGGGCTCACTTGTTCTCCCGCAATGTACAAACCGTCGCTGGTTTCCGATATATTGTTGCCCGCACTCCACACCGTGAGTTCATTCAATTGGGTGCCAATTTCGTAGTACAAGTTGGTCTGCGAGGACGCGAGGTCAGACGCCACCGTGCGCAGCTCCGTGGAGATCGACACCCCCACAAAGGGGGTCCCAATGGCCGTGAAATTGGCCAAGAAGCGGTACTTGTTGGCGACCACGTTGGTGAGGTATGAAATGTCCACCCCGTCACTGTCGCCGTCCAAGTCAGGGTCCATGGCCTTGAGCTGCTGCGAGGACAGGTCCGAGGACAGCACCGAGCCGCCAATGAAAAACTGCAAGTACTGCACGTCTTCTACGTCGCACACGCAGTCGCCATTGGTGTCCCCCAGAAGCTGGTCGCAGTAGTTGAGCTGCCGCCGCGCTTCCTGCCTCGCCCTCAGCCGGCGCCGTGCTTGCAGTGGGCTCGAAGCGGCAAACGGGGTCAGCAAGTGGCTGACGTTCCAGTGCGCTGGCGGTGCCCCCATGCACCAAGCGCGTTGATGACCGCTGCGCGAGTAGCAGATAGCATCGTCGGCTCCTGCTCCAGCTACACCGAACGGTACTGTCGTATTCGTTGCATTCAGGCTCAAGATACCACTGACAACAGAAGTAGAGACGTTACTGCTGCTGTTGTTAGTGGCGCGGATAGGGTGCATCCCAAAAAGCTCGTTGAGGAAGGCATCTTGACTAGCGCGCTCCTCCGGTGGCATCATCGCTCGCTGAGCAGTGGCACGCACGTTCGCTCCGCTCTCGCTCAGTGCTTGTTCGTCAGCTAGCGCTGCCCAGTAAGAATAGGGCGCTGGCTGAGGTCCATGCACGCTAGTTTGCGAAAACGAACGGATAGCTACATGTTCCTTCCCACTGCTATCCACTGCATTAGTGTAGCCTTTGGGAGGTGCTTGAAGCTGAACGTGCGAGTCTGTGAAGCGTTGAGAGGACGTCGGCATTGACTTGTCACTAGATGGATTCACAGGCGATACACCTAATCCATTCACGATCCCAGAATGGGCTGCAAGTGCCATGCTCAATGGTTTTGGGCCACCTGAGCTACTGCTGCTGCTGTTGGTATGGCTGGCGTTGCCAAGGCTGTTGTTTGCCCCATAGCTTATGTACCCTTGTTGGTCGTACATGCCGAGCAGGCGTCTTCTCGCAGCCGTAATAATCAAAAGGTCGGAACCCGCGAAAGCAACGGTGTCGGTAATGGTGTTAGCGTCGTCCTTGAGCTTCACGATGTCTGCAGACAGGTACACAGCGCCTACTGCTTTCGCAGTGAATTTAATAGTGGCTACCGTGAGCAGTCCCCTGGTGCCACACCCACTCGACGGGCTCAGGCCACAGGAGCCAACTAGGAGCACTTCGTCGTTCGGGTCGTTGGTGGTGCACGCCCAGGTGGACGACCAGCCGTTGCCTTGCACGCAATCCGAGTCCGAGTTCACTTGCAGCAGGTTGTAGTCAAAGGTCACAATTACTTGAAACGCCGTCAAGTCAAAGGACCCATCCGCCTGAATGCGCACGTTCACGGATAGGGTGTCGCCCACCGCGATGCTCCCAAAAGGTGCCTTGGTGGTGGCCCCCATGTCGACGTCGTACACTTCAGGCTTCAAATTCGTGTATATCGCCAAATCGTCTGTGGCACCACTGCCACAAATGTCAGTGACGGTGAGCGTCGAGAAGTCGTAATAATTCGCGATCAAGGACACGATACCAACGGAAGAAACATTGAAGGCATCTCGGTTGTCAGAATCATACGTCAGCAGCAGGTCGGGCGAAAGCCACGCAGACGACGTGTAGCCCGAATACGCCACTACCATGTTAGTGTTGTCGTCGAAAGTCACCGTCGTGGCAGCGACGTCCGTAGTGCCTACGACTCCTGTAAGCGTGGAGGCTGAGCCAATGTCGGCCTTGAGCGCTACTGACGTCACCAGAGCCTTGTCTGCCACTACATTAAGAGTGAGGGATGCATTCACGCCGTAGAAATCGCCCAAAATGGTCACGCTCCCCACGGCGGAGGGCACTACCACGCGACAGCTGCCAGAGAAGCACAAGTCTTCCAAGGTCGCTACGGTTAAGTTGCTCGAAGCGTAGCTTACTCGTTTGTAGAAGTTGAGAGAGGATTGGGTAGTGCCATCCGACAGTTTCCCCCGTGCGGTGAAGTGCGAGCGCTGCCAGAGCCCGGCACAGCTCACGCGCCGCAAAATGAGCTGGTTGCCGAAGGCAGCGTAGTAGTTCGACACCTCAGGGTAGGGCTGTGAAAACAGCTCGAGGGACGCCATGCGCACCACTCGTACCGTGGCGGTGCCGTTCAGAGGGTGCACCCCTGGAAAACTCACAAACACCGAGCACGCAACCGCGGCGTCGAAAGGCAGCTCAGCTCGGTCTTTGACCCCAATCGTGTTCACCCCATTGAGCTTGATGGTCGAGTTGCTGACCCCACCGTCGTCGTCAGTGACCACCTCGTATTGAGTGCGGCTGTCGGTGGAGTAATCCTGCGTGGTACCGTCTTCGAAATCGAGCAGCACGGTGATCGTGACCGTGGTGGCCACGGAGAATGGGGCCGCCGATGCGCCGTCGCCAGCCTGCGCCAGTTTTGAGGACGAGACCGTGATGGTGACCCCAGTGGCCGCAGGCATGACGACATCCACGACCCCACGACCGGTGCCAGCCACTGCGCCGCACACCGGCCAATACGCCACCAAACCCTGACCGCAGAAACTGGAAGCCCCCACGGGCACCTCTACGGAGGTGTTACTGGTGACACTGATGCTCGTAGGCGCCAAACTCTTGAGCCTCGCTTGACCGGTTATGACCTCTGAGTACCCATCGTCAAAGTAGGCGTATATTGCCACTGAAGCAGTGTCTCCTTCGGCAACGAGCTCATGCACAAACTGCAGTTCTGGGGTGGCCACTCCATACAAGCCGATTTCACCTAGGTTGGAAATGGCCCAATCCGCGCCACTGTATACGGACACCCGGAGGCGATCCACGCCCACGGGCTCGGTGGACACTTCCACTTCAACGGGTTCCGCCACCACGCATCCTGGGTTGCCACTCGCTGGCACGTTCAGACTGACCGACGCGGTGCCGTTGGATATTCCGCGCGCAATGGTCATGCTCTTGCCAGCAGTGCCGATGGCGAGACGGCTGGCGTCGCTGGAAGCGAAGCCAACAACTGACGACACGTCGACGACGGTATCCGTGGAATTGCTCGAGTTGGTGCTGAAGGTGGCAAAAGCGCTCAATTCGGCACGCTGGAAGCGAGCGCAGTCCTGTTTCTCGCTGATGCGGCTCAGAAGAGAGTCGCTCACCGTGAAGTCCACTATTGTAGGGAACCACACGCGGAAGGTTGGTGAAATGCCCGCAACCAGAGCACCGTACGTGACCTCAACTGCTACACGGCCACTTCCCGTAGTGTGCGCCGTGGACTGAAGCTGCACCACACAACTGCCCACGGCTAGAACATCGCTGTCGTCGGCATCTGCCAGAGCACAAGTAAGCGAGCTAGAGCCCACCAAAACGTCGGAATAAGACGCTTTGGATCGAATAGCGTAGGACTTGATGGCTGACGTCACTGTGGTGCCGTCTAGAGGCGCCGTGTTCACTAATTCGTGGTTGGCTGCATAACTGAAAATCCCCAGATAGCTCACTTCGTCCACCGTGGTTTGGCACGACGTCTGTGCGCCCCCGCGCTCGTCGTTGATTTGACCAGCAACGTTGCTCGCGAAAGCAATGGAGAATTGGTTGACCATTTGCGATGCGACGAAACTCAAACTGTTACTCTGGGCGCCCACGCTCGCGGAGTTGCTCACTCTGAACTTCACGGTCACGATCGAAATGTCAGAACCCGTAACATCACCCGTGCTCACGCCGCTGCTGAGGCCGGAAGTAGACATGGAAATCTTGCCGGTGCTGGTAGTCACCACTGCGGACGTGTACAAATTAGAAGTGGCGGTGGAGGAGTACGTCAGCACGGACGTGTCAAACGCAAACGAGAGGACCCACACCGAAAGGGCTTGGCCGTTGGTGTTCGCCGTGATCGAAACCGAATACGTGGTGCCGGGAAGCACAGGATGGTGGGGGACGACTGCGACCATGCCCGCGCCGCTGAGGGCGGTAAAAGTAGGCTCTTGCTCTAACGTAAAGGTCACGGTGTCCGACACGAGCGCAGCCACGCTGCCGTAACTGGCGGTGACCGTGGCACTGACGGTGACGTCATTGGCAGTGGAGAACCAGCTGGCGGAGATGGTGGTGGAGCAGGAGCCGATCCCTGTGGTCGACGAAGGAGTCGAACAAGTGATGGACGAGGACGAACCCAGAGAAGTCACCAGCGCCATGGTCACACTCAAGCCACTGGTCTCAATCTGCGGCCGCCCAAAGGCGTCGACGATTTGAAAAGCTACTTTCTGGGACAGGTCGTCATGGTACACGATGGTTTCTTTTACCACCAGGGCAATTTGCCCCCCCGAGCAGCTTGCTTTGGCAACCGTGCCGCCGCCACCGTTTGCGCCAACTTGCACACCGCCGCCCACGTATGCACCGAACGAAAAAGAGCTTCCGGGGACTCCGCCGAACAACCCACCGAACTCCCTTGAAAAGAGCCCCCGCGTGGCGCTCGACTTGGCTTCGTTGCCTAGTGCGTACGCAGTGCCGCTTGCCACCAGAATTTCAGGCTCGAGGCGCACCAGATCGGCCACACATTCAAAGGTGGTAGGCAAGGGCGACGGCAACGGGGTGGGCTGTGGGGTAGGCACAGGAGTAGGCAGTGGGGTAGGCGACAATTCATCGTGGGGTGCGCAAAAAGCCAGGAGTTCGTAGTTGCCCTCGGTGCCATTCCTACCCTCGAGCATGAGCCAGTAAGAGCCCGCGGTTAGCACCGCGGTTAAAGTGGCACACGTGCGGTTCAGAGGGTTTTGTTTGTAGTCGATGATGCGGTTCCTCGCAGACAGGGAGCCGTTGAGAGGTCGTGGCACTGCATCGCTCAAATAGTCGCCGTACTGGTTACCAGGCCACTCCTCGAAAATTTGCAGCACGGTGGCAAAATCGGTGACCCCTGTGCAAGTCGACAAGGTTACACGCTTGGGCGCGAAGAGCGAAAAGGCAAAGAGGGCATCACCGCCTTCGCCTCCTGCGACGTTGCTGAGACCCCACGTAGACCCATTGGTGGAGTCGTCGCAGGTCAAGTAGTCGTACGCGCAAGGCAGGAAGCCGCCGGGAGTGGGCGCAGGGGTGGGGGCAGGCGAATCACAGCTCACTTCCACATTGAACACCCCATGATTGGTGATCCCGCTGGCGTCGCCTTCGACGTGCAGCCAATAGCTGCCTTCGGTAACTCCGGTAAGGTCTACCTCGGCACAACCGTCGGCTGAAGAGACCGCATCGTTGGAAACCGCAGACGCAATTGCAGAGGTTGAAGAATTGCCCTCCTCTGTTGCAGTGCTGTTGAGGGGATACGCTTCATAAGCGCTCATGCGCACAACAAAGCCTTCGGTGCGCGGGCAGATGGTCACCGTCAAGTTCAGCTTCTGGTCAAATACCGAGAGAAGGTAAAAGACGTCTCCGCTGCTAGAGCGGCCCAATTCATTCGGGGCTCCTTCGTTGGTGTCCAAAAAGGCGTCTCCGCACGTGAGGTGGCGATAAGCGCACACCGGTTCAGGCAGTGTAGAAACCCCCAGTGTAGGCACAGTGGTGGGCTGCTCAGTGGCCTCAGGGCAAGGATCAACTGGAGGGCACAAGCCATCCCACGCTTTAGGCGGGCCGTTTTTACCGTAGGTGGAGGTGTTGAAGCACATCGAAAGGTTGAAAGGAGGAAACACTTCTTCTTCTTCTTCTTCAAGTGGCGGAGCCAGTGGCGCAGAGCACAGCGCCGAGAGGTGAAAGATGCCCTTGCCGCCGGGATGCTTCGCGCGCACGCTAATGTAATACGACCGGAAGGCCTCGGCTTTGAAGAAGAGCGCGGCGCACGGCTGCGTACTCCCCGCCGTCGTGTGCAACAGCGTCGAATTGCCCAGCTGTCCCAACATCTCATCCCAGTCCTCCGATCGATCGGTGCCATTGGCGTAGTCCAGAGCAGTGATTTCACCGCTGGTGGCGTTCTTGAACAGCCGGTGCGACGAATCAAAGACCGTCGGGGCGTCGTGCACCGAAAGCACGACTTCCACCGAGGTTTCAACGGAACAAGTGGTCAATACGTAGTCCGCAGCATCAAACACCGTGAGCACGTACAACATTTCAGCCCGCTCCTCGGATGCGCTGTTGACACCACCGCTTGCTGCGTCGTCATCGTATGCATCGTCGTCCGTAGTCCAGCTGGCGTCAGTGCCCTTTCCAGCGCCCGGCACCAGCTGCCCTACCGCACTGTCACCACAAGCTAGCACGGTAGTCACGCAAGACTCTTCCACTTCCGGTGCAGCGTCCTCGCACAAGACGGTCAGTTCAAAGAGCCCATCGGGCTGAGTGATGAGGTCATCAGATTCGACCACCACATAATACAAGCCAGCTGCGGGAATGTCAAAGAAAAGCGCACTGCACCCCGGTTGCACCCGGGTAGGGTGCGCTTCGGCGATGGGTTCAGTGGCGTTGGCTTTCCCCGAAAGCCAGGGAATGCCCTCCGCTGGGTGAGTGTCAAACAGCCAGAGTTGAGCTTGGAAGCCTCCACGAGCAGAACAGGTCGACAGCGACACTTTCACTGCTTCAAAGAACGTTAATGCGTAAATAGCGTCGCCGCTGCCGTCCTTGCCCCAATCAGGAAAGTTCGCATTCGTACCCGCGACAACATCACCACAGGTCAGCACGTCGCCACCGCAGCTGTCGTCGACCGTCTCTACCCCCGGTACCGCTGCGCACAACACCGTGAGAGAGAAGAGCCCTTCGTCCATGTCGGTGGCACCTTCCACCACGAGAAAGAACGAGCCCGACGAAGGCAAGGTGTACGACAGAGTGGCACAAGGTTCACTCCCGTCATGAACACTTTTGTCGTTCGAAGCCACGAGCATCGTTGCGTTCGGATCCGTGGCGGGGTTCCCACGGTACAGCAACAGCCTCGAATCGAACGCTTCGCGTGACGAAAGACCATTGTTGTCCCCTGACAGCGCGAGAGAGCCCGGCGACGGGAAAGCGGACGAGCAAGTAGTGGCCATGACCTGCGTGGCCGGCCCGAAGGACGCGACTTGATAGACCCGGTCGCCCGAGGGGTTCCCCACCCACGAGTGGTGGCCCACGGTAGTGCCATCGACCACTTCGCCGCACGTCAACACCTGGGCTCCACAGGTTTCGCCGTCGGTACCCGATTCCGAGGGCAAGCTCTTGCAGAGCACAGAGAGGTCAAACACCCCGACATCGTTTGCAGTGACTCCTTCCACCGCCAAAAACAGCGTTTTGGCGCGCATAGTGCGGTAGCTCAAGGTCACGCAGCCTTCTTGGTCGTGCAGGCCTTCGACACCGTATTCAGCACCGTCGAACCCGTAACCGTCGTCGTCATCCCAATACTCGCTACCGCCAGACCCGCCGCCGTGTTCACCTTGTGGTGAGCCTCCTAGCTTAGCAGTCGCGCTGGCGAGCTCCACTGCATTGTTGCGCTGGTTGTTGCTGTAGGTCAGATCGGCGGTTGGGTCGCTGTCAAAGAGCCGCAAGCGCACGGGGAAGGAGGTAGCCACCGAGCACGTACTGAAGGTCACATCTGACGCCCCAAAGAGAGCGATTCGATATACTTCTGCTGCGGGGGCACCGTTGCTGCTGCTGCTCGAAAGGGTGGTGACTGCGGGGCGACCCACGTTCGTGCCTCGAACAACGTCTCCGCAACTGAGCAACTGCGCTCCACAGGTGTCGCCAAAAGCTGGTGCTAGAGGCTCGCAGCTCACGCCGAGCTCAAAGAGGCCGCCGTCCTGGCGTGGGCTCAATTCAGACGCCGATACCACAGCAAAGTAGGTACCTGGCCGAGGGGCATCGAACAAGACCGTTGCACAGGCTTTGTCGTTGTTGCCACCTACCACGCCGGCACTTTTGGCATCGCCGAACGACTCTGCAATCAAGTACGCATACTCGCTGTCACTGGGGTCATAAGGCATGGTCGGGTCATTCGAGTAGAGCCGCACCCGAGGGCGCCACCCGCCGTGCTCAACTGCCGAAGTACACACGGTCACCGCCATGCGCGAGGGCCCAAACACCAGCAGCGGGTGCAACGCAGCGGGGTGACCTCGGCCGCCCGTCGCATCGCCCCCACTGGCCTCTGCTTGGGCGCCGCCGTCGACGAAATTCGGGCGGCCAACCGTGGTAGCAGTGAGGGTGTCCCCACAGGCGAGGTACTCGAGGGCACAGCTGTCTTCCACAGCAGGCAGGGTAGGACCTGAATCGCAGAGCACTGTAAACACGAACTCTCCCTCTTGGGCCCTGCGGCGCCCTCCGCTGCCTACTATCTCCTCATTGTCGCCATCGTCGTCACCACCTGAAGAGGGTGGCGGGCTGGTGACCAACGCAAAGTAGGTGCCTGGGGCTGGGGCCGTGTAGAACAGGGTGGCGCAAGCTTCGTCGTCGTTTGGCATGCTGCGGGCTAGGAGCGTGGCATTGCCCCGAAGCTCGCCCCGAGGATCTTCACCATACAGGACAATGCCAGAGCGAAAGCTGCCAGCAGCGCCATTGTTGCTACCGTGCGACCCCGCGAGGCAAGTCGAGAGGGCCAAGACATCTCCAGCGCCGAAAGCAACTACTTGAAAGATCGCGTCGCCTGCGGGACCTTCGGCTAGGTCCGGGTAACCTACGGTGGTGCCGCGGACTTCGTCGCCACAGCTCACCAGTTGCGCACCGCAACTGTCGCTGTGCGGTGGGCTGGAGATGTCGTCGCATAACAAGCGAAGCTCAAAGGAGCCCACTTCTTCTTTGGAAGCCCCACCCACCACCAAGTACAGGGTCGCTTCTCGGTTGACCTCGTAAAACAGGGTCGTGCAAGGCATGTCTCTGCCGCCGCCCTCGTGACTGGACGCTAACAGCACCGCAGGACTCTGATCATCGTCATTGTCGTCGTTGTTGCCGAACCAGCCGCCGTTGCCACCTAGCCGCCTGCCGCTGCTTCCGCCCAGAGAGTGCACGGTTGTGCCGGCGTTCGCCAGAGGCATCCGGTCATAGAGCAAGAGCTCGGTCTCGAACGACGTGGCCGGTCCACAGGTAGTAGCCACAATAGCCGTGGCGCCAAACACCGGCCATCGAAAGACAACATCGGGGCCACCACTGCCTGCCATGTTGGGGAAGCCAACGTTGCTCCCGACAAACGCGTCACCGCACGAGACGTAGCGCGCCGCACAGGCCTCTGAGGCAGTAGGCAAACGGCGGTCCTGGCACAGCACCGAAGCTTCGAACACCCCAGCCCAAGCAGCTTGCCCCTTGCTGGCTGCTCCTTCGTGGTCGCCGCTGCCTTCCACCGCAAGCCAGTAGCTGCCGGGAACGTCCACGTTGTAAAAGAGCGCGCACGGCAGGTCGGACTCGCCCTCCGCCACCGGTAAAAGCCCAAGCTCCACGGTAGGGTTACCGCTGAAGAGCAGTAAACGCGTGCCGAAGGAGGTGGCGTCCCCGCAGGTGCTGATGGCTAACCGAGTCGGCTTGAAAATCACCAGGCGATACAGCGCGTCGGGTGCTGGGGAGCCAACGAAATCGGGATATCCGTAATTGGTGCCCAGAAAAGAATCCCCGCAACCGTAGTGCTGCATCCCGCAGCTGTCGCCAACACTCACCACGGGAGCAGCTTCACAGACAATCGATAGGCCGTACAGCCCGTAGTCTTCAGAGGTTTGGCCACTCACAGCCACGTAGTAATTGCCGGCCACGGGCATGTCCACGAAAGCAGCGGCGCACTCTTGGGTGTCCGATGATTGCGCAATGAGCGTCGAGTTGGGGGAGCTTGGGTGGCCATCAAAGACCGTGACCACAGCGTTGAAGCTCGTCATTTGGTCGCAGGTGCTCACCGCGATGTGCATCGCCTGAAAAGCGCTCACGATGTGCAGCGCAGAGGGCGAAGTGCCATCGACAAAGGCAGCGTAACCCTCCGTAGTGCCCACAACGCGGTCGCTGCAGGTCAGCACCGAGGTGCCGCACGAGTCTTCCATTGGCGCTACATCCAGGTCTTCGCAAGTGATGTGCAGCGTGAAAATCCCTTCGTCACCTGGGACTGCGCCCGACACCACTACATGATAGGCCCCGTCTGTAGGCAGAGTCGCAATGAGCGCGGCGCAAGGCTGCATGCCCGAGTTGGCCACCGATGACGCCAGCAACTCTCCGCCTGCTGTGGGTAATCCTCGGTACAGACTGACGACAGCGTCAAAGTTGGTGCGGGCGTCGCACACGCTCAAACTGATGCGCGTTGCTTCAAAGACCGTGACCACAAAGAGGGAGTCTCCACTGCCGTCGCCGAAGTAGTCCGGGTAGCCTACAGTGGATCCCTCGACGGATTCGCCACAAGTGCGGAGATTGGTGAAACAAGCTTCTTCCAGTGTTGGGCCGGAGAGGTCCTTGCACGCTAGACTCAATTCAAAGAGCCCTGCATCGTCGGAGGTGACACCGTCCACCAGTACGTACAAGCTTTGCGGGCCGTTGGAAGTGAAAAACACCGACGCGCAGCCACCTTCGTCCGAGCCACTGGTGGAGGAGGTGCGCGCGACCTCCGTCCCACCGTTGCCTGGGGAGCCCTCCATCAGCACCAACTGCGCGTTGAACGTCGTCAAGCTTGTCGAGCAAGTGGTGGCTACTAGTTCCGTGGGGCCAAACAGCGCTACTCGATAAAGGGCATCGGGAGCGTCGGAGCCCCCATAGCTCGGGTAGCCGTTAGTCTGGCCTGCCACGCTGTCACCGCAGGTCAAGATCATCTCGTAAGCACGGTCTACCAGTGGCGTCACGCCTGGAATCTGCTCGCAGGTGAGCCCAACTTCAAACACACCCACGTCACGCGCACTTCTGCCTTCCACGGCCAGCCAGTACACCCCGGGGGCATCGAGCAAGTGCACAAGCGACGCGCACCGGTCAGATAGACCATCACTGGAAGTACTAGTAGCTGCTGCGTCATCGTCGTTCTTCGGGCCAGCCGAGGCCAGCAGCTCTGAGCCTTCGGTATTGGGTTTGCCCGAATACAAGTGCAGGTGGGTCTTGAAGCTGGTCTTGCTCGAGCAGGTGCTCACGGAGAGCCGTTGAGGTTCGAACACCACCACCCTGTAATGCGCATCGGGAGATTCGTACCCCACGAAGTCAGGGTACCCGTAATTGGTGCCCAGAAAAGAATCCCCGCAGCCGTAAT
>Ga0307982_1002092_pt1 | contig 16202 bp, 5 predicted proteins | sample OrgLakmetagen989_FD_201847 | JGI IMG/M metagenome (GOLD analysis project Ga0307982, IMG submission 201847) | Saline water microbial communities from Organic Lake, Antarctica - #989 | ecosystem: Environmental > Aquatic > Non-marine Saline and Alkaline > Saline | place: Antarctica: Organic Lake...
GCAGGAGTTGGCAAGGGGGAGCAAGCTACGATTAAAACCTCATTTGTGTAGGTATGAGTTTAATGTTTAATGGCACTTAAGGCATTAGTAAGGCATAGAGCTTAATGCAGGAGAAATATAAATTGCGATGGATTTGCAGTGCGATATCCAATATCTCATGGAGCTGGTAAGTGCTTGCAATACAACAATTCATGAGCTTTGACAGTAAAACCTTTACCGATGAGGTAACGTGGCCATACCAAGACAAGTAGAACATCAAATCAACCGCTTCTGCTCTTCTGCTTCATTCCCACAAATCGATTGCGCCCCGTTGTAAGACGCACGGCCTAGGACATAAGCGCCTATTCGCTGGCTTGCAGGACTGCGAGCGCCGCTGCGAGGGTTTCTACGTAAGCTTCAACAGTCAGGCCTGCCGCCGCGGCCTCCGCAATCACTTTCTCGTGGTCTTTGCCCTGTTTTTCTAGCGCTTTCTGCAACTTTTTCAGGGCCGATTTCGCTAAGGGCTCAGGTTCCGCAGGAGTTGCTGCACTGGGAGCACCTTCGGCGCTTCCTCCTTCATTGCTTGCCGCAGGTGCTGGGGGCGGCTTGGCTGCTGCGTGCGTCGGCAACCCTTCTGCGTCGTACGCGCTGAATTCGGCGCCCCGAGTAGTGCAAAAGAAGTCTTTAGGGGGAATGGCGGCTGCCGCGGCATCGGACCATTTCTTGGACGCTTTCGCCACTTCTTTCGCGTGTTTGGCCTTCTTGGCTTCCGCTTCTTTTTCAGCTTTGTCGGCCATTTCGCGAAGGAGCACCTGTGCACATAATACAAAAGTGAGCTAGCGAGTGAGTAATACATAAACATCGTAAACATGTACACACTCGTAGGCACAAGCAGGAATGAATTAGAATAAAAGCACCAGCAGTTAATATCGTAGCCGTCTCGAATCATCGAGTCTCGCCGTGCATCCAAATTCTAGTCCAACGATCTTCACCTGCGGGTCGTCGAGCTTCCAGCGGCTGCCGCCCCCGCTCAAGTCCTCGAGGCGCACCCCCAGGGGGGGCAAGCTCACGTCCCGGACCCGGTCGCAGGCCGCCAGCACCTCGGCCGCGGCGGGGTCGCTTGCCTTGGGGCGCATCAAGCCCCGCACCTGTGGTCATAATGGTGGTTGGTGGCGATGGTGAACGTTGCCATTGCCACGCACAAATTTATATGATAAATTAAACGCACCCCCACACAACCAGCAAAGCATACCAAAACAACCAGATTAGGCACTACCCACATAGCCACACACCCACCCATAACCGAAACATCCAAGAAGAAGAAGATGAAACCACACCTCATGCCGGAAGTCGCGGAACGCATCGAGGTAAGGGCCTAAGAGCTCTTCCGCGCCACCTCCATTCGAGGCACCGCCACTGCCGTCACCACTACCGCTGCCCGGTAAGCCGCTCAGAGGAAAGCCCAGGTCGTCTGCACCCTCCACCACGCCCAGGAGACGCAGCACGGAGGTCACTTTGGCCGCGCATTTCCGCAGCAGCGACGCCGCCGGCTTCCCGCTGCCGTTGCTTGCCACCAAGGACAGGTACTTGTTGACTTCAGTGACCAGAGCACAGAGGGCCAATATTACGGCAGGGGTGTCGAAGTTGCGGCAAAATGCCGCGTGCACAGCGTCGCCGCAGGTCGACAAGTGAAGAGCGAGGGCTTTCTCTGCGCTGGCCGCGCCGCTGCCTGCGCTCGCGCCACCTGCACCATCACCACCAGCAGTTGCGCCAGCAGCAGCAGCAGCAGCAGCAGTGGAAGGCCCTGCGGGGTTCGTCCACCCAACGGTTTTGCTGAGCCAAGCCGAAGAGTTGGCGCTGCCAGCGGGAGCAGGCTCGGAGAGGACTGCCTTCACGGCCCCGAAGAAGTTGCGGAAGAGGGCCTCTTTGGCTTTGGCGTCTTGCATAGTTTGGTCCGAATAGTTCATCCCCTTATCCCAGGGCTGGAGCAGAAACATGAGGCGAATTTGCCGCGCCGAATGCTTCTCCAGAGCCTGCTGAATGGTGATGAAATTCTTCAAGGACTTGGACATTTTCAGCCCTTTGATGTCCAAATGCCCGGCGTGGAAAAAGTAGTTCACCCATTGGCTGTGCCCGTAAAACGCTTCGGCTTGGGCCAACTCGTTGTCGTGGTGCGGGAACTTGAGGTCGGCCCCCCCCGCGTGCACGTCCAAGCTGGGGCCCAAAATGTCGCTGGCAATCACCGAGCACTCGATGTGCCACCCCGGCCTGCCTTGGCCCCACGGGCTCGGCCAAAACGGCTCCCCCGGCTTGCTCGCTTTCCACAGCGCGAAGTCGTTGGGGTGCTGCTTCTCGCTCGCGTCCGCCACCCCCAATGCCCCTTCGCCTTCGGCCATGTCGGCGTCGGAAGTGTCCCCCGCAAAAGGCTTCAACTTCCGGTAGGTGTGGCCCTGGGCTTTGAACGCCTCGATGCTCAGGTACACGCTGCCTTCCTTGCTCGCGTACGCCAAGCCTTTGGCGACGATGGCGGCCACGAAGGCCACGATCTGCGGCACGTACTCGGTGACCCGGGTCACCACGTCGGGGGGCCGCACGCCGAGGGCTTCCATGTCGTCGAAGAAGCTTTGTTCGTACTTGCGGCTGTGCGCGTTGAAAATCGCGTGCTCGCTCACGTCGGCGCCCAAGCGAGCGTCCGCCAGCTCCCCCAGTTCCGTGCCGCATGCCGCCACCAGCGCGGCTGCCGCGGCAGTCGCGGCCTCGTCGCTGCCACCGGCCGTTGCTGCCGCTGCTGCGGTGGTGGCGGTGGCCAGCGCAACGTCCAACGACGCGAGCTGCTCTTCTTTTAGGGATTGCCCCTTCAGGGCGACCGCGTGGTCTTCTTGCTCGCGGGACCCGCTGCCTTCCGGCAGAGGCACGTCCAGCTTGGCCCGGCTCTTGGCGAGCTTGGCGCGCTTTTGAGCCAGGGCCGCCGTGGTTTCCGCAACCACAAACGCCAGCGCCTCCTTGGGGGGCTGCTTGGCGAACGCCACGGCTTTCCATTCCTTGAGCAAGTGCTCTTGCCGCGCCCGCAAGATGATTTTATCGTCCACGTCGGTGATGTTCACGTGGTACATCACGTCGTACCTATTGCGTGCAAGCAAAGGGCATCAAGATAAGGCGAAGTGGGTGCTCTGGTATAGAGTGGAACCTTCGATGATATGGCCCTTTCCGTGATATGGCTGTTACGACGTCTTAAAGCTACCTTCATTCCTAAGTTTCCAAGCCCTTGTTCGCCCCCATTAAAAGCAATTAAGTACTGCAGTCTAGACAATTAAGAATGCATTGGTGTTTACCCAAAGTAGTCTTCCGTGATGCGGCGCAGGATGTCGAGCGTCAAGTACGCGCGCGCGTGGCCCATGTGGCAGGCGTCGTACACCGTGGGGCCGCAGGTGTACCACAGCACCTGGTTGCCGTGCGCCGGGCGAAACTCTTCGAGCTGCCCCGTGAGCGAGTTGTTGACCTGATTAAATTGGGGAAATGGCAGCGACAACGGCGGGGTGAGAGGGCAAGCGAACGCGTCAAGATTCAGTCACAGAAAAGACTTGAAAGCTACATACGGTACCTAAGAACGGTCATACATCAAAGCTCTACTAGGGTTGCGAGCAACAAAACAACTGAAGCAGACGCTGACGAGTTTCGCAAGATTCTAACTTTGAAGATCACCCTCCATAATTTCATCGAATCATCTATGTTTAATTTGCAGCTTCGGTTCCAAGCATACTGCGCAAAGTGAAAACCTTGTACTCACCATTAGGCCCTTGAAGGTGCCGCCCGCTTCTGCAGGTTTAGACCAAGCCGGGTGCTTCGAGCCGGGGGCTACCACCGCAGGGCAAAGTTCAATGTTGCCGAAAAAGCCATGGCATGGGCAAGGCACGCTAGAGGAAGCCATAGTGTTTCTTCAAAATGTGGTGGCGATCCTACGGCCCTTCACGTGAATGTGCCTATAGGATGGAGATCGTTAGATGAACGCGAAACGGATAGGCTTCGTCAGTTTACAGCATTGCAGGTCTAGCTAGACGAGCCTATCGTTGTCATCTATCGTAAGAGCATTTACCTAGGTTAGACTGGGCGTCGCCGAAATGTTACGAGTAATAGGCCAGCCACACCAATATGTATAAAAAGTCGCGTCGGTCGTTTGCCAAGAAAAGAAGACGCCAAAAAAAGATCCGACGTCTCGGGGAGGGCTGGGTGAGAAAGAAAAACTTCAGATTCCACGTGTGACGGAGCTGAGACAAAACCAACTGAACTGCGAACGAACTGCTCGCATGAAGCTCTCTAAGATGTGTATTTTGTTCGGACATTAGAAATAGTTCGCGCACTACAACATACAGTGCCACATGCAGACTCTCTATTAGGTGTGCTAGAAAAATCTTCTCGTCGGCCTGGCGTTGTTTCCGGCATGTCCGACGATGGTAGGCTGGAGGACAAGGGCACCGATGAGAATGCGGGTGCTGCATGGGTCTTACGTCCTAGTAGTAATGGCACTAACAAACCGCTCGCTGAGCCGCAAGACTCTCGTGGGTACTCAGTGACACCTAGCTCTGGACCTCAGCTTAGTCACCACACCGGTGGCAGCCTAGTGTTAGGTCGGTCTGTGCGCAAAACTTTGAGCCGCGTTCGTAAGAAAGTCACTGGTTTCTCGGCATCTGAAGCTCGAGCATCAGCTGCACTAGCTGCAGCGGAGGCAGCCGAAGCTGAGGCAGCTTTGGCCGAAAAAGAAGCGCTCCATCACAATGGCGAAATGCACTCAAACTCAGCCCTCGTTGAACCTACCCTGGCTGTGACTGCCGAAGCCAGCAGTACCCAAGACTCTCCCGTGAAACCGGCAGTCGATAATCCCACCAATGCAGTGAACTTTGCATTAGGTTTCCTGTGGGCGACTCGAGAAATATGTACAGACTTGGCTCTTGCAGACATCTTCTTCTCAAAAGCTGCTAAGCGGGGTCATGCTGCAAGCTTGTGTGCGCGAGGCTTCCTGTGCGAGCATCGTCGAAGCGCCAACCCTACGAACTGCGATCTACGCGAAGCTGGCGAGTGGTATGCTGCTGCTGCAGCGAATGGGTGCGCGATAGCGGGGGCTAGGCTAGCAGAGCTGATCTTGAGTGGAGCCGTAGACCCTCCAGGCTACAGTGCGTTCCTCGTTGACCGTTGGCGTCGAAGGAGCCAGGCAGGTAGCCAGCCGTTGCCTCAGAAGCTAGCAGCGCTGGCCGCTCTCGAAGATGAAGGCCGCGTATCGAACGCTGAATTTGCTGAAGCAAAAAAACAGCTCCTGCGAGGGATTACGGGTGCAGACAACCATGGGGTGACTTTGAGTATCAAGGATAGCAACAGCAATGAGCGCAATGAATGTAGTGGCCACGAGACTGTTGCCGAGGAGGAGGAAGCCGAAGAGGATGCATGGGCTGCGAAGCGAGTCAAACGCGCGGTAGCACTTCTTCGTGCCGCCTCAGCAGGAGGCGGCAACCAGGATGACATTGACAGTCAAAGCCAAAACCAAGGCGACCCTGTTGCCATGCATCGCTTGGCTTGGCTTCTGCTCGACGGTGTTGCTGTCGATGATGAGGATGAGGTGGAGGAGGAGGAGGAGGTAAAGATTGGACCTTCAGAGACAAAGGCACCTACAAGTAGCGCGAACACAAAAAGCAATGAAGCCTTCCAACTGCTCAGGCAAGCAGCTGGACTGGGCCACGCACGAGCGCAGTACGATTTGGGCGTGCTCATCCGGGAAGGCCGCGCTTCGGCTGCGGCTGCAGGTCAACTAGCCGGCCCTTCGAGACGAAGAACAGGAGGAGCTGGGGCGGCGACGTTAGAAAGCGAGAGCGTTGACCTTCTCACTGGCACGTCTAGTGGCTCCATTCACAGCACGGGTGGCGACGCGAAGGCTGCGGAACGGGCAGCACGAGCAGCGGCGCGAGCTGCGCGGGTAGCAGCCATGAAACAGCGTGCAAGCTCCGACGCAGCTGCAGTAGCCCTCTGGCGGAAAGCGGCTTCACAGGGCCTGCCCGAAGCGCACTACGCGCTCTTCAGCCTCTACGCAGGGCAAGGTGAAGCGTGGGAAGGGTTCGCATTCAAACCATTGACTGCTTCAACAAATGCATCTGCCGTCGCCGCCGCTGCTGCCACTCCAGCCAATAAATTGACGCCGCGCCGTCGTGATCGCAGCCCACGAGCTTCCGGTAACGTCAATGGTGTTACTGGTAACCCTGGCTCGCCTGCTGTTCGCGCATCAGCAAGTGCCTCAGAAAGAGGCGATGCAGCCCCTGCGCTGAGTTCTCCCGGGCGCCTGGCACCAAATGGAGGAAGTGTGCACCACCACGCGCGCACGCCGCCGCCGCCACCGCTCACCAAGCAAGAAGCTTTGGCGCACTTAGAAGCGGCTGCTCAAGGAGGTTGGCCGCCTGCGTGCTGCGACCTTGCTCACCTCTTGCTCGGCGACTTTCATCCGTCTAAGCGTCGCAAGGCTGATTCAGTAGCGCCAGCAGATGCTCCTACCACTCCCAAGGGCCTAGAATGGCAAGCCGGATTGGCAGATATTGGGTTAATGCCAGACAAAGCCCGTGCGGTGCAGCTCTTGGCCCGAGCAGCGCATGCAGGGTCGGCACCGGCGCAACTTCGGTTAGGCCAGCTGCTTGAGAAAGGTGCACACGTTGTCGACTCTCCAAGTGAGTGCACAGTGCTGAGTACTGGTGTCGATTCAGAAGAATATTCAAGCAGATCACTAATCGAATCTGCCGAGGAAGAGGTGGAGCAAAAGCACGAAGTGGAAAAAGTAGAGGATGGTGCAACATGGCAGGTGCATGCAGAGCCAACCAAAGCTGCGGAGTGGTACCGCCGCGCTGCTGCTCAGGGATGCCCTCATTCTGCCTTAGCGCTTGCTCACTTGCTTGCAAAATTGAGCCGTTGTGGCTACAGCAAATTTGTCAAAGGTGAACAGCAACAACAATTTCAGGAGACTGTGGTAGAAAAGGGAGGCACAGATGAAGCGCTTCAATACGAGACTGCATTCCCCCACCTACCCGTGCACCTGCGTGGTCCTGCGGCAGCAACTGCGGAAGCATGTGATGTGCTTGCCCAGAACGCGGTGGCTCGTGCGCTGCCCGGTGGAAGTGAGATCCTAGCAAGTCTATTGCTGGAAAGGGGCCGCGTCGAGCAGGCAAGAGCTGTGCTGGCTGAGTTGGTGGATGCAGGGACGAGTGCGGATCCGACTGAAGGTGACCTCGGCAACGGCGGTGCCACCGTAGTGACTTTTGCGGCTGCTTTGGTTGACTCTTCTGAGGACTTACAGAGACGAGCTGAGGCAGCTGCAGTCGCTCTCAAGGCTTTAGAAGCGCGTCGAGTTACATTACCCCCAAAGCCAGAGCTCCCACCACCACCTCAAGTGCTGTCTAAAGGTCCAAGTGCCGAGATCGCTCGAGCGTTGCCACCGCGCGCTCCTGATTGGCCCTTAGATGCCGACCCTTTGGAGGGTGCACTGGCGGGGCTTTCCGGCGACGCTTTACTGGAAGCAACCGCCATGCTGGGGACTGCCGAAATTATCCAGGTGCCTCCGTTACCACCTGCTTCATCCAGCGACGATGACTATGTGCTTGGGTTGAAGACGGATCAGAGCGCCGCTGCAGCTCTTGCAGCTGAGGAAAGTACTGTTGGTCTCAAAAAAGCTCCACCGATGTTATGCAGGTATTGCACGCAGCACAACTTCCACCCCTCAGAGGTATTTCGAAACAAACCTGCTGGGCGCTGCAAGTCGTGTGGTTCTGACACTTCCAAAGAAGCCGAAGAAGACAATGGCGAAGTAAAGCCTGCATCGAGAGAGGTGTCAGTGGCATCGCCTTCTCCTGTGAAAGGCTCTCGGAGCCCTCTACTTTTGTGCGATTATTGTACTCTGCATGGATTCGAAGTGACAGCAGCGTTTCTCAAGAAGTCCCCTTCGCACTGCAAATCATGTGGGGAAGACACTGCCAAAGAAAAGAAGAATAAAGGAGTCGAGCAAAGCAAGAGCAAGACTGGAGTGCATTCTGACACTGCTGCATCTGACACAGCTGCTGCCTCTGGGAAGGGAGATGCCTTGTCTGAAGAAGCCGCTGCAGAGCGTCGGAAACCAGCTGACGACTTTTTGTGCGTCGTTCGGAACGCCATCTTGGCTTGTGAAGCGGGTACGTCGGAATTCCTCTCAAGCCCACGGCGAAGAGCTGCTGTAGCAGCAGAAAGAGCAGCTGCAATATCTCTTGATGCAAAACTAGAGGGCAGTAATGATGATAATTTGGCCAAGGAACAGCGGCGGTTGGCAGTGGAGTGGTCGGTGAAGTTGCAGCGTGAACTGGCTCGCAAAGCCAAGGTCCTTGACGCCCTCTACGATCGTGCTACTTTAGCCAAGCTCGAGAAGAAGCGAAAACAAGAGCGAAGCCTTCGCACGGTGGAAGGCTACGACGATGCTTGGTTTACTACCTCTGGGTTCAGCGGTGGTGGTGCGTTACCCAGCAGCCGCAGCAGCAATGATCTTCTTAGGAGCGTTGGTGGTGACGGTGGAAGCGTTGTGCGGCGCTCGAGTCAAAGTAGCGAACCTGACCACCGGCGCAGGGGCAGTAACAACCATCACATGCTGTCGGCCGTGGCACGAGCGTCGCGAGTCATGGACAACCTCATTAGAGGGTACGGCAACGGCATCGATTGGAACAATACGTACGATAGGAGTCGCGTCGAAGGCCACCGTAGCAGCGCAGTGCAATGGGCGAGCTTGCTGGAGTTTGGCGACCTACAATTTGCGCCAGGGCTTCAAGTGTGGCGCGCAGAGCAGTTTGGCGTCGTCTACGACCCGACAGCAGCTTATGGTGGCGTGCTCTTGCGAGGCAATGCTTATGTGGTTGCAGAGCTGAAGCTTGAAACTAGGAGAAGCAATGGTGCCAGCAAGAATTTCGTCGACGATGGTGTTGGTAGCACTAGCATTTTAGATGATGAAGAAGAAGATCACGAGGATGCTTCAGGCGGACTTGAAGTGACCTTATACTACTGGGTGGGTAGCAAAGCACCTTTGGATGCAGCCACAGTTGCGTCATTCAAGAGCACCGAATTGGCGCGGCGTTTGCGAGCAGACATGGCGAGCACTGACTCTGGCGCATTGGCTGCAGGCTGCCGGAAGGTGATCACAAGACGAGAAGCCGAAGGAGACGAGTCGGACAACTTCTTGCGCGCGTTTCAGAAGCACAGAGCGCGTGTAGCTTGGTTGCAAGCAGCCGACACTTTCTATCATAATGATGGCGATTTTGACGGCGACATCGCTGCATCAGCCGTTGCTGCTGCTTTCAGCGTCGACATTCATGACAGTGGTAACGGCAGCGTTGAAGTACCAAGAGGCACACAGCATGGTGATTTAGCAGCTCCTTCGAGGATGGGGCTGCAGTACAGCGAAGGCGGCACGGCATCGTCGCTGCTGGCACCTCCACCCAAGAACGACCGCCCTCGGCTGTTTCGCGTTTGTTTGTTTGCAAGAGACACTCATCTTCCTTCTTCCGCTGTCCACGGCACGCCTGCCATCGCCAGTATGAGCAGCAAAAAGCGACGTGGAGGCATCGAGGCAAGCCTCTGTGAAGTGGAGCGGTCTGAAGCAAGCCTGCGGCCCGAATGGGTGACCATTTTGGACAGCGGTGGCGACGCCATTTACGTGTACCGGGGTTTTCTGAGCACGACGCTGCACCGTGCCAAGGCCTTCGAAATGAGCCTCTTGATGCGGCAAGAGCGCGTGGCTTTCCTGGGGTCTTGCAACTTGGTGCAAGTCAACCAAGGCGACGAACCGGACGAGTTCTGGGCCCTCATTCCCCCAACGATGGATGTTGACGGCAATGGCGATGGCAGTGCAGAGGCCTCGACAAAGCACAATCAGACTGGACTGCACCACCCTCATACAAGCAACTTACATCGGATATCTGCTACTGATACGAATGTAGTGGAGACTGCTGAGATAGGGGCTACTTTAAGAGAAACGATTGGGGCGACAGAATCGAGAAGCACGAAGCTTACTGACACTGTCGCAGACACCACAAATGCTACACGAAATAATGACGATGATATTGTGATAGATGAAGTGGCACCTCCACCGCCGCCTTCGCCATCTCAACTATCTCCCAATGGCAGTAAACGTGGTATGATAGGGCAGCAACAGGCCGCTGCGTGGGAGCGCAACATCGAAATGGCCCTAGATGAAGCCACAAATCGAGTAGTGTCCTCGCTCTTGCAGGCGGCTTCCGCCAAAATTGTGACTACTTTCTACAGCACTGCGAGTGGCAACCACAACCGTGTTAACTTAACAAAGACTGGCAAGAGCAACAGTGGTGTTATGAACGAGAGTAGCGAAGATGCAATTGCAGCCACATCAGCATTTGATGTAGAGATCGTTTTTACAGAATCGGATGGTGCTATGGGGCTTGCAATGCGTGACGTGGTTTTCTTTCTGCCTGCATCAAAGGAGGCAACACAAGACCATCCCATTGACGAAAGTGAGATGGTTGGCAATGGTGTTTTAGACGCAGACTCTACAGTGGCAGTTTCAGCAGCATCTACAATGCCTTCAATTATTGAAGAAGCCTGCGTGCAAATCGTGTCAGTCGATCCTGGGTCTGCAGGGGACATTGCGGGGGTGCAGCCTGGTGACTTAATCAAGGCTCTGAATGGCCGTGCATGTGACCATTTGAATCGTAAAGCTATGGCAGCACAGATTCGCAAAGCTGGGCGCCCATTAGCGATGACCTTGCGGCGTGGATTCCCACTGTCTCAGGAAGATGACGGTGGTTCTGACCTTCAAGGTGCTGCAGTGCCAAGCCACACTTCAGGGACTAACGAAGGAGGTGATGTTGCAGCAAATGTTGATTCAGCTGAAGGGAACGAAATGGATCGGCGCGATCTCGTTGCCAACGACGAAGAAGAACAATTTAGTGACAGCAAAGCACAGTCAAAGCTGAGTGGTCGAGGCCTAGGGAAGCGACTTCTTAATGTCCAGCGCTTGTTTGGCAAGCGACATGTTACAAAAGCAGGCGAGGAGCTAATCAATGAGAATGCTGCGAGTATAAGTACCCTTGGCGATGCCGCACATGACAGCCTTCCAACAGCGATATCCATGAACGGAAAAGATAAAACTCATCAGGCGGAATCCTACGGTAGTGCACACGGCGACATGGATGAAAATAGCCTTCTAATTGCAGGAATTGGTGGTGAGAAAATTGCTCCGCCAGAAAAAAACATACTTGAGAGTTCAGACGATGATGGGAGCTCGGGAGAAGACGATGACGGCTACGACGATTACAATACGAGCCGCAATGAAAATGGGACGGCATGTGCTACCACTCACGCAGCCACGTCGTCGGAGTTTGAGGTTGGTTCAGAAGCGCCCGCAAAGCTGCTGAAAGTGTTTCTTCCTGTAGAGAGGCCTGTGCGGCTACGGCCTGGAGAAAAAGTCTTGGTGCAGCGCAGCACTGGCACGTGGGTGCGCGGGCAGGTGATCGAATACATGGACGAACGGGACGAAGTCGCCCAAAGCTCTCTGCTTGCGACGAAGACTACCAGTGCTGCTCCATCAGCTGCAAACACCGCTACTGTGGGAGCAGCAGACAGCAACTCAATGGCTGAAGAGGCAGCAGTAGCAGGAGGAGCAGATGCAGCAGTAGCAAGAGGTGCCTTGTCTTCGCATTCGCGGCAACGGCCACCAGGTTTCGTTGGGGCCGCGATTTCGGTGCGGGTGGGCGTGCTCAAAAAGAAGGTTCTGGATTTGGGCAAACCACGGCATTTAGCCCAATTGCGTGTTAAACCAGGCACTGTTCTTTTGGAAGTCAGTTCACCTCCGCGCGAGGTACTGCCGTTGCCTGCCTCCAATCCTGAAGGTAATACTCGAGCTGCTTCAACGGCCACGTTGGCAAAGCGAGACATGCGAGAGCTCACGAAGCGTGATCTACCCCTGACGCCGTTGCCTCAGACACCGGCTGTTCAGCACGTAGGAAATAAGAGCGATGCAGACACGAGTCGACGCGCCAGCGACTCCGTAATCTTGAGAAGTGGCAATAAGAATCGAGGCGGTTCACACGAGCAGCGGCGGCTGACCTCAGGCACTACTACGACTACTAATAGCAGCAGCGAAGACGCTGTCCTGGCGTTGGATTCTGGCGTCGACCAGCGGCGGATCTTGTACCGCGTGGGATTAATTGGCAACCAGTACAACATCGCAGAAGTGTACAGCCGCCACGAAGACGATAGTGCAGCAACAGTGGGAAACCGACCAAGAGCTTATTCTGCTGCCTCTTCGGCTTCTGCGGCATCATCAAATGACGGCCCAGCTGCCCGTGTCGTGTCTCGCACGGCCCTGAAAACCAATGGAGTCTTCGTGCTGGACTGCTCGTCGGAAGTGTACGTGTGGCTGGGACGCGCCGCGCCGGTTGGCGTGCGTCTCGCGGGCATCTCGGTAGCGGAGCGGCTTGTGAGCGTAGACCCATTAAGGCCGCGGTGGGTCACGGCCACGCAAGTGCAGGAAGGCGCCGAACCCTTCGTGTTCAAGACCAAATTCGTGGATTGGTTGGAAGCCAACGCGGACGCTGCCGCCCATGCTGCGCTGAGGCGACGAGCCGCAGCGCTGCGGCTCACGGGCGAAACCTTTGCGGTAACGTCGCAGCAAGCGGCGCGACAGCGGGCCGCCACCAAAGCAGCCAAGGCCAATCGGTCTGAAGCATCACGAGCTCAGGAGACCGCAAGTCGGCGAGAAGCGGTTGAGGCCACTGCGAGAGCGATGCGTGCAGCCTATGCGTACGCAAGCGGTACTGAGACGGCAGCATCGCCGCCACTTTTAACGGTAGCAGCAACAGCAACAATGCAAATGCCATCGTCGGGAGAAGAAATTCTCAACAGGGCAGCAACACCCCAAGATTTGAATTTCACCAGGCCGTTCGACCACCGGCACCAGGCCCCCGGAGCAGCCGAAGCAGCGTGCGCAACTGCTGCTGGAACCGACATGCCACCGCATTTAGCACTTGAATTGGCTGCGGACCGGGGCGGTGGGATGACCCTCATGTGGCGGCTGACCCCTTCTCAGCTCGTGCCAGTTGCCGAGCACGAGTACGGCCACCTCGACGACCGTGCGGTCTTTGTAGTGCTATACGGGTTTGTGCCTTCGGTGACTGCAGGAGTAGTAGCGGGAGCGTCTGCTACTGCCGCTGCAGTTGACAGCAGTGGCATTAGCGGCAGTGCAGGTGTTGAAGATAGTAGCGACAGCGGATCCGATTCAGACGCGAGCAGTGAAGCATCTGGTGCAGGGGAGTTTGACGAGTACCTTCAAGATAATCACTCCCTCGAGAACAACGACGACGATGAGATCGACCCCATGGTAGCATTGCTTGCAGCTGTGAAGCGCCGAGGCCTCAAGCTGAGCGCCTCTCAATCCGACGCTCGCGCTCGCCGCCGCCGCCGCCGACAACAGCGCCGTGCAAAGCGAGCAACTGCAGGCGCAGGCAGTGGCACTTTCAGCGATGATGATAATGGTCCATCCTCGCCTTCAGGAGCAGCAGCAGCTGTAGCCGCCGCAGGAGCTGTAGTTGGAGCTTCAGAGGCTTCTGGTGCTTCTGCTTCTTCGCCAGGAGGTGGCGCGCGGTTCGTGCTGTACGTGTGGTGCGGGGACCGGGCGCCGCGCACTTTAATGGCGCGGTGGCGCATGGAAGTGAGCGTGCCGTGGCGGGCCGGCTGGAAGGACGAGCTGGGCTGCGAGCCCCACGAGCTCCGAGTAGCGCCGCGCCGCGAGCCCCCGCACTTCTTGCGCGTGTTTTCGAGGCTCCTCGTCATGCACGTGCACTTCCCGTCGACTGCGGCTGTCGTTGCTGGAGCAGGCGCGGCCGCTAGTGAACTAGGGGCTGGAGCAGGAGGAGGAGCTAGGATGGTTGTCAGCGATGGAGATGCTGTCGTGCAAGCGACCTTGCCGCAGATGGCACAAAAGTCGGCACTTGGCGCTGCCATCGTAGCAGCCGCTGGCTCGACTTCTGCCACCTCGGCTACATCTATGCCTTCGAAGCCTGATTCTGGAAACGAGAGAGGCATTGAAGAGGAGGCAAAGAACAAGACGACCGAGGAGGAATTGGCCGAGCTACATGTAGAGCGGCATTTGTTTCACGTACGTGGCCGTTGCGCAGGCGCTTGGCATGGGCTGAGGAAGGGCGAGGGCGAGGAAAACGAAGACGAGGAAGAAGAAAAGTACGTGCATGCGGTGGAAGTGCCTTTGCCGACTTCACTAGCGGGCGATGGTACTTTTCAAAGTGGAACCAGAAGCGGCGCCAGCAACAGCAGTAGAACCATTGGTAGCAACAATGAAGATGGCGTGCCGCAGTTGCTTTTGTGTTCCACCGACGTTTATTTACTGCTCGTGCAGCGCCCACAGACGACAGAAAAGGGACAGCACTCCCCACCTTCCCTTCCAAAGCCACCCGAGGCTGAGAGTATATCCCAGGAAAGAGTTTCAAGCAGGGCAGAGACAAATGCTGACGCTGCGAGTGGTGAAGCAAACATGAGCAGCCATGATGAGCTGACAGTGGAAGTACACGAAACGGCAGCACCAGGCGGAGCGGAAGACGAAGGCTCAGCTGCCGCTGCCACAGACGATGCCGGAGTAAGTGCTGTCCGTGCGAGCGAGTTGTGGGTCTGGGTGGGGCTCCAGTCGCCAGGCCCATTGAGAAGCGTGGGGTCCGACCTTGCTGCTAGGCTTGCCGAGCGCCATGCCATTGATCTCAACCTTATTCACGTGGTGCTGGAGACGCCTCAAGCAGCTGCGGCTGCTGCCTTGGCCGCTGCCGCGGCTACTGCTGCTGCTAACAGCACAGCAGAAATCCCTAGCAGTTCCTCATTGATGGGATTGCCCAAGGACAGCACGGGTGGTACTAGTGGTTTCGCGACAAAGAAGTCTCCAGTTTTCGCAGCGTCTGCGAGCGCTTTGAAGCCCAGCTCAGAGGAAGAAGCTTTTTGGCGTGCGGCGAAGGTGGATGCTCCATGGGCATTCAGCCAAGCAGGAAGCCTGAATGCCACCAGCCCTGTCCTTCGTGCTGATGGTCCTGAGCGTTCAGGTAGTGATAGTGCTGACACTCTAGGCAGCACGGGCGCAACAATTACCGTTGCTCAGCCAAGCCGTTCTTCGTGGCTGGGATGGGCCAAAGCCATGAAGAAAAGTCGAAGCAAACGAGCAAAGAAAAAGGCTTCATTCCGTGATTCCACCGACGTTCTAACTGCACCCGTGCCCAGTGCTATGACTATCTCCGCTACCACCACCGCCGCTGACAGTAAGACTCCGCCTGAAGCTGCTCCTGCTTCCACTCTTGTCAGCACCAACGGCAGCGCATTGGTTGTGTTACCGGAGGCTGCCCGCACGGCAGTGCAGTCGGTCGGGTGGGCGCTGTGCCCTGCTCGTGCTCCTCTTGTTTTCCGCCTTGTCGGCGTCTCAGAAGCTTCTGCCACTTCTCTTGAAGATAGCGCAAGTCAAGTTGAACAGCGAGACGCACCCGCTGATGGTGGTGATGGCTCTTCAGCATCAGAGAAAGCCACAGGAGCATCAACAGCGAACGCTGCTGCTACAGGCGCAGCTGCCTCTAGTGGCTGTTTTCGCGTGGAATTGTTGGGCCAAATCTGGACGCAACACGACTTGACGCCCGAGGCCATTATTGTCTTCGACTGTTGCCCAGGAGTGAGCGGTTCCACGGAAAGAAGCAGCGAGCTGGTGGCTGCCTATGAGAGAGGTCAAGAACCTGGGCCTGTGCTGGTGTGGATGGGAGCCAAGGTCGTCGAGCAGCGGCGCCTTCGCCACAACGCTCTTGCATGTGCGCGCGCGTACGCCAACACCGGCTATCTTGATGCCAATCACTTGGGCACTGCTGCACCATTCTCCGAATCGTCCCTCACGACCTCCACCACTGCTGCTGCTGCTGCTGCTACAAGTTGCAATGTTGAAAGAGCAGAAAGTATACCTGCTACCTCCAATGCTGCAGCTTCTAGTTCCAACAGTCCTCAGGATGACGACAGCACTACCACTACAGGTAATGCTCCAGCTAAGCAACGCGCCGTCTGGTTGGTGCGCCAATACAATGAGCCGCTCTTGTTTCAAGCTTTGTTTCACGGGTGGTGCCCCTGGTGGCGTTTTGAAAGGGAGGCGTTCCGCGACCCTCGGGACGCACGACTGA
>Ga0307982_1002093_pt1 | contig 16201 bp, 7 predicted proteins | sample OrgLakmetagen989_FD_201847 | JGI IMG/M metagenome (GOLD analysis project Ga0307982, IMG submission 201847) | Saline water microbial communities from Organic Lake, Antarctica - #989 | ecosystem: Environmental > Aquatic > Non-marine Saline and Alkaline > Saline | place: Antarctica: Organic Lake...
ATTCTTTAAGTAGTTATCCAGAACATAAGTATACTTATGTTCTGGATAACTACTTAAAGAATTTTACTTATGTTCTGGATAACTACTTAAAGAATTTTCTTTGTATATATAGCATAACTGGACGGCGACAAAGGGTGCAAGGTGTGCCGAAAGAACAGCATGCTCGACCAGGCGCTCGACCAGTTGTACAAATCCATGCAATGGTGCTCCTTGCGGCAAGTCATGGTGGACCTTTCAGGAGGCAGATATCAGTCCACCTTATCCACTGTAGATGTGGGGGTTTTCTTGGCAGGCCTGTGCAATGGCGCAGCGTCCTTTTCATGTGAGGACGCAACTCTCTTGGTTCGTCGAGATACACACAACATAGCATTCGACGAGAAAATCGCAATTCTCGCAGTTGAGAATGGCGTTACAAATGCACTTTCCCATGGAGATCGGGTCGCTATAAAGCTCATGGCTGAATATTTCGAAACCAGTGACGGGTGTGGAAAGATATACTTTTCAGTGGAGAATGGATTGCCTACTGAAAAGAGACATGTGACATGTGACATGTGACATGTGACATGTGACATGTGACAACAGCACAAGATCTAAGGAATTGCAGGGATCGCGCTCTTTGCGAAATTGCTAACCGGAAGTTGGACTTCGCAGGTGCTTCTCGGAAGGCGATGGAAAAGTCAACTTCTTGTGATCTAAACGTTGATTCCATTGCCATTCAAATGACCACATCATCACGTGGGAACCGCTCTGGTCTCCGTCATATAGGAAGGGCCTGCATTGGAGCAGGAGGCTCCTTTAATCTATTTCTTCGGGGAGAACATGGGAAACACCCGTCGGTCGTTTTACAGATTGTATTACCAGCTCAGTTGATAAAGAAAAGCGATTTGAACACGCATACTCCGAAATCTACACCTTCGATATTTTCCTTTGTTCCAACGACGACTGAAGACTTCATTAAGATTCCCAAAGGTCTTCGAATATGCGCTATTGACGATTCCAAGGTAAACGAAATCGAGCAAATCTCATTTCATTGGTAAAATATTTTTATCTTTTGTCTCCTCCTCCGTATTCCTTCATCGCGAGCGGCTTATCCTTCCCGAATGTAATGCATCCGAAGACTCGTTCGTTGAGACCCCAACTAAGAAGTCTGCTGTTGACGACTTCTTTGATAGCGTCATCGGGTGCGAAGAGAGCAGCAATCGTCCAGCTGATATAGTCATCCTAGATCAACATATTGAGCTCAAGACGGGCGACCCACTAATTCTTGGAACAGATATTGCTCACAATTTACGCCTTCACAACTACAAGGGACTCGTTCTGATTCGATCGGCTAATTCCAGTACAATCGACTGCGAAAAGTACTTAAGTTCAGGAGAAGTTGATGGGTGCCTAGGAAAAGCGCAGTCCCCGAGTCAATTGATTCAAAGTATTGCAAAGGCTTACTGGAAGAAGGAAGGAAAGGCAACGGCTGCTCTAGTTGATGGCCCTGCTGCCTTGCATGTGAAAACTCTGTATAAGAAAGCAAACGCCGAATCATCTTTTCAGAAGGGAGATTGAATTCGCAAATGCATCCAGCAATATACACTGTTGTTGGTAGATCGAATCTACAACGTAGCAAGGGCTACTAGTATATTTGTACACCGATTGCTACAGAATTTCAGGAGAAGATTGCTACATCTTCATCGGCTGGTACTTAGTTCTTCTTTATCGCAGCACTCACTGGATACGGACGTACGGGCTACGTTGACCGATAAATAACACTTGCTGAGAGATGTCCTTGTCGTCTGCGTAATGATTATGGACCTGATTAGTACCCAGGTTGGCCTGAGCTCCTGAGCTACAAGAAGCAGCAATCAACTAAGATTAGTGTGCAAGGCCTCACTATGCACCCATTTCAAATCAGCAATTTACTCTTGTGTGCACTTATCGATGAAGCACTCGAGACTGTAACCAAGCTGTAACCGCAGATATACTAGTACTTATGCAAGGAATACACCGAGACCCTACTCAATCAATTTACCGAGTAGGCTGCAAAAATCAATACAAAAATACTGGAGATGAAGCCGCAAATAAAGGACAAGGCGCACAGGAAGCTGTGGTTGCATTCCACTTCCAAGTGATGCGTCAGGCGAGGAGCAAGCTATCGATGCTATAGATGAATGAGCCACGCCAGAAGTGTATCAAAACTTCACTTTCATGGACTTCACACTTCTGTACATCTTTACTTTAGTTCCGATTATAGTAGCTGGAGTTCGGTGCTTCATTACAGTCGTCGTCTGCATTCGGGCGATCATGAATCTGGCTCTTCAAGGCTTGTGCCCATGTGCCAGGGGTTCCTGAATAGGCAGATCTGGGCTATAAAGGAAGCAGAAAGCCCCGTCTGTAATTCAAGTGGCTTAGCACTAGCATCACGAACATGCACAAGCCTAAATGCTGAACACTACGGTAACGGTAATTTCTCATTGCCCAAAATATAAACAGGTGTATTGCGGACTCGACTCTCCTCATTAGATTAAATATCAAGGTGTAAAAGAACGGGTAACTTCTGACCATACTATCCATTCAATACCCGCTCGAGAATGCATGCTTCGTTAGTTCTTAAGCCGCTATCAGCTATGCTGCATTCCCTTTCTACCTGTTAGTAGTTAGTAATTGTTTGCCTCTTCTAATTCTGGCCTCCCCTCGGGGCCTGTGTCAAAGTATATATCAGTTATCAGATTAGCATATTGCTCGTCAGGCGGCTACCAAGTAGAGTCAGCGAGCCAGCCCCTTCTCGGGAGAGGGTTGCTCAGAAGCGCTGTTGTCCGTTGTGGTGGTGGACATTCTGCTTTTTCCTCGGCCGATCAGAGCGGAGCGCAGCTACAGCATGTGCCGACATTACCTTATTGCCGTTGCCCTTCCATTAGGTTAGTGCATTGGGAGTGCGATTTCTAATAAGCATTCTAGATGTATTTTTTTAAAAATTCTAGTCTAGTCTAATTAATACTCCCCAAAATACAAAGAAACACCACTGTGGCAAATAGCAACAGAAAAATGTAACCTTCAGAACAAGTCTGACTGGGCTGAGTGTCCTTTTGCGTAACGCAATTGTAATCATTTACTCTCGAGGTGTCCTTCAGCCATCAGGCATCAGGAGGTTTGGGAATGGAGTGAGTCAGCTGTCTCCACTTCGACCTGTCCTTGGCAATGGCGATCCACTCTCATCGAAATCCTTCGAAATGCCCTTACTTTTGAGCGCGTTCTCCAACGTCCTGCCCCAAGTCATCTGTGGAGAACCAATCGGTCGAGAGGCAGAAGAAGGAACGAAAAGGACGTGGTGTCTCTTTTGGGCACTATGGGACTACGGGGCATACTGTAGCTACAGAAAGTACAGCGTGCCACTTTGGACCGCTAACATCACATCCATGGCCACTCAGGCATGTGCGCCTGATTAGCTTCGTAGATTCAGCTTGCGCTGCTTTGCTTTTTATCTCCACCTGTTAGCCTTCTAATTCCGGCCCCTCGGGGGCTCCCTGTCTTAAAAGTACAGCAGTGAACCAGAGGTGGAAGTTACAGGGGGAATAATAATATTATTACCGTAGCCCCGACACTTGAAACTTTCCGCCGTAATATATGTGCACCAATAGGAACACCCGTCACGTTTCCGTTGACGGGTCAAAAGTTTTTGGGTCAATTGTTGGTAAATTTTATGATGATTGATGATTTGATGGGACAGGCCCTGAAGGGCCGGAATTAGAAGACTAACAGGTATAGAGAAGAAAAGCAAAGCAGCGCAAACTAAACCTAAGAAGCTAATCAGGCGCGATTTGATGATGTTTGTGAAAGGTGTCGTGCCGTCGTGCCGTTTGCCGGTTGCCGACGAGGTACGTCCTTATTCATCTCTCGGTCTGGCCCTGGGCAACCTCCTTGACAACAGTCTTCAACAGTAGCATTTCCACCATACCCATCAACAGTTAGTTCTGTTGTTAAGCATATTAAGAGCAGCCAGTGCTGTTATACCGGTTATACCATAAGAACTTCAAACTGATCCTTTTTGTTTGTAGCCAGAAAGCTAGGATTCGAAGCAGGAATAATTTTGGAGTAATTTGAGGTTCTTGATCGCGGATTTTATAGAGATGGTTGGTGCGAAGGAGACGTCTTTTTGGGAAGCGCGCGAGTCTGCACGTGCAGCGCTAGTGGCCATCATTCTCGTGACGACTCTCCTCACTCAGTTACTGATAAATAATGTTCAAGACATGCTCGCAGTAATTCAGCCAGTGATTCTTACCGTCGGTACCTTGTCAGTCGCTTGCTCGCTGATAATCAACACTAGTCTTGTCACGAAAAACAAGCATCACCATCAGACTGCATTTAGTGCCTTCATTGCTCTAGTTTCAGTGGCTAGCTCGCTCCATTATTACTATATCGCACAACTCAACATCGAACACTCTGCTTTTGCCAGTCTTCATGCCAATGGAGACCGTATTGTAGCTAAACGGATGAGCCAAGGAGGATTGCCTCTTCATTTGGCTACCAGTCTCAGCATGCCACTGATTGCTACTCCTGCTGGAATGCATATTCAATGGGCTCGATGCGTTTCTATGATAAATCTACTGATATTTACGCTTATTGTGGTTGCAGTATACGATAAAATCAAGTGCAACGGATGCATAGGTCAAGAACGCAACGATCAAGTCCTCTCACTCATTTACGATATCCTAGTTATACTGCCATCTTTTGCGGGGGCATACTTCTCGTGTCTACCAGGAGCTTCAATCAGCAATGATTACGTTGAATTGTTGCGCGCTGGACGTTCGGCCGACAGTATGCTGAACCATATCTTGAAAAATAGCATTGCCGGGGCCGCATGTCTCCTTGAACTGGACCAAAAAGCTCTCGTTGAGCAAGGATGCGAGGTGTGCTGTAAGAATAGCATGCTCGGTGAGGCACTCGAGCAATTGTACAAATCTATGCGATGGTGCTCATTACGTCAAGTCATGGTGGACCTCTCTGCAGGTAGGTATCAGTCGACCTTATCTACTGTTGACGTGGGTGCGTTTTTGGCAGGGCTCTGCAAAGGTGGAGTACTTTTTGCGTGCGAAGACGCCACTGCCTCAGTTTGTCAAGACACGCACAGCATAGCTTTTGATGAGAAAATTGCAATCCTTGCTATGGAGAATGGTGTTTCCAATGCGCTGTCCCACGGTGATCAGGCTGCAATCAAACTTAAGGCTGAATTCTTTCAATCCAGTGATGGGTGTGGGAAAATATGTTTTTCAGTGGAGAATAGATTACCTCCTGACAGAAGACTGTTAACTTCGCAAGATTTAAAGAACTGCAGGGACCATGCACTCTGTGAAATCGCTACCCGAAAGTTGGACTTTGCAGGTGCTTCTCAAAAGGTTATGGGGGGGAAGTCGAATTGTGAACAAAATGCTGACTCAGGCACTGTCCAAATGACGACATCTTCGCGTGGAAACCGCTCTGGTTTACGTCATACAGGACGGGCCTGCATTGGAGCGGGTGGCTCATTTGACCTATTTCTTCGTGAAGAACATGGGAAAGATCCGTCGGTTGTTTTTCAAATTATTCTACCAGCTCAGTTAATAAAGAAGACAGCTTTAAACATGCATTCTACGAAACCTTTACCGTCTATATTTTCCCCTGTTTCTACAATCAATGGCGAGGTCGACAACATCCCCGAAGGACTTAGAATATGTGCTATCGACGATTCCAAGGTAACCATAATTGAGCACAGATTTATATAACTGTGAAATCATCATACGTTTTCTTCTCTTATTCTTTATTTTCGTAGTTGATCTGCAAAGGCTACAAAAGACTCCTCCTTCCCAAATGCAAGGCATCAAAGGATTCGTGTGTTGAAACTCCAATTAAGAAGTCTGCTGTCGATGATTTTATCAATAGCGTAATTGGTTGTGAAGAAAGCAGCAATCGTCCAGCAGATATAGTTATATTAGATCAGCATATTGAAGTCAACACTGGTGAATCACTTGTTCTCGGCACCGATATCGCTCATGATTTACGCGCTCGACACTATGAAGGACTTGTACTTATCCGATCAGCTAATTCCAGTACTTGCGACTGCGAGGTCTATATGAGTTCAGGAGAAGTTGATGGGTGCCTTGGAAAAGCCCAATCACATATTGAATTGATTCGTGGTATTGCAAAGGCCTATTGGGAAAAGCAAGGAAAGACAACAGGTGTTTGACTTGTTAAATCTGAGATGCATTCTACTGTAATCTAATTAAAGGGAGGAGAAATTTGCCATTCCCCCAAGAAAGTGGAGCCACATTTTTAATGGTTCATATACCTCAGCAGTAATCTCAACAACAAAGCACGATATTCATAAAGTCGTAAACCATATAGCAGGATTCCTACGGAATAAGGAAGACCAGGCTGAGTATTCCCCATTTCCCTCACATACCCACATAGCACTATTTATATTCACATCTACTCGCCCAGAACTAAATACAAACCAGCAGAATTCCTTCAAATGCCATTACAAAGCATTCTTGAGGATGGTCTCTTCATATGGATGCGTCAGCGAGGTCCATAACAGCCAATATTTTAAGTTTTAAGTAAAGGATTCCATCTCTTGAATTTTTCAAGTGAGTTGGAGGGTGGACTTCGCGTTGAAATGCCTAAATGGACATCCAGCCTATATGGTTACAATGGGCGTACACACAAGCGTACTAGCTCGATGGACATGTGGCACTATCGTTACCTCGGTGTAAGGTTGTGTATCACGTACACGCGTTATTCACGCATAGAGGCTGTAAATTTCCTTTCCGCTTGATTCTAGCGTAATTTGCGCGTGATTCACACACCAAATTTACGTCTACCGTCTAGGGCATTTGAAAGTGCGAACGTGAATCACTTCGGTATCGTTGAAAATTAACTTTCTGCGTGATTTACGCGCGATTTACGCGGAATTCTTAACCCAGCCTCAAGCCTCTGTGCTCTGTGTAGCCCGAAGTCTGCTAACCACTTACTGATGCTACGTCTTATACGTGCCTTTCTTCACACGCCCAAGAAGTCTCAGTGCCAATGATTTCAAGACATTCATAATGCCCGTAGTAAGCTAAATCATTATATGCCCAGCTGATTGGTTCTCCGACTCCGCGCACTCCCCCGTGCGAATCATAGTACTGAGTGCGCGCTAAAGAGGGGACTCCCTATATCAACAATGCTATAGCTATAGCTGTACAACTTTTTAAAATACAAAGTGATTTGCAAGCCACTGATAGACTATTCATCGGACTTACTTAGCAGCGCAATTGCGCGGTCAGCCTTCCCAGAACACCTAAGTGCGTGAGAAAGCGTCTTTTTCGATTCTTCATTCGCTGCTGTCCCCATGCTCTCAAAGACTTCTACGGCGTGCTCCCAGGCGCCTTGCTGCCCCAGTGCATTGATCACAGCGTGGTAGCAGGTCACTGAAGGCGGCGTACCCCAGGCACGCTCCATGTTGCCCAGGACTTCTAATGCACTTGAAGCTCGGGCACCGTCACCGCTTTTAGCAACCGCTTTCAGGCAGAGCTCAACGGTACGTAGTTCCGGCAAGATTCCTTGCTGCTCAATACTGCCAAGAAGAGTGAGGGCACGGTCGGCATGGCCAGCGGAAGCACAGGCGCGCATGGCAGCGTTGAATAGGTTTACGTTGTTGGTCTGTAGACGTAAAATATTCCAAAAAGGTAGCACGTATGAATGAAAATAAATAAAGCAAGGAAAGCAACAACAGAAGTCGCGGACAGGCGCAAAGATGATATTCTAGACAAAGAACGCGAATGTTTATGGCGTTCAGATCTTCTTGTGCAGCACCATTACAAAAATAAAGTAGATGACGGCTACAAGAAGACCTAAAAAAATCTTTTAGCACACCGCAAGATCTCTTTCCATGTTGCCAAGCATTTCCATAGCTTCGTGCCACTGGCCGCTCTCTGCAGTGGCCGTTATAGTGCCTCCGAAGGTCACTAATGCATTCTCTGTGTCGCTATTCGACAATTCATCCAACCACTAGCACGAGGAGGAGGAAAAGATGGAAGAGTATTGTAAGGTCCAATCACGTAATAAGTACAGTAGTGGAATCACTGTGAAAAATGAAAGAAGTAAAGCAAGCGCTCTCAGTACACTGCATCTCAGCATCAGTAACAACTGAGAAATTGATTTCATTTTTCCCTCACCTTTGCAGCAAATTTCCTTTCGCCAGCGCGATCACAAGCCTCTACTACGGCTGCCACTGACCGTTCCGTTGGACGGAGTGAACTATTCTGCAGCCCTTGTCCATGACTTTCCTTGCGCCCACCATGTGGTCTAGAGGCAGCAACAGGAGGAGCGTTGGTAACCAACATCGCGTGCTGGCTGTCGTCCACCATGCTTTGCAACAGGGCTGCTGCTTCTCGCCAGCGATTCGCTGCACAGCATCCCAAGACAACAGCTTCGTAGGAGGCGGCATTGGGCTGCACGTGAGAGAGGTCAGGCAAGTCTCTTTCAGCTAGCCAAGATCTAGATTCCACAACGTTGGAGTGAGTGTCTATGCTGCCGACGATGCCATCAAGGCCACCCCAGACGCCACTTTGGCCACCCAAGGACTCAAGGATCATGAGTGCTAACCGCCAGCCTTCAATTTCAGAAGAAAGCGACACTGAAGTTGTTAACGTATCGTAAGCCACCTCGCTAGAGCCGTTAGCGATAGTTCTTTGGTTTTGGCTGATCTTACTATCATTGTCTTCCTCTTCCATATCAATTTCTTCGTCAATATCGTCACTATCCCATTCAATCACGTCATCAAGCACCACTTTCTTATTGTTAGTGCTACTTTTCCCATTTCTTTGATCAGCGCTAGATACAGTTTTGTGCAGCAAATTTGGTTGTCGCAATTTTAGTTCTCTTGCTGCTTCTCGCTTTAGTTGCTTCAAGTCACCTAAATGCGCCAAAGATCGCAGCGCTACGTTCACTGTGTTCACTGATATTTTGGAATCGGAAGAATGTTGCTGTGGCGGTGCTTTCTGATGCTGAAGTACTGGTTTCTGCTCTTGCTCAGCCACCAAGATGCAACGCTTCAGTTCATTCAGGACTCCGTTAGCGTCTCCCATAGCACCAAAACTCGATATGACTCGATGCGTCATGGCCGGCGGCAATGTAACAACTGCAGGAGTGAGCGCCTGCAACTCCGCTACAAGCTCAAGCACTTTGGTGGGCTGTCCACCTCTTGCGCAGGCCTCAATCGCATTGCGAAGACAAGCGGAGTAGCCCTGTGTGGTCATCAAGGGTCCTTTGGATCTCTCCGGCTTTGAAGTCTTCCTAGGCGCCTTCCTGTCTGTTGCTATTCGCGCTAGCGGCTCCGAAGTCGCTGTCGAGTGTTTATGCGAGGAGTTGCTCGCTTCAAATAGGTGTCGAGCAGAGGCTAGGATTGAAAGAGCACGCTGCCAGCATCCACCTTGTGCGCATGCCTCTAGTGCTAATGCGAAAGTTACTTCAGTCATGGCTAGACTGCTACCGCTAGAAGGTTTGGGGCTGCTGTTGCTACCATCGCTCCTGCTGCCAGTGCTTCTACTGCTGCGGCTACTAGTGCCGCTGCTGCCATGGCCTCTTTGGTTAGGGCTTCGACTGGTTCTTGAGCCTACCTCGACTGACGCAGCACTACTTACCATAGGTCTTTCAGGACCAGCAGCTGTAGCTTGTAACTCCTCTAGAAGTGACAAAGCCTGTTGCCATTCCCCAGCCTTGCAACAGGCATGCATGGCTGCGTTGAAGGTCACTACGTCTGGGATCACTGCCGCACGAGGCATGTCTACACACAGCACGTGGCATGCTTCAGTCCATGCCCCAGCTTGGCCGCATGCCGCAATAGCTGCATTGAAACTCACCAGATCAGGCACCACGGAGCCCTTTTGGCCACGGGTGCTTCTGCTAGAGTTGCGTCTACTGATGTTATTACTGTTGCTGCTGCTGCTGCTGCTTTTGTCATTTCTATTGTGCAGCATATTACGTCTGCTAGATTCAAGCACGTCAGCGAGCACAGCCAAGGCATCGCGCCACAAGCCTGCAGCGGCACACGCGCTTATCGTAGTGTTCAAACTCACCGTGTCTGGCTTCGCAAAGCCTTCCAGCCCCCACTTTGCACTCTGATCTTCATCGTGACCCATGATGCGGTACAGTGCCAAGGCGCGCTGAGCTTGCTTACTTTGTTTCAGAGCATTGAGCGCTACATTGCAGCAAACAGTGTCTGGCATCAAGCCATGAGCCAAGAGCGTGTCAAAGAGTTCACCAGCGCCTCGAGGGTTGCGGTACGGTGGACGGCTAAGCGTGAGCATAGCGGCAGTGAGAGCGCCCTGAGGACTCATGTTGAAACCCTCACCAGAAGCACTCCACTTTGCTTCTTTCGTGTGACCTTGCAACTCTCTAGCCTCTCGACCACGCACGTCGGCGGTATCAACCACTCCTTTCAAGAGGGCAACAAGCTTCTTCATGTCGGCACCGCAAGCGCGCAGGTGCGCCGCAAAATTTCGGGATGGCCGGGGAGATGAATTGCTCGACAAAGACATCCATCGGCGATTGGTTTGAGTCATTGCCGATATACCTATACTTTTATGCTCAGACATGGCCCATTTAGAGCTACATGTCGATTCAAGGCTATGGGGCAAGGCTGAACTGCAGAGGCGAGGGTGGATAGAGCTAGATTTTGTAGGACCAAGTGCGCCTGACACGCGGCGCTTGCGCACGGGAAAAGCAGTGCACATAAAAATCAAGTCGCGAAGAGATCTTCCATGATTTGCTTGTGCTCGCTGCGTGGTGGCAGACATTAGCGCTGACACAGTTATCAAGCTCTGAGCAGAAGTCAGTACTTGCCTCCTCGCACTCCAAACCCGCCGACGGCACAACGATACTTTTGATGTCACAAAAGCTATAGACATCGCACTAAGAAGATCAAGGCCGAAAATGACGAGAACGGAGATAGGCTTGGGTTCACCCTCGACTTAAACTTGAGCACCTCTTATTTCTGACTTGTACCTTTCATACTACTACAAACTACAATACAATTATATGCGATACTTCAGAATGAAATTATTAATAATGATAACAAGCTATCTAAATAATCATCATTGTAAGCGGCAAAGTAATCCTCCAAGCTCCAAGTATTTATTATGTAGCCTAGCTCTAGGATTGCATCTACTTGCATCTCGTAGCTCGTAGCTTCTCCTGTCGGATTTCTTATCTTCGTGCATTCATCTGCACTGACGACTGAACGACTGTAAAAGTGAGTTGTACATACATGTACAGAGTAGTAGTACAGAGCTGTACTTACAGAGCTGTAACTCTGTAGCGTATATCTGTAGAAATGCATTCTAAAAATGTTGATGCGGGCGGTTGGTCGTTCAAACCCTTCTTGGTTGAATTCTAGTATTTCTATTCGTAGATTGTGATACGCCCGCGTCGATGGGCTAATCAAATATCTGTGGTAGCGTTCATGACTACGAGAGTGGAAATGTTTCAGCGGGGCAGGACAGCTACGTACAGGAATCCCACGCTAAACAGTTGTACGGATTTAGAGTCAGGACTGCTGTCGCATTTACGGATGGCATTATCGACAATTGAAATGTATTTGTGTCAATGATAAGGTATAAATGTAAGTAAATTTGGAAGTATGCTCCTACAACGCTTGCTTCCAGCTCGGTCACCTCCAACAAGCTCGGCCTTGAACCTAGCGACTCTCGAAGATCGGAATGACATTAATTTTGTGATGAGAGCAGTATCTCTCAATGGAGCCAATCTAGAATATGTCTCACCGCGGCTACGCGCCAATGGCCATGTTGTGCTCAACGCCCTCTCCAACAGGGGTTTGGCACTAGAGTTTGCATCACTGGCCCTACGAAATGATCGTAAAATTGTCGAAGCGGCTGTGAACAATAATGGGCTAGCCTTGAAGTTTGCTTCTTCGAAAATGCGAAAATGTAAGGCAGTTGTGCTTGCTGCTGTGCTTAACAATGGCCTTGCTCTTGAATTTGCCAGCAAGGCATTCAAAGAGGACCGTGATATTGTCGCTGCAGCACTCCAACAAAACGGCTACGCTTTGCACTTGTTTGCTGCAGAATCCTTGAAAAATGACTATGAGCTCAACTTCATGGCGCTAAAGCAAAACGGAGAATGTTATTCGGAATTGCCATCAGAACTACGTGACGACCGAGCTTTAGCACTTCTAGCGCTCGAGCAGAATGGTCATGCGCTGCGCTATTTCAGCCGAGAATTCCGAGGCGATCGTGAAATTGTTTTGGCGGCAGTGCGTGTGAAAGGCCGAGCTTTACACCATGCACGGCGACATCTTCGGGCTGACAGGGATATCGTCTCGGCTGCCGTGCGGCAGACGTGGCATGCTCTTCAATATGCAAGTTCAGAGTTGCGTGCAGATCCGACTTTGGTAATTGGCGAATGTGGCGATGCCTCAGGGGGTCGGGCACTACAATTTGCAGACGATTTAGCTCTGGACAAGGAGCAAGCATTGTTAGCTGTTCAGAGCTCTGGCCGATCATTTCGGCAACTGAGCGCAAAACTTCGAGCCGACAGAGATGTTTGCCTAGCTGCTGTTCGTCTTGATGGTGAGATGATTCGCTACGCAAGTTCCGAACTCCGCGCGGACAAAGAAGTAGTTCTAATTTCGGTGTCAAAATGTGGGCGAGCTCTCCAATGGGCACCTGCCTCGCTCCGCACAGATCATGAAGTTTGTCTTGCAGCATGTCAACACGACGGGCGCGCACTGCATGTGTGTGCGCCAGCAGTGCGTGGGCATCGTGACTTTTCGTCGAATCTCTGTGCGGCGCGCTTTGATAAGGAGCTGCAAGGTAGTCTAGTGGCGTACTATGCCAAGTTGAAGGCAGCCGATCGGGCGGTAGTGCTAGCTGCTTGCACGAACTATGGCTTGGCGCTCGCTTATGCTAGCATTCCACTGCAAAGAGACCGTGAGATCGTTCTTGCAGCAGTGCGGCAGAATGGTCGAGCGCTTCAGTATGCGGGTGGAGAACTCCGAGCTGATAAGGATGTGGTGGCAATTGCAGTGGCTCAACCAGAGTGCGGGTCGATGATCCGTTATGCATCCGAGGAGCTGCGAAAAGATCGAAACATCGTAATTACCGCCACGAACTTCGACTGGGACGGCGAGAAATGCGCTGCGGATGAATTTAGAAACGCAGATAAGAACTTGCCAACGCGCCGAGCTGATCGCCACTTCGTCTCTGACGTGGCGCTTGCGGCGCTTTCTGTTCAAGAGGTTGCGCCGCTCCGCCCGCGCGGGCACCAGACATGGCGTCGCCCGTGGACAAGCCCCTTAAAATCCTGCAGTAAGAAAGGCGATGTGACAGCATCAAAGAAAGAGCATTTTGTCGCAACGAAAGAATGGTTTCCAGACATTCAGCCACATGATACGCCTCAAGAATCAATGGATGCATTCCCTGATGCACAGTCAATAGCATCCACTTTGGAAACTACTTCTTTGGACCCTTCGTATGAAATACAATCTACTGATGAAACGAAACCCTTAGGAATCAAATTCGCGAGCGCGACTGCAGACGAAGTACCGAATTTGGTTTTAAGCGTAGAACACATCGAGAGGCCTGACCAAACGCAAACGCAAGCAGTAAATCTATCAACGCATGATGAATTTATGGGTGAGCTCTCGAATGATTTCGAGCAATATACTGGCCAAATTTCGAATAATAATGTTGCTACCTCCGTTGCACCTATAGAAGTTCATGAAACAGAAAGCCCCTTGCGACGTGGGAGCTCTATGATCCAGTCCACAAGCCGATTTTCCTCAACGAAGCTTGCAAAAGCGGCGACGACAAGGGCTTCAATAGAAGTTTCTTCAAAGAAATTAGTAAAAGCGTCAGATTTGGAGGCGGTGGTAGAACACTCTTCAACAAAAGTCGCTCAAGTGTCAGCTTTGAAAGCACTAATAGAATCTTCGAGAACGAAAGTTGAAGAAGTGACTGCTTCGAAGGCACCTGTAGAAGATGGACCTAAGCAGAGAAAGCACCAGCCTTCTGCAAAGCCTGTGACCACAGAATCCATCAAAGAAGTTCTTGACCGTCCTCCGAGCGATAAGCCTCATACACAACGCAAATCTCTGAATGCACCAGCTCGTACAGCTGAGCACAGTGAATCTTCAGTACAGACGCCAGTCGAGCTGTCAGCTGCACAGGCCGACGATCTTTGCCAAAAATTGGAGAAACAAATTGTCGAGTTTATGACGGAGCGCGCACCTCATAATCTCCTCATGACCTCCGAGGGCTGCGCATTTGCCCGAAGAAAGTTCCCAGGAAATCCGGTCCTCGGTCTCCAGGGGTTACTTCATAGAGTTCAGGAAAAATACGGCGAAGGTTACAGCCAAAGTAGTAGAGCACACCGCTAGAATTAGGCCATGATCGCGGTAATTCTCCCGCTGTTTCCCATGTAAAATCTAAAGAGTAAAGGGCAGTAATCCGTCGTGTGCTCCTACTTCGAAATTTGAAGCCATATTTCCTGCTTTTTCTTCGCTGCGTTCTGTGGTAGGTGCTGCAGCTGCTGCAGCGCTGTATATAGTCTAAATTACTGCTTGCGGATGCCTTGATGATTGCTAATTGACGTTTGTGCCTGTGCTTGTTGTATGCTCGGTTGTAGTGGACTGGCAACCACCACGCAGGACAGGGTAAGACCTGAATCTACCAATGCCTACTAACACTAACAGTATGAAGCCGCTCAAATCCGTGCGCGATAAGATACAGAATCAGCCAAAATTAATGTTATTGGACTGTGCTGCTGGGTCGTTATCTCCCTCTGATGTGGATACGCCCAGCCGCACGTCAGCGCCGCCACTTGGCAGCTTTCGCACCGTGCTGTACTATACATTATCATTGGGGGACGTCTGGGTGTGCTGTTGCCACTTTGAGTGCAAGTGGTGAGGCACAAAGCCCACGAAGGAAGGAAGTGGGAACTCAAGAGCCGGAGACTCCCACGATCGCTAATTAGAGCAAGCTATTTGAGTCAGACGCTTGGAACTGTACAACGTTTTCAAAGACATAGAGTTACCTCAGAGAAGTACAAGAGTTCAGATCTCAGGGCGGCTCGTAATTTTTCCTACAATTCCATCCCCTTCTTCCCTCATCCTTTCGGTGAATGATGTGAATGTTAGAGTAAAAATAGACGGTAACTTTGAGGAGAGCGAGTGTGGATGGGCATGGCCACAGCCACAGAAGAGCATTGAAGTAGCTACAGTATTATCAATTTTGAGACAGGCCCCGAAGAGCCAGAATTAGAAGACTAACAGGTAGAGAAGAAAAGCAAAGCAGCGCAAACTAGACCTAAGAAGCTAATCAGGCAATATTATCAATTTTCGCCCCTCATAATTACTCAGGCCCGCTCTCGTCCCATAATTTCATTATTTCTTATCCATATATACCTTTCATGATATCATTTTTTTTTTGATACAGATAAGTATTAATTTTCGCCCCTCATAATTACTCAGGCCCGCTCTCGTCCCATAATTTCATTATTTCTTATCCTTATATACCTTTCATGATATCATTATTTTTTTGATACAGATGAGTACAAGCACCAAAACCACTATAATTTAAACTTATAGTTACCGCGCCCTCCTCATGGTAACCTCGCCTCTCTCGCCCTCTCGTAAGCCACTTAAATCAATCGCTGGTAAAATCAATAGTCCATCACTCATGCACGCCATTCAATTTCCCACAGCCGCACCAGCGGTCCGGAACTGTCATTTCTCTGTCTCTATCTCCCATCCGCACTTACCTTTCTTATAAATTATGCCTTATTAATGCCTGGCTCTCTCTTTCGCTCGCAATTCGCTGACTGTCATCGCAGAGGACGATTCCCTCCCCCCGTCCAAGCTTGCTCATTTGCGGTCTAATTCTTTCTAGAACTCAGCAAATACGTTATCGCGCGCCTTATCAAGTGGATGCCTTCGCCGTCCTCGAAATCGTCTTCGCCCTCTAGTTTGTTCACAGTTCACAGAATCCGGCCTCTTCTAGAATGAAGAGAAAACAACAAAAGAGGAGCATAATTTTTGAAATTACAAATAACATCTACTTCTTACATGTATTTACAAAAGAGAAGTAAAACAAGTATTGAAAGCACAAGAAGAGGGAGAGATAGCGGAAGGGAGAGTATTTTAAAAATGATCTCAAATTCTACCGGAAACTCGGATAAA
>Ga0307982_1002096_pt1 | contig 16189 bp, 18 predicted proteins | sample OrgLakmetagen989_FD_201847 | JGI IMG/M metagenome (GOLD analysis project Ga0307982, IMG submission 201847) | Saline water microbial communities from Organic Lake, Antarctica - #989 | ecosystem: Environmental > Aquatic > Non-marine Saline and Alkaline > Saline | place: Antarctica: Organic Lake...
TAATAGGGACTTGAATGAGCACAGTATGATTTATTCGGTATCAGCAGGGCCAAGAGGGCGTCTCCCACGCACTCCCAGGCCCGATTTACCTCCAACCGATTTAAATATATTTTCCATAACGCAAGGGACGAACTAGGATCCTCCAAGACTAACAGATTGTGCACTGATTTTAATGCACATGAGATATCTGAGCACCCCGAAGGGTGCTCAGAAAACACGTTAGCTTTGCTTGGTTTTTTCGCGGCGCCGAGAAAAATATGTGATTTCCCTTATACTATATGTGATTTCCCTTAGACTATTGGCCTTTGAGCCGGCCGTAACGGTTATTTAAAGTTGCTCACAACACCTTGCGACCAAGCGTTGGCTACAGAATTGCGGATCATACCACCAAGACGGCAGCTACGCCATGCAGCGTCGTTCCAGCACGGGAGGAGGCACGTCATCCTACGCAGATTCCGTCAAAGACCAAGCAGCAGCGGCATCATCATCTCGCCGTCCAAACAATTCATATGTGAACCTCCTTTCCACACCACCACGCAACCGTGCTTCTAACCTGCGCGAAAGTTATCCGAATGGCGGTGCTGCGGACGATCGGAGAGGTTCTATGGAGCGCCCCGATGATCGAAGAGGTTCTCTTGAAAGACCTGAGGATCGGAGAGGCTCAATGGAACGCCATGGAACCACAAACCTCAGGGCTTCCTATGACAATAGCTACTCCTCACAAACAGCGGCCTCTAGATCAATGGGAACAGTGGCAGGTTTCAAGGACGACAAGGGACTGGCTCGACTGTTCACGAATTTAAAGCTGCTGAAAGACAGTTTAAGGCAAACTTCTGCGGTAGGAGCGGACGAATTTGACGCAGAAGTGGCAGCTGAAGCACAGAGAAACAATAACCCTACAGCCAGTGCTGACGGCGCCTCCAGTGGCAGCAGCAGCGGCGCAGATACGGAAGGCAGCGCTATCCGCGAAGCAACTTGGATGGTGGGAACATAAATGTTTAGGTCTAGAGTATATTGAGGACAGTACTCAGTGCGTAACAGTTGTGATGATTCTTTGTAGTCATTCGCTTCACTCCCACTCTTTAAGTCATATTCGGCTTAGGTTTTTCGTATCATGATTTGCGAGAGTAAAAGAATTTCATCGCTCATTGCTTCTTCTATTGTGGACGTTTTCTTCCCATCATCAGGTGAAACGCGCCATCTCTGAGTTTCATGTCGCTCACAGTCGCCGCAAGTCCAATCAAACATCGGGCTCAGATGCAACCAGTGCGAGCGCACTATCGTCTGAACTGGCGCTCGCGAACGAGCTCACGGAAGCTAAAGCCGAGCTAGCAGCGGAAAAGCGAGCGAGGCGATCGGTGGAGAAGCAAATGGCGAAGGACGCTGAGGCCTGTGCCGCACAGCTGGCAGCTGCTGCCTCCGCTGAAGCAGATGCGCGTGCTGCAGAAGAAAATGCGAATGCTAGGGTTGCATCCGCAGAGGCAGCAGCACAGGAAGGTGAGATGGCCGCCGTGCAACAAGCAAGACGAGAAGGAGAAGTAGCCTGCCAGAAGTTGGCGAGTCGACTCGCACACGCAGAAGCGAAGCTCGCCGAATATCAACAACACCACTCTAACGGCGCAGTGGTGAACGGAAGCTCATTATCTTATGAAGGGCCACCAGGACATCAACACGAGGACCCATCGCCGTCGTTATTGCCACCGGTCACGGATGTGCCCTACGGCACTGCTAGCAGTAAGGAGCCTCGGCATGACGTCACTGCCAGCAAACGGGTGCAGCAGCTGGAAAAGGCAATGGTAGTGGCGAGAAGGCGCGAGCACGACCTCACTGCGCACAACACGAGCCTCGAGGCCAAAGTAGAGCGCTTAACGAAAGACCTAAAGGGAGCTCGTCCCGCGCCGATCAGCCGAGCCAAGGTCGCGGATCTGGAGAAGAGGGCCGTGGAGAGCGAGCAAGCAGCGGCAAGAGCAACAAAGGAGGCAGCAGAAGCTCAGGCGATGCTTACGGAGCTGCAGACACAAGTGGGGGAGTTGTCGGTGGCTCGTGCTGAGAAAGATGAGGCCCTGCGGGAAAGTCGACGATTGCACGGTATGACAAGGAGCAAATGATACATGTGCTATTTTGCTTTGTTTCATTGCTTGTATTGCAACTGTTTTACTTCTTCAATTCCATAATTTTTTTCCTCCACAAACTTCTGTGTGACGTGAAATTTCATGTATGAATTGGCCCTGCTTTTGTATTGGTCATCTTGGGCAATCACAGACCGCGCCGTGGCTACTGGAGACGAAAACCTACGATTGTTGGAAGCTCTGCGATTGGACTATGAAGGTCTGCAAACTCAATTGTCTGCAGAGGTTGACCGAGCCGACAGTGCCGAGAGAGGAGCAGAAGCAGCGGCTGAAGCAGCACTCGAGAGCGCCGCTGCTGCAGACGAGCGCTGGGAAGTAGAGTGTGAGGCACGCGCAGCACACGCGAAGGGCACGGCGACAAAGGTGAGCTAGGCGAAGGAGAAGGATGTGCGACGAGGAAGTTCACGAGGGGCCACACGTTTAGATTCCATCACTGTAGTGGGTAGTCTAGGTTGTTAAAATTATACTTTATGTGCGAGCTTAATTTTATCACTTTCATTTTCTCCCTTTCTTTTTGTATAACAGGCTGGCGCAGTGGAAGTGGCAGCGGTGCAGGTCAAATTAGATGCTGCCCTCACAGAATTAGCACAAACCCAAGAAGCACGGACGAAGGAAGCAGAAGCAAGCACGCAAGCTGCGAGTGCGGCAGAAGCCAAGATCCAAGCCATCGAAGAAAGGGAAGCCAAACAAATCGACAAAGCACGACGGCATTGCGAAGAGCTAGCGGTGTCACTGCAGGAGACCGAGGGGAGTTTAGAGGCCGCTGAAGCACGAGTGGTGGAGCTTACGAGCAAGCTGAAAGAGTCGCAAAACGCGCGCTTAGACCTGCAGGTAAGACGAAGGAATCGTAAATGAGGATGGGACTTCGTTTGTGGAATCCTTGTCATTATCAACGAACAAATTGCATCTTTTGCCTCAGCACTTCAAAGGATCTCACAATCATGTCTGTAGGATATACTTACTGTACCTTAATGTCTATCTTTCGCCCTCTTCAACCAGGTACGCTTGCACGATGCCTCAGCCGCTGCCGAAAGCAGCGCAGCAGCGGTAGTGGCGGCTGAAACAGCGAAGGCCAAGTCGACAGCGAGCTTTGAAGCGCAATTGTGCGATCTGCGAGAAGAATTGGCGAAAATGCGAGCTCTGGAAGACCAAGTAAGAGGGTCTGTACTCTTGTGCATGTGTTTATGGGCTCCGACACCACTCATGCATCTCATGTCCTTTTGCCTATTAACAAGAACATTTTCAATGAAAATCGTTGGACACCTCCATGATTCGTCAATTTACGAAAGAGGCTGCTCTGGCGTGTTGTGTTACCTTTTCATTTAGCGCTTCATTATAAACTATTGTCTTGTCGTGTTTGTCTCCTCAGGTGGATCAACTCCTTTCTCAACAAAACACACAGGCAGCTGAAATCGACCAATTACGAACCGCCAAAGAAGAGCTTTCCAGTCAAACCTTCACCGCACAACAAAAAAGTGATGAAGCACACACTCTGTTGGTTTCTACACGTGCTGAAGCAACGGCTTCCGAGGAAGCAGCGACAGCAGCCAACACGGCACGAGAAGCCGCAGAAAAGCGTGCCAGAGATTCCGAGGCCACTGCGGCGACAGCGCAGGCACAAGTAGTTGCAGCGGAAGCAGCAGCAGCTGCAGCGAAGGAAGAATTGGCCAATAAGGAAGCTGCATTAGTGGCGTTACACCAAGCCAGCGGCGCGACTGCAAGCGAGAGCTTAACTTTGACGGGTGATCTGGCAAGAAAACTCGCGATCGCTGAACGGGAACTGTCGGAGTTGAAGACCGCGGAGACGGCTCGATTGGCGCAAGATAAGCAACGCCAAGAAGAAGAAGAGGCCGCAAGGGCGCAGGCCGCCGCAGAACAACAAGAACAAGAAGAGAAGCTAAAAGCGGAGCATGCGGCCATGGACAGCGAGTACAAGTACGCTAAGGGGGTACGAGCAGATGCAGAGGAGCGCGCAGCGAGCGCGGCGAGGGCGTTGTCTGCGGCACGGGCGGAAGCAGCCAAGGAAAGAGCAGCATTGGAAAAGCGCAATCATCGGCTTGAGGTATGTGTGCGAGCTATCATACGGAAAAGTGTTTCCTAGATCGATTCATTATAGAACATTTTTAGCGTCTGATTGTCTGAATGATATACAATCAAATGACTTGATATTTTTTCGCGCCTCTAAATCAGGTGCTTTTGTCAGAATCACGAGCGAAAGAAAGTGAGGCAGCCAAACAGCTCACAATAGCCAGGAAAAACTTAGCTCGACGGAACGAAGTCGCGAAAATTCCTATTAATACTGTATCCAGTGGCAATTCAATCAGCCCAACACCACCGCCGGCGAGATCTCGACACAGTGACCACCAGAATGCAGTGCACAATCATCTGGCTGCTGAAGACGAAGATCATATGAAAGGCACGGTCCAGGTCCATTTGGAATCGCCAACGCGCCGCAAGCAGCTTTTTCCTTCGTCCTTCCCACCGCCTCCGCCGTTTCCACCTCCATCTTCTGGGCCATCTTCTTCTCAGCCAACGAATAGTGCTGAAACATCCTCATCTGCAAACCAAGTTGACTGCGTCGAATTCAAGATACAAGATGATAGCCATGGCAGGGAAAGCATGGAACATGGTAACAGCCCCCAACGAAAGAGGCGTGTGAGCGCCACTTGTGACGATGCAGACGCCTCCAAGGCCACAATTTCAAATGCTCCTGACCTCAATGAAAGCACCGGTGATAATACGATCTCCCCGAAATTGGGTGCCTCGAACACTTCTCCTCCTCCTGCACATAGTAACTCCACCACAGGGACAGGAGAAGAAAGTGCTTCTTTCGGGTCTTCTCCAGCACCTCCGATGACCGCCGAAGTTTACCTGCGCACTCGCCGGCGCTCAGCCGAAATACCACCGAGCCACCGCCGCGCCTCCTCGCCGAAAGCCATTCATATTACATCGCCTCTGCATGCAGCTTCTTCGTTCTCACCGCAACCTTTGTCTCAAGCTGCAGCACCTGCCACTGTAGCTAGTGCAATGGCCACCGCAGCAGCTGCTGCTACAGCCTCGCCTGATGTGGCTGCCAATAACGTGGAATCATTTTTCAACACGCCTCAAAGCGCCGCAGATGCTAACAATTCTATGGCATTAGCGACGGCGGAGGCATCAGCAACCAATGATTTGAACCAATCAGCGGCCATGGATGAATTGAGGCGCGCGCTGGGAGCTCAACAGGAACAAATCGAACGATTGGTGGCTAGTCAGCAACAGCAGCCTCCTCTTCCAACATCTTCTCAGGTTCAACCCTCTCAGCAAGCTGCGCCACTGCAAGCAACCTCAAGTGTGGATGCTCCCGCTCCTTTCCCGGCTGCCTCTCAACCAAACAACGCTTTCGCCGATGCCAACGCTCGAGCTTCCTCACCGCGAGCTGACAAGTCCGAAAGTTCATCTAGTAGCAGCGGCGCTCAACTTGATATGTCTCTACAGTCGCCTCCCATTAATCAGCGCAATTCACGAACGCCAGATCTACCTGTTACCGTCGCCAGTCCAATGGTATGATGGCGCTTATAGTGCTCTTGCAATCAATCCGTCTTAAATTCATGGAAGACTTGTTTCATGCCTCGTTCATGAATACCAATCTCGTTTGCTTGCTCTTATGACTACTATAATCACCAACGCAGGCGGCCTATGCGTTGCCACATTCGTCCGCAGCCTTGCCACCCGCGCTTGCAGCGCATGCTTGCCAGAGTGTGTGGGACGGTCTAGCTCACCATTGCCTAGGGAAACGAGCAGGAGGGCGCTCCAATGCTATCACTGTCCAGAAGGTATCCGAGTACACCTGTTTTTGGTACTTTTGTACATACCTTGCTGTTGCATGAAAGTGCAAAATGAAGAGAGACTTTCGTCGCACCAAGATGGTCATCATTGATACGTTTATTGACGTAAAAGCTTGTTTTATGTATCATTATCGTCTCGTCAGGCCTGGAGCCTTGAATTTGACCGCGCGAGAACCAACCGAAACACGCCAGCACAATTCACGTCCGGGCTTGCGAGGTATGAGTTATACGTAGTACTTTGATAGCGTGCGCGTTTTTGAATCGAAACGCCAGCATAAATTATATTTCGCAATTTTGACCTTACCTACTTCTTCGGTTGGTTGACTCTAGGTGTGGCCTGACCCCACCTACTGTGTCCTCAGCCGACGCAGCCATTGTCTTCAAAGAAATGTTAGTCGCGCGAAGGACCGCTCGCACGTCAATGGGACAGAAAGAAGCACCCAACAGCATGCTTGATGGCACGGTAAATATGGATCGAAAATGGTCCCTCCTGTTCATATTATTGGTGTCACTTTGTCATGACCTTTCACTTGTGCATGTTTGTGGTTCCAGGTGGGCGCCGGGGATTTCACCGCAGCCGCTGCTCGATGGCTGCCTCGCTCTCATTCCCCGGACGATCTTAGTGCATTAGGGGTCACGGGAGCCTTGCCTGCTTCTTCTTCTTCTGCTATGACAACAACAACACCACCTACCACTAGTGGAGCCTCATCATCGTCATCGAAATCTGATTCCACCAAAAAGATCAATTCCATTGGCTCCCCTCCTCCTTGGGGCGCTTCCCCTGACCGACGCTGCGGCACTTCTCCGGCAGAAACCGCAAGAGTGGCACAGCAGCAGCAGCAGCAGTTTACACCGATGCCCGATCGCCCACTCCCTCCGCCACCTGCTTCGCCCACCACTGCTGCAGCTGCCTCTGCATTTGCTTCCGTAGCGCCTGATAGCACGAACCACAGTAACCACGATCCTAGCACTAGCAGTGGCCATGGTAGCAGTAGTGATACGACGGCACCTCCACCTACAACTACGTCAACTTATGCATACCCTGCTTCCGTGCCAACGGCGACCAAACCAGATGTTCTTGACAACCTCGACAGTGAATGCACTTTTGAGGTACACTTAAACATCTTACGAGCTTTCAAATTAGTTCGAGTAATGAGTATTCATATGTGCGTCACTTCTGATGCGCTCACTCAGCATCCCGAATCCATTTAGTAAGAGCCCTTTTATGACTTCTTCATCAAATTTGCTTAATTTTATCTTTCAGCCTCGCTTAGCAACCCGCGAGCGGCGTGGTTCCTCTGGCTACGCATTATCAAACAAACGTGACACGTCCCCTAAAAAGAACCACAGCCCTGCACGTAAGTCACAACAGAGCAGCAACACTGTCGCGTGGAACAGTCGAGCCGCTGCTCAGCGCACAACATCTCCCAAGAAGGGAGACACCAAGCGGGTTAGCAGTGGCGGTGGCGGCGGTGCAGACCGAGGACGGCAAGCAACGGGGAGAGCATCGCGCGAGAGTCGAAACAAGGAAGTTGAGGTTTTCAATCTCGCAGATGCTTTGGGACACATCGTTGGACAAGTAAGTGAATGGAAATTCTGCGAACATTATTGTATTTGTGCAATATCTTTCAATGGGGACAGTACTTTCGGGATTGTTTTTCCTTTGTTACAAAGTATTCCTTCATCCTTCGCTTCTGTCTCTTTGTCACTCTTCTCAAATCAACAGGATGCTCTGAAGGAGCAAATGTTAGCGTTTGAGCGCGGGATAGAACTTCAAGCTCGGCGAAAAGAGCTCGGCATCGCGTGCCAGAATGCCTGGCCTCCGCACATGATGTTTTGTGGGAATCCGGGCACCGGCAAAACAACCATTGCTCGTTTGGTTGGACTGGTGTTGAAGAAATTAGGGGTCTTAAAGAAAGGGCATTTAGTCGAAGTGCAGCGAGCAGATTTGGTGGCGGGTGCCATTGGTCAAACGGCTCTCAAGACTCGAGAACGGCTGAAAGAAGCTCAAGGAGGTGTCTTGTTTGTGGACGAAGCGTATACCTTAGCCCCTGGGGGCATGCAAGGCGCAGAATCCAAAGACTTTGGCCGCGAAGCTATCAACGAGATCATGGCCGTCATGAACGATGGAGATCCTGTGGTCATCTTTGCGGGCTACGAAAAGGAAATGCAAACTTTTGTGCATGCTAATGCAGGGCTCTTTCGACGCATTGACGTGCGTTACGACTTTGCCAATTACTCGTGCGACGAATTGGCGACAATCTTACGGCACGAAGTCTCGAGTGGCGGCTTCAACTTAGATGACGCACCTAGTGGGGCAGGCACTTTTGACAAGCAAGTAGCAATGCTGTTAGACCGCCGCACGTCTCCTGAGCTGAGAGCCGCCATGAATGGGGGTCTGGCCAGGCAGCTGTTTCGAAAAGCGCGCGGTAAATTAGACGCAGAGCTTTCCCTTGATGCGTCGCCAGAAGAAATGACCACTTTGACGCTGGCTCATCTAGACGCTGCTCTTTATGACATTGCGCCCCCACCGCCCACGCCACCTTAGCATAGTATTCTCGAAATTTCTTGGCATTCATTTGTTTTGAATCTTGGGGTGTAGAGTTTAGACCGATTTAATTTTTGATTCTCTCCAATCGCCCATTTTACAAACAAACATATATATTTTTGACTCTTTATACTTGCGTGTTGGATTCATGGATCTTATGGGTATGGGTATACGGTAAGCTGGCGGTGAGCGGTAAGCGCTATGAGCTACAAGGTTTCGATTCACTATTCTAGGGATTTCAACACGCAATAAAATTTGCTATTGGCAAATAGGCTCCTGCGCAATGAACACACAAGGCCCCGATTTATTTTCTTGAAAATCGATATGAACACCAGAATGAATAACAAAAAGCTGTCGCTTTGTGCTATATCGCAATGCCTAGCACGCTTCCAGGGGTGTATACAAAGGATTCGGTTTCCTTCAACGCCTGCTTTCTGTTTTGTATTCTTGTGTCTTCACTTTGGCCAGCAGACTTAAGCTTTTCTTGCACTGCGAGCAGGGCGGCCAGAAATTTGGCACCCTTTTGCTTCTGGTCCATTGGGTCATCCTGGAAGATGCATGTTATCCAAGGTCTTGATTCACTGCTGCTGTTGCCTTCGCTTTGGTCTTCCAACTTGTCGCTGAGTCTAGTGTCGGATGGCTGTACTTTGAGTGTAATAGTACGCGGCGACGTAGCATCTCTATCGGAAACCACAACCTCGAGGGTACTGTTTAAATAGAGCGGCGAACCTTTCCGCAGCATTAAAGTGCCGTAGTGCTTGGACTTCCTATTTTTACGGTTCCATTTGCCATACTCAAGGCGGTCAGGGTATAAGCGTAGAAACCTCAACTTCCACGGAGTTTTATACAATCGGCTTACTTCAAAGCGTTGCTTCAACAAAGAGCCTTCAAATAACGGGGGCGGTGTGTCGGGATCCGCTTCAACGGCACTAGGCGATAATTCAGTAAAAGGGGTTGTCGATTGAGGCGCATCAGATTTTTGTCCACCTTCCATGGAAGAATTCTGTGAAAGCTTATCGTTGCTAGCACCAGGTACAGTGAAAAGTGCCGTCGCCGGGAAGTAGTATCTGTCGCCCACTTTCGACTCAGAGTGACTTCGCACTAGTGACGCTTCATCAAAGCTCTTTGGTGAAGTGGGCACCATGGATTCCGAGACTTTGCTGTCAGCAAAAAAATAATGCATATCACGGAATAAAATGTGGTTCGATTCACTTGGTTTAGTACCCTCTTCTTTGATAGACAGCGCTTCTTCTTTAATAGGCGAAACCGTCAAAGCGCTTACACTCATGGCGTCAAATACACCTTGAAATAATGGTGGATGTCTGCCCAAGGGTGGCTCACAATTGTCTCCAAGTTTAGTACCTTTTAGTTGTGATTGATGTTTGAATTCACCCATTAGCACTAGCGCTACACCAAGATCGCGACCGCTGTCAACGCGACCAACGTCATCAGTACAATCCTCGTCGTTTTCTAGTTGCTCTCTAGCTCGATGCACCAGTCGATCAGCTGCACAACTGATTGAATTGAGTTTCTGGAACTGTCTATTATCATACTCAAATTTTGGCAAATCAACATCACGGCTGCCATTTAAGTGTACTGACATAAATAACAATTTCGCTGCCGGAAAGTATGCGTACAGCGCGCACTCATCGGTTGAAGGATACCCGCCACGAACCTTGAATTCTGAAATTTTATTCGCTGTTCCTGATAAATCAGGCAAATTTGAACCTGCAGGAACAACACCTTTGATACAGGTATTGGGTTGGCAAAGTACTTCACCTAAATTCGAGCCTTTTCGTGCTAAAACGACCAACTGGACAGAGCCAGAATTTGCAAGCTTTGCTGCCTTGCTATTTTCTTGCACTTTTTCATTGCCCGATGAATCAGGTAATGTGCTCGTCGGTTTCGACTGAATTATGGAGGCTTGACGATTTCTACTTGCTTTGGCGGCTTCATTCCTACCCGACAACTGCGATAACAATTTCTCTTCACCAACAGCTCGTTTGCCACGTTGATTATTTGTGCTTCGAGCTGAGGCACTCCGGCTAGCAGCCACCTGACCACTACTGCTGCGAGAATTGCTTCTCTTAGGCTTCTCTGGTGGGGCCGACTTGTTTTGTTTGTCTGATAAACCCTTTACACTTGGCGACCTCTTTGGCTTTGCAGCTACCCGATTCAACTGCGATGGCACAGGCTCTACCAAACCTGAAGTCTTGCCTTCTTCGTGTAATTCTAGCAGCTTCACATCCTTGTCCGACGTTGCACATTTTCCATCTCCTCCTTTGTCATCACTTTCACCCATGAATACATCAGCCACTATCATCCATGACAATCTTCCATCGCGTTGCGCGTCAAGGGTTTGTACGATCGAAGCGAGCCCAGAAGGACCAATCCCCCCGATCTACAATCAATACATATAACAAACAGCATATATGATACGCTCGTATGTGTGTTAAGATAAAGTTTGGTTAAGTGTTGAAAGCGTGTTAAGACGAGCACTACTAGGCATTCAGATGAAACTATCCAACCCTCCTGTACTCTCCACACAAGCAGAAAAAATGCGCAAAACTGCTAAATATCAATGGAATACCTGGAAAGATATAGCGACGACGTCGGCCTCCGCCGCATCAGCTAAGTATTCCTGAGAAGAAACCAAAGGCCAACGCTTGAGATACAGTTTCATCGTAGTTTAACGAACATCTTCTCAATAAGCGTTACGTACCTTCAGATTCGCATCGAGCAAGTCATCTGTATTAGCATTAAAAGAGAGTGTAAATAGCATACTGTGGCTCTAATTTTGAGCAATCATGGTTAAACTACTGCTGAGAAGTCGTGCACATCTGCACATCTTAGTTTGCACGAGCTCATTGCTCTGAAGCTTCTCGATTTGATACCGGTAAAAAATTTGCTTCCATTTTGAGATATATCAAACCCTGTACACCTGTACACTGTATGCGATCACACGGGCAATTTTTTTTCACACGGATCACACGCGACGATAATTACGTAAGAAAGAGCTGCTTTCGAACCCATGGACATATATTCCAACTCTGACCCTCTAGCTAGATCTAGCTAGATACCATCATTACTTGTTTGTGGTAGCACTCGCCTAGTTTACACTCCTCTCTGGACTTCGTTTCGATCATATCTAGAACCATCCTGAAGTATTCAGATAAGAAGCTAGCTAGGGTATTCTATAAGTTTCCCGGGGCACCACTTTTCTTCTGGCAATCAATTAGCTCGTAGAAGAGCGCGGGTATCATGCCGAAATACTCATTCAGGTATCGCGGTGTTTTTCTGATTATTCGCTGGTGATTGAACTATCTCATTGGAACTCGGTTCTGCTGGAATGTCATATTTTGTCTTCACAATCCATTGTTGCTCTGGTTGATTTCCGCAGCGGGCCCCAAAGCTTCAAACAAAGCACTTTCCTGATCATGTCCTTTGGATGCGTGTGCGGCGGAATGATTGTCGGCTTGATGTGGGTGGTGGTAGCAGCGGCAGGGGCTGCATCCTCAGAAGGCCATTTACGAGCAAGCGATGGCGTTGCTAGCAAGTACCAGGGCTATCAATTCTGGCACCCGAACCAAACCCTCAGCGTAAAGACGCTGGTGGAAACACCGTTTGCGCGAACACAAATGCACACAGTGAAGCTCGAGAATGGAGATGTAAGGAAGCTCCTTTTCCAGTATTTGTATGCTTTTGGAAGGAGCGACTTCTTCTACAACTACTTTCCTCCTAGCTCATAGCCAACTTATCTCCCGTTTTTTTCTTCTTCTTCGCGGCATATGGCTATAGGTGGTACACGATTGGCTGTGGTTCGACGAAGGCGATTCTGTGAATGTGTTGGTTCAACTTGCACCTACTGCCAGCACCCAGCAAGAGCATTCTTACCTCGTCTTCGAGCAACAAAAGTGCGTTGCGTTTCAGAGAGAACAAATATTGTATGCGATGAGCAAAAAGAACTATGCGATTTTACTGGATCAGACTGAAAGATGGCTGGATAACTAAGAGAAGGGTAATTTTGAACTTGCCTATTCATTTCCATTTTACTACATCTGTCATCTGCACAGGTACGGCTTTTCAGGCATGTCGCTGGCTCCAGTGGGGGGCTTCATAGCCCAAGGCGAGAAGGCGATAGACGCAGCGAGGCGAGAAGTGCGCGAAGAAACAGGTCTAGAAGCGGCCAGTGTGGACTTCTTGGGGGCTTATCGGGTGGCTGCGAATCGCGGCGCTGGGGTAAGCTTGACGAGTGTATATATTAGGTTGAGATGAGCGTGGAGAGCAAGGATGAAGTGGGGAAGGGCTGACTGAATTTGTACCGGTGCACACTCATGCTTGATTATGGTTGTTGTCGTTGGTTGTGGTGCTAACATTAGGTGACTTACACTTTTTTGGCGCGAGGCTGTTCATTGCCCTCATCATCGTCATCAGCCTCGCCTTCATCTTCAACGGCTAATAACAAGAAGTTGGTCGCGGACTTGGAGTCACAGCGCAAGTTAACGTTGACCCAATCAGAACTGCAAGCGGCGGTGCTCGAGGGGAAGTTCAAGGAAATCAAATGGACGGCCACCATCGCCCTTGCTCTCCTCAGAGAAAAGACGTAGTTTGAGTTAAGACGCAGTTTTGAATTTGCACTTCAAGGCTGCTGACTACCAATCCATTTTACTGCGGCTCTAGATTATGGGCGGAATTCTATCCGCCCTCTAAGCCCATAGCCAAAAAGTTATATCATATATCATCCCTCAGCTCCCTCTTGGTTATTAGCTGACATCGACATCGAAATCCGGCGCGTATGCACTTTTGAAATAAAAGCACTTCGCACTTATCTTTAGAAGTTAAAAGTAGATCTATTTGCCACTTATAAATATTTATTGTAGCTCATAAAAGATAATAGTAGGTTAAATGGGAACACCGAAAACTGATTTTTGAATTTTGATTTTAGCTACAACAACGACGGGGCAATCTCACTGGGGCGTGTCATATGTTCGGCCTCTCCTATTGGGATTCGAGGAACATGACAATGGCATAGCCACATCACGAACCCTTACGGCCGAAACAGCGGGAGCGCGCTCCTCTTTGTATGCATCGCCTACTCCTTCTTGCCTTCAATGTTTGGTTCTTCGACGTCGTACAATTCAAACAAGTCAGTCAAAGCCTGCACCTGCTTCGCCCGCGCTGCTTTTTGAGTTGCTGCATCATCAGATTCGCTACCCGCACCGCCACTAACGTCCTCGTCAAGACCTCTTTCTTCTGCAAGTACCTCGTATTCCGCTGGCTTGACTTCTTCAAGCTGGCAATTGGCACCTGCCACGTCAAGCACGAGGTTCCGCATGCTGGTCGCATAGTCGGGCGCGACGATCGAGGTGACAATGCCCGTGCCTCGATTCCCGAGACGCCCTAGCCGCCCCGCCTAAAGCGTAACACAACGGGAGGGTGAAGGATGAGATTACAAGGAAGGTAGAATAACATTCATGCGAAAAGCGAGAAAAACTTTCTCGCCATACAAAAATAACGAATGGTGTACTCTAAGTCAAGGAGTCAAGAAGAACCTGATGAGCGTATTCGGCTTTGGCATCCATGAATGCACCAAGGGATGACCCTTCATTGGTCTTGACCTCCGCACTGCTGCTACTGAGGCCGGAGAGGACGTCAAGAGAATACACGTGCGTAAGGTTGGTGAAATCGAGGCCTCGAGCAGCGACAGGAGTCGTCAAAAGCACGGTGGGAGCAGTGTTGGCACCCCACACATTCACATCGCCGTTGTCGCCTTTGCTGTTGCTGCTAGGTGTCTTGACCTCGATGTTTTGCCGTTCCTTGGATCGCGCTTCCAAGCTCGCTGACGCCGCCCCTGCGAATTGCTCCAGCACTTGCAGAGGCATTGCCCCTTCCTCGGGCAACAGCGCGTAAATCTTGTGCCGGCCCCACAGGGCATTCCGCAACACCGGTGCTACTGCTTTGGCCTCGGCATCATTCTTGGTGAAAATGACGACTCGGGGCCGCCGGTGACTGCCGTCACTATTGTCACTACCGCTGCCACTAGTATCTACTTCATCTTCTTGCTCGCGCTTGGATTCCCAGGCATCCAAGTCTCTGCGAATCAGTCGCACCAGCGCGGCTCTCTGCTGCCATTTCTCTACGGACGCCACTCGATGCACTAAGCCTGAGGGCACGGTGGGGGCTTCAAACGTACCTCCATCACCACTGCTGCTGCTGGTCCTCCTAGTAGATGAATCACCGTTGTCGTTCGCACCAACAGCAGCCATGGAAGCAGTCATCGACGAGTCGAGCCCAAGCTTCATGGGAGCTTCCATGCCTCTTCCAGTCACCAACACCGTGCCTCCGCATGCGATCCCGCCGGGTAAGCCGCTGGAGGTGGCCGTCACGGGCACGGGATCGCTATTGGCCACCGTGGGCACGTACCGGTCAGGACCATGGTCTAAGACCCCCGCCTGAGCCGCCTTCGCCAGCTGAGATTCACCCAAGGTAGCCCCCACTAGCATGTGCCGAGGCTGGGCCCGGCGGCTGAGGAAGGACCGATCGCTGAGGTCACGAGATGTGAGAAGAGCGGCTAAAGGGGCTGCCTGGGGAAGCATGTTCGCATCGAGCGCGTCGAGGACCAGGTCGGCCTCGTCCACCTAAATAGAATAGGATAGAAAGAGAGCAGAGCAATGAAGAAAATGAAGAAAAAATGAAAGCAAAATACCAGCAATAGGGAAATAAATATTGTGGAAGAAGGATCAAAAACACATCAAGAATAGAGCTAAAAGACAGTGAAAAGAGCAAGAAGCGAAAGGAGAGAAGGAGACTCACGACAACGACGCGCAGATCGTCAAAGTACGAGGCCTCGGTGGCGTATAAGGTGCCGGCCGCCGCTGGCGTCGCCACTACTACATCGCACCACCGCAAGTGCCCGCCCGCAGGTGAGGTTAGGTCCAAACCAAGTGTGGCGTCCTGCGCGTCGAGGAGGCCGCAGATTCGCATCCCGCGAGGCCCTCGGTAATTGAACACGCTCAACTTGTCGGAAGGAGCATAGTCCTGATGCAAGAAAGATGAGTGAGTAGAATGAGGATATTATTACGAGGTACACTTGGAGACGTCTCCAGTGTACTTCAAATTTCTGAAACTTCACGCGTGCAGCCATGCACAACACCAAGAGGGTGAGTGAAAAAAAACGACCAGAACATCAAACGAAAACAGCGCACACACCTGTCGCACGTTGCCGCCAACGAGTTGGTGGAGTTGCATCGCTACTTGGGCGCACAACTCCCGCGACGGGCACAGCACCATCACCAGAGGCTGGCGCTGGGCTGCTTCCGGCTGCCGCAGCCACACTTGCGCTCCGCTCCCGAGCTCCGCCATCACGAGCGACGGGCTCAGCGCAAAGGCCATTTTCCGTGACAGGTCAGTGGTGTCGCTACCCTCTTCGCCGTCTAGTTCTGCGTAAGCCGCTGCTTCATCATTGGGCGAGCCCGCAGCAGCAGCCGCTTCCGAGGCCTCAACGGATTCAACGACAGCGTCAAAGATCACTTTCTCGCGGTTGTAAAGCTCGCGGCTTACCGACGTGAGCGCAGAAGAAAGGTACGCTAAAGTCTTGCCTGAGCCAGTTGCGACACGCAAAGCAATGTCACGCCATTCCTCCTGAATGACAGACACACAAGACAACAGCCAATTGCACTCTCAGT
>Ga0307982_1002098_pt1 | contig 16177 bp, 17 predicted proteins | sample OrgLakmetagen989_FD_201847 | JGI IMG/M metagenome (GOLD analysis project Ga0307982, IMG submission 201847) | Saline water microbial communities from Organic Lake, Antarctica - #989 | ecosystem: Environmental > Aquatic > Non-marine Saline and Alkaline > Saline | place: Antarctica: Organic Lake...
CCCCTGGTAAAGTCGGGCGGTTGTGTGGACGGCTACAACATCAAGCCTTCTGCGGTGACCGACGACGGGACGCTGACCGAAGACGTGGTTGTGGTGTCCCTCGGCGCGCGCTACAAGCACTACTGCGCCAACGTGGCCCGCACTTACGTCATCGACTCCGTCCCCACGGTAACATGAGAAGAAAGAAGGGGTGCATGCGCGAGCTTGTTTGGTTGCTGACGGAGCTCGCTAATGAGGGTTGAGTGCATTTTTTTTCCTGACCCTGCTCTCGATGACGTGCTTACGCCACGCATCCGTCCAGGTGGAGACCACCTACATGGCCCTGGAAAAACTGAAGGCCGAATGCTTGGCGGTGATGCAAGCGGGGAGCAAGCTGGCAGACGTGCACGAAAAAGCCACCTCCTTCCTCAACAAGCGCTACCCGCACCTGGTCGCGCACTTGCCCAAGTCCCTGGGCTTCTCGCTGGGGCTGGACTTCAAAGACGCAACGTTCGTGCTCACCGCCAAGGTATTAAAGCTTTGCGAATGAGGTGGAGTGTGATTTAGTTTGTCGTGTAGTAACCGAGAGAATGTGAGAGCATGGTAGCCCCGCCTTCGAGCAGACGCGCACCGTTTAAGAGTGCTCTTCACTTCCACCTTATCCTCTTCCTTGAACATGTATGTACCCACATTTCTAGGTGGGGCGCGAGCTGCGGTTCAAGCCCAACATGGTCTTCAATTTAGCCGTTGGGTTTCAGGACGTGCCCCTCACTTCGGCCGACACCTCCAAGGCCAAGGGCGCCATCAAGTCCGTGAAGCAGTTCAGCATGCTCTTGGCCGACACGGTGAAGATTTCCGAAAGCGGTTTCCCCGAGGTGCTCACCAAGGCTTCGACGGCGTGGAATGACGTGTCGTACACCATCAAGGAAGACGACGGCGACGACGACGACGAAGAAGACGACGAAGAGGAAGACGAAGCTGAGGGCGAGGACGAGGGTGTCACCGTAAAGACCGCAGCGGGGAAAGCCACAGTGCTCAAGAGCCGCCTCCGGGAGCGCACCACGGTGAGCGACGCGCAGATGGAAAACAAGGCCAAGCGGGCCGACAAGCAAGCCCGGCTGCACGCCAAAGCCCAAGAAAGGGGGCTCGAGAAGTTCGCGGGCGGGGGCAACGGCTCCGCGAGCAGCGGTGGCGGGTACGGCGACGGCAGCGGGGAAGCGGCGGAAGACTTCGAAAGTTTCAAGTCGTCGTCCGAGTATCCCTACGAGGCCAAAGGCTCCGCGGTGCACGTCGACATGGAGCGAGAAGTGCTGTTTTTGCCTCTAGGGGGCGTGCCGGTGCCGTTTCACATTTCGACGGTGAAAAACGTGGTGATGCCCGAGCCGGAAGCCAAAGCAGCGCTCCTAAAACTCAACTTTTACACTCCAGGCCAGGTATACATTTGAAAAATAACGAGTGAAAAAAAGAACAGGGCCTAAAATGAAGAGTTGAATTTGTTTTGTAAATTCGAGGGATGCAGAGTAGGGAGTGAGCGGAGGATGAGGAATTTTTTAGTGAATCTCTCGTGCTCACAACTCTTTTCTCCCGTCTTAATTTTGCTTGCTCAAATGATGCATGCCCTGCACAATGATATCAAATTTTCACCCAGGCGCTGGGCAAAGAAGCGTCGCCTCAAATGGCGGCCCTAGTCAACGCCCACAAGCAAACCACAGACCAGGTGTTCGTGAAGGAGTTCACTTTCCGCTCGGAATCCATCAGCGGGATTCAAACCGCGCACCGGATGATCCAAGAGCTCCGGAAGCGCGCCCGGTCTCGGGCCGTGAAAGAGGAGACCGAAGCCAACCTCGTCGTGCAGGCCAAGCTGGTAGGTACCTAGGTTTGTATAAACGCGAGTATTGTTATCCAAGGAAGCCATGAAGTAGGGAAGAAAGGGTGCATACAATAATGCATTGTTGGGAACGTGCTAGAAAAATAACCAGAGGACACATAACTGCGAGTATTTTTTTGCTATGTTTTTTTGTCTCTTCATAGTTTTCCATTGTGCCTGCCTCTTTCTAACACCTTCCCTTCTTCTTCTTCCTTTTGCCGCCGCCTCCTTTTCACATAGATTCGGTTGAAAGACCAGCGGGTGCCACGCTTGGCCGACATCGAAATGCGGCCAGCTCTGGCAGGGCGCAAATCCAAGGGCACTTTAGACGCGCACACCAACGGGTGCCGGTTCACGGCCACCAAGACGGGCGAAACCATCGACGTGATGTACGCCAATGTGAAGCACGCCTTCTTTCAGCCCTGCGTGGCGGAGCACATCGTGCTGGTGCACTTTCACTTGCACAACCCCATCATGGTGGGCAAAAAGAAAACCAGCGACGTGCAGTTCATCACCGAAGTGGTGGAAGCGTCCGAGGACGTGTCGGCCCGAGGCTCGGTGTACGACCCTGACGAAGTCGAGAAAGAGCAGCAAGAGCGCAAGCTGAGGAAAGTCATCAACCGCAAGTTCCAAGAATACACCCAGAAGGTGAGAGGGGGATAGGCAAAGAAACATTCACTTCTGTGGCGGTCTGCTCTCCACTTTTTAGCTCTCTCAGCTTTCTCCTCCCAGGCCTGTTTCTTGTGGACCTCGGTCATTCTTCATTTCTTTTTTTCTTTTTTTCGCTCTTTCACTCGTCTGCCACCGCCCGCACTAACTCTACCATCCTACCTCAATATGCCAGGTGGAGGAAGTGGCGAAGCGGCATGGGTTCACCAACCTGGAGTTCGACATTCCGTACAAGGATCTGGCGTTTCAGGGCACCCCGCACCGCGAAATGGTCACCATGCAGCCCTCGGTGCACTGCTTAGTCAACTTGACCGAAACCCCCGCGTTTGTGGTGTCCATGACCACGGTAAGATAAAAGGAAGTGACTGCCTTGAGTCCTCCTCCTCATCCCTACCATCTTTGCTTCATAAAACATATTTACCCTTGCTTCATATGACTTCTTGCGGCCAAGTTGCCTCGTGGGCTCGTTATGGCCTTGCGACTATTCTATTCGCGGCTGTTCCGTTTGCGTCTTACATTTCTTACTTCTCCCTTCTTCGTTGCTTGGCTCTTTAAGGTGGAGCACGTGCACTTCGAGCGGTGCACCATGGCGTCCAGGAACTTCGACATGGTGTTCGTGTTCAAAGACTACGACTTGCCGCCCCGCATGGTGAGCGCGGTGGACATGAAGGACCTGGACGACATTCAAGAGTGGCTCACCCAGCAGGTAACAACTCCACCACCATCATGCAGTCGAGCAACCTGGCATAAGAATGGTGCTTGATCGCGCCTTGTGTAAGACGGCATCTTCCTGCTGCGTGGCAGATTACTGGAGCTATTCTTGCCTGCAATGTGCTTGAATTGAGCCTTTACTCGACAATTTCTTGCAACCTGACTAGAGTGCCTCCAGTGCCACGCGCCTTTCTCTTTCATATCTTACTCTTCCTCAACTCTTTTTTTTTGTTTCCCAGGACATTACCTACACCATGGGCTCAGTGAACTTGGTGTGGAAGGGCATCATGGAGCTGGTGCAGGGCTTCGTGGCCGACGGCACGTTTTGGGCCGATGAAGACCTTGACGGCGAAGCGAAGCCGCCCGGGTGGCTCTTTTTAGACGGAGAGGGCGGCGACGACGACGACGAGGAGGGCGAAGACGAGGAGTCGGACGAGTACGAAGCGCCCGCGTCGGAAAGCGAAGAGTCGGAAGATGAAGACGAGGAGTCGGACGAGTCGTTCGACGAAGAAGAAAACGAGTCCGAGTTCGACGAGTCGGAAGAGGAAGAGGCCGAGGGGCAGGATTGGGAAGACTTGGAGAAAGAAGCCAAAGCTTCGGACCGGCAGCGAGATGCTTTCGACGCTTCCGAAAGCCGCGATGCTCCTCCGACCAAAAAGTCAAAGAAACGGTGAAGAAGTTCTCATTTGCGCGTAGGAGAAAGGTTTGCTGACTTTTTTTCTGAGAAAAATGAAAGGGAGTATTCCGTTTGCAAAAGAAAAGCCAAAATGCGGGACCGAGATGAAGTGGATTGCGTTGGCCCCGTATATCCCTCTAACTGATTATAAATCCGGGTTATATAATTTCCATTGGGTTTCTAGGTATTATAGCACTAAGAATACCTTAGATTATTAAATATAATATTATTTTAACCTCTTAGTATTTGTAATTTATATTGCATTTGCATTTGGACCTGTGGATGTGTATTTGGGATGTCAATTCGAACACTAGATCCAAAAGATACTACGAAGTTTAAAGGCCAGTCTTCCGCATATATAAGTACCGATGGTATTCTTAGTGCTCCCGGCCTACTCCTCGGGAACTCAAGAGGTGAGAGGTGGCGGCTTCGGCTCTCGGTTTTATTAGTTTTGAAAAATAAATATTTTTCATCGAAACTCGATTATTACTTGCATAAACCAGCACGGAAATTACAATATAAACTTCACGTGAAATGCACTGCCATCAGAGTTCAACTCCAAAGAGGCTCCCAAGTAAACTCTTTCGTTTGGGTTGTTTCTTCGTTTGTCGTTTCGCGTTGCCCTTGGCTACATGTTTACAAAGCTCAGAGGCTGGGTCGTGCGCTTTGCAGTACTCTTCCTTCATATTTAAGTGCTCCTGCCACAAACACAAAAACTCGTTAGGAAATCATGAATAAGCGAAACTACAGATATTATTGCTACTAACCCTACGCATCTGCTAGTCTTTCATTTAGACCTTCAGACAAAATTTACCGAGTGCACGGGAGGACCAAATTTGGGCCGTTCTTCTGTATCCATGATTTTCCCTTCAGTCTCGCGTAACTTGACATGCCAGTTCCACATTTTGCAGAGATTTTGCTCGGGATGCTGATCGCACCACCACTTGTGCATAATTTCACGCTCAACCGCTATAGGATGGTCGTCAGCCCACGGCCTAGAGGCAATTGAAAGACACAGAAAGTTAGATGAGACATCCTAGATAAGTGAAAGGATTGCAACTGATGATATATACATGACAAAAAGGTCTCAATGTAGGAGGAGCTAGGAGAAGTGAAATTGCGCCACCCAGTATGTTCCCGAACCCTAATCATCATCTATGATGTTGTCAAGGCCCACGCCACTTCCTCGGCGACCTCAGCGCCTCTAGGCAGCACGCACTCTCAATAAATGCCAAACCTAGCCTTACTTAGCATTCTGAAAAACATTTCCCGGTAATCCTGCAGCGGGCGAGAGCAGTGAGGCCACGGTTGACACCCACACGAGTAACCGCACGAAACATCTCAACATTTTTGACTTCTCATTCCCTGTCGATCACCCCGGAAAGGAGGATTTGTATTGTTGTGTGTCAGCCAGCTAACCGTTCTTCTGATCTTCTGAACAGAAGTCGAGTTGTCAATGAAGGTCAACTTCGTACAGTACGGTGGGATAATTCAGATTCACGATGTGACAAGGTGCGACCTAGACATTGAGGTATTGCAGAGAAGGTGCACATACAGAACATTGCGCAATGAAGTCGGTTCCTTCCTTTGTCGCCCTTTATGCAGTTCTTGCTGGCACAGCAGTCAATGCAGCAGCGTCTTTCACAAAACCTAAGTGGACGTCAGTGAAGGTATCCAAAATTCGCGGCGGACAAATCAATTTGGAAGAACGCGACTTCAAGCCGTCAACTGCGCTAACGATATCATCTATTGCAGCTGGAGCATATGCAGTTCAATCTTGTTTTCCTGAAAGCTTCAATGACATGCACACTTCACTTGATGACTTCATTGGTAGCAAAAGTGGCAAATTCTGGCAGCGTTGGTTCTCAATTGGGCTATTTCAACATACAGCCTTGACAGCAACAGCAGCTCTAAGCAAAGATGAGAAAACTAAGAAGGCCTTTTGTCTGATCTCAGCTCTCAACTGGGCGGCATGGTCTGCTGGTCTTATCTTCACTCGCGAAGACCAAAATCCTGACAGGCGGAATATTGACCTGGCCGTTGATCTTGGAATGAGTGCAGTAATGCTCGCCGGGGCTGGAGGTTTCGATTGGTTCAAAGATAAAGCCAAAGATGTCAAGAATAAAGCTACGTAAACGTGATCAGTGCTATTATGACGCGTATCGTGATGTACATGGTCATCATCTTCATATTTTTCCATCAAGTCGAATGTGCTTCAGCTTCAAATGAAGTGAGGTGGCGCGGCTTTATTTGGATACTAAACAGTGCCTTCACGAAATATTTGCCAAAGCGGACATAAACATCTCTATAAGAACGATCTGTTCGTCATCTAATGTGCAAGTTCTGTGCTTAATTTCTTGTACTACAATAACGCAAGTAGTGCGAGCAATAATTGAGGGGCGTACACAAATCAAAAATGCACACGGGCATAAATACAATAAAAGGCAATACCGAAAACTGATAATTCTTAGCAGACTTTCGTTTCTATTGTAACAATTGCCATAGGCCCGCGTACAAGACAGGCCCCGAAGGGCCGGAATTAGAGAGCCAACCCTAGAGCTAGCCTAGGGGCAGAAACGAAGAAACCCCACATATATGATATAAGATACAAGTTCTGAATTGTGAATTGTACTTCATTCTCCTGCGGTCTTCGCTTCGTATTTTCGCTTTCGCTAATGGAAATTTATCGGAGACTTAGCTTCACTATTATAAGGAACTACTGAAGCCCAATAAAAAATAAAACAGGGAAGAAAACAAGAATTTGGTACCTATTACTTATACTAATACCACCGCCATTCCTTATACCTATAAAAGCACTTCGGCGGTTTATTGGATTTCCACAATTTCCATTGCATTTGCTATTTACCACCACCCCTCGCCCCCAGCCCCAGCCCCTTGCAATTTTCCGTTTCTGTATCGCCCATCGCGGATTTTCAAGTCGGGCTAACGGCTAACGCTAACGGCAACGGCACTGCCCTTGAAAACAAGAATTTGGCGCCTATTACATATACTAATACCGCCGCCATTCCTTATACCTATAAAAGCACTTCGGCGGTTTATTGGGTTTTCATTGTATTTGCTATTTACCACCACCCCTCGCCCCCAGCCCCTTGTAACTTTCCGTTTCTGTATCGCCCATCGCGGATTTTCAAGTCGGGCTTCTGAGTTGAATAAAAACTAATGGCACTGCCACTGCCCTTGCTCTCCACATCCACACACGGTCAGTCCCACCGCATCTTCGAGCAGTTTAAGTTTTTATGCCCATCACTGACCATCACAACAGACAACACATGCATGATCGATGATCGTCTACGTATCTATATCTAGCGCACGACAGTCAGCGTGCCTGCGCTGTTGGACCAATTGCTCCCTGTGATGGACATGACCAGCAGAAAATCTTTTTGGTGCCAATACAGCGGAGCTCCTTTGGCCTGCGGATTGAAAACCGTGGACAATTCGCCCACGCAGCCGCGCTTTGAGTCCCACGTCGCTTTCACGAAACCCAAGAGCAAAGCGTGCTGAGGCGGCTGGGACGCGCGCCACGCCAGTTCAGCAAAGCTCACCTAGAGTGTTAAAAAACAAGAAGCAAACGGAAAATAAGCATGCCTGCGAAGACGATTCGATGAGCGAGAAGAAAGTTGACAGCAATGAGCTGAGAAAGTGAAAGCGTAAAGAAGATATTGCCTTCGACAGTACTATTTCGTTTCATCAAGTTTTTACCGGTCGAGCTTTTTCGCTTTTCAAGCTATCTTCGTCGTCGCCACCTTCCGTAGTCGCCTTGGCGTCCCGAAAGATCCAACTACTTTTGCCGCGCGAAATGTCACCCGGTAACGGCCCCTTGCTGCTCTCAGTGCGTGGAGCAGGCGAAAACGGCGGCGCCCTAGAAGCTCCATCCACGTCCGAACCGATCGGACTTAACCGAGAATCAATAGTGGAAGCACCAGCTCCTCCTTGTTTCGCACTGGCGCCTTGTGCAGGGCCATAGTTGACCACTTGCGCCACCTTCCGAAGGCTGGCTTCCGACCGAGGTGGCACATCCCCGACGTCAATGCAGGCAGCAGCGCGCGAAGCAACCAGCTCGTCTGGGTACAGCAGTGCCGATGCTTCTACTACAAAAATGTCCTGTCAAGAGTGAACGAGAGAAGAAGGAATAATTGATTGAAATAGGATAAAGAATAGCGAGCTCCCTTTTATGCGTTCTAAACTCAACGAAAGAAGTTCTACAAACTCAATGCAATATAATAAAATATCTCGCGGTGTCACCAATTCTGACCTGAGACTTGGGGTCAGGCCCCAGCAGCTGACCGAGCACCGAAGCCACTTCCCGGCGATCTGCCACCGCCGCAATGAGCCTTGCTGCCAAGTCGTTCACCACAATGAAGTCAGCAATCGCCTTAATCGCGGGATTTTCTTCGATGGTGGCCCTCGTGGCCACGTCCAAGATTTCAGCGGTCATGGGGCAGGCAATCTGGAGGGACTCCAGGCTGAGGACGCTCAAATCGGCGAGGCTCACGTCGCAGTTTTCGCGGTGGTCTGCCTGCACGTCCCGCACGAGCAAGCAGGTGGCAATGGTTTGTGAGTCGGAGAGCAGCAAGTCTTTCTCCTTTTCCTCGTCGGCCACCACCACGCAAACGTCCACTTCATCAGCCGTGTCGAAGCCCAGAGCGTTGGACTCGACTAGCCGCCGCCGCACATCCGCACGACCGTACGCGTGAAGCACCTTTTGAAAAAGAAATACGAAGGTGTAAGAGAGGAGGCATACACCATGGCCAAGCGTTCGTAAAGAAGATAGAGAAAATGACTTGAAAAGAGGCAAAAGACGCAGGGTTTATCGTGAAGGTGGTAGGAAATATCTAGGAAGGGTACATCACAACAACATTCAAATTCGTAACGAAGCCCAAACTACGATGTACCGTAATGCGCGTGAAGCTAGAGCAGTGGTCGGCCAAATATTCGTCAACGAATTCCGGAGGCCGCTCGGACAAGATGCGCACCGTCGAGCCCGAGGGCAGCACTTGTTCCATCAGGAGAAGCATGTCCTTGACGTCGCGCCGCCACCCGCACAACAACACCCGCAAGCCTTCGTGCTTCAACCGTCTCGCGGGTGACGCTGGCTCCACAAGCTCAGAAGAGGGAGGCGATGCCGTCCGTGAGGGTTCGATCGCCACAGAAGGAGGCACAAAAGATCCCAAACTTCCACTACCAACACCACCACCTGTGTTGGTGCTGCTGCTGTCATCAACGCTCAGCACACTAATTTCTCCGGCACCGCTGCCGCTAACACTAGCCGGCTCGCTTTTCGCTTCTTGATTGGCGGAGCCCCAAGCCGTAGTGCCACTCTTCGGTGGGGTCTCAACCTTGGTGGTAGGAGCTCGGTTTCGGCTCATGGCGGCTGCCTTGGCCGCGGCTGCTGCAGCTTCGGCCTCTTCTTCGTGCGCAAGGTCTGCTGCTTCCAGCGCATCGCGTGCGGTCTTGTCCCCGTGTTTGGGGGGCCAGGCTCGCTTGGTAGAGGCGTCGTCATCGAAAATCGGGCGGTCGAGCACCTACATGCAACAAGGGAAGGGATCGCGAAATTAGGCCAAGGGATCGCGAGGAAACACTTACCAGCACTGCCGCCAACATAAACAAGAACAGCGAGAAGAACGAGCATGCACGCAAGTAGCTCCACCCACCGAGTAGGAAGAATCGTCTTCGGCAATCACGATGATTTCGTCGTTCTCCTCAAACACAATGCGCGGCGCGTCGTCTCGCCCATGGCCTCCACTATCTCGTCCTTGGTGCCCACCACTGCCACTGCCACTGCCATTGCTCGCAAAAGCACCTCTGCTGCCGCCGCTGTCTCTGCCTGCGCCACTGCCCCTACGCGCACGCGTGCCCACTGATTGCGGTAAGTTCGACTCGGGGTTGAGCATGATGTCCGGCCCTCGCTTGAGCCCCACCAGTACAGCACCGCGCAACTTCAGAGACGCTTCCCGCATCGAGCAACCCACCAGCGAAGGATGGCACTCACCGAAGTAAAACTCACAACCTTGGTTTTCAACAAACACCCCGAGAATGAGGCACGTAAATTGAGACACAAGCGAACGTCAAGACATATGTCCTCACAACTGCACATCAGAACAGACATGCATGCAGGCAATTAAAACACGGCGGATCCCTACACAAAATGAACAACGCATGACAAAGAAGAACTAAGCGGGTGCTCAAGCTATGCTTGTATGGTAATCCAATCAATTCGGCGCAAAACTCAATCAATTCCGCGCATACCGTCAAACCCGAGAAGGTCGTCGTAAATGCGCCGAATGTTCGGCTGCACCGTGGCTTTCGCCAGCATCCGCCCGATAATGTCGTGCACCACCACCAGCTCCACCAGAGACCCGCCGCTCACTTCAATGATGGGCTTGTTGTCGTTGTCCCGTAACTCCGCGACCACGTGGCCCTGGTAGGACTTGTGCGCTCTTCCTCCTCCTCCTCCAGCGGCGGTAGCGTTTGCTCCCGGCAATGAAGACGACGGCGAAGGAAGGACAGCCGATGGGATGTGGGGCTCACTCAAAACGTTGCTGGCATCAAAAGACCCATCTGCTTTTACTGGTGCTCGTGCTTCGTCGACAGAGGGCACAGGCGCGTTTTGCCCCAGGATAGACTTGAGGCTAAGAATCACGCGGAGCACCTGAGAACAACATGAAAAAAAAAGAATACAAGTTTCAAAAACTTTCGAAAGAACTCTGCAATTTTCGACCAGCCAAACTGCATCTCCCTTCGTCACTCACCATGGCATCGGCATGATCGGCGTCTTGTCGGGTGTCGGAAAGCACTACAATGGCGCGGCTAGTCTCGGGGGACACCCGCAACAGCTGGGAGGTCATGAGCGGTGAACCTGGGCGAAACACCACGCGGGTGCCCTCAAGACCTAACTTCGCTAAGTGCATCGACACGAGCACGTCAAACTCGGCTTTGGTGGGGTAATCGGCCAACACCACAACCACGCCGCCGCCGTCGGACTCCATCGCGGTCGCCAATTCGCCAATCACCGCCACGCACTTCTCGCTGTAGCCTAAAATCAAGTAATGCCCGTCTTCAATCACGGAACTGCGCCCTTCGCTCACCCGCGCCACGAAGCTCTGCATCAAGTCCACCACGAAACCGAGCACAAAACTGAAGAAAATCACCCCCAGGAGGGAAATCAGCGCGGCCGTCCCCCGGCCCCAGGTGTACTGCATGGGGTCCAGCAATTCGGTGTGGCTGCCCGGGTCAATGAAAAAGCACCACGTCAGCCAGATCGCAAAGAGCCAAGTGGACGCGGCACTGGCTTCGCTGTCATCGTTGTACCTAACAAGATGAAAAATGTGCAAATGCCGATACATGTTAGATATCACACGAGTCAGTGCCAAGAACAAAATCTGTGAAGTACAACGCGACGCTGGTAGCTAGGCTGAAAACCACACAATGAGTCAGCAACTACGACCAAATTACGAACCCGTTGGCGGCATCTTGAAGCGTTTCGTACTCGTCGGAGAGGAAGGCTACGCCGATGAAAAACAACAAACTGGCAGCCAACAGGACAAGGCTCGCTACTAGAAGCGCATAAATGCGGTTCCTCACGGACTCTAGCGCCGTTTCGACGCGGTACAGCACTTGCCGTATCAAATGGGAGAAGGGCGCCGTGTCGCGGAGGTCGGAGAGCAGAGCTGTTTGTTGCACCGCATCTCGGCCAACCTGGTACATATTTTTGAAAAAAGTTAGGGCCAGTACATGTGCTAAAACCAGTTGAGATTGCTAAGGAAACTCGATTCAAAGTTCTGCGGCTATACCTGTTGTGAAGACACCGAGCATTCGGCTGCTATGGCTTGGTTGGTTTGCCGGTCGAGAGCTTGCTGTTGCCTTACGCTCGGAGAACTCGGAGCCATTGCAGCTACCCCTGTTCCTCCTTCAACTTTCTCTAAATATCAACGGGATTTGCTCAGAGCGAGGCCTAATTGAGAATGAGGTCAATGTAGTCCATCAGGCTTGAGGTTGGCGTCAGAGGCTCCGCATTTTCAACCATATGGCATATTTCCTCCGTGTCCTCGTGTCCTCGTTGAGTTGTCGTTAGAAAGTCCGGTCTTCAGTCGTCTTCGGACCGACGTGTTGTTGGCCGTCGGAGTTCCTGACTTCTCATTGAGAACTGGTTATTTTTATCTGGGTGAAAGTCCCTTGAGGGATCCTCGATCCTCGGTGAATCGGTGAATCAGAGAACGGCGCCAGTGCAGGCAGCGCAGTGCGCGCTTCATTTACTACCGTATTAAGTAAGTTACCACTTACTAATTGCTCTTGCTCAAACAAGAACTTACTTAACTCAAACTTCTTCAACTACTATTTCTTATAGCATGAACTAGGCAAAGAGCGCCGAGACTTTTCGATCGTTTCTGCAGAGATTTCTTATTCTGCGCTTCTTGCCGTGTCAGCTGGCGCTGCATTCAGTGCTGCGCGTTCAAGACTTCTAAACATTAGCTTACCATTTCATCATTCTCAACTACTGTGTGGACACCTAGTCAGAGACGCTTCTAATCGTAGCTTCACAGCACGGCTACACTTCGAGCAGTAGCATAAATTGCATTTCAGAGATGCACTTCCTCACCATGCGTCGACTATTGCGAGCAAGCACGTCAGTGCTGATATTGTGCACCTGTCAAGGAATCCGCATTCAGCCTCGCAACCGCCCAGCTAAGACCTTGAGGCCAGCTCCTCCGGTGCACCAAACTCCTCCGACAAAAAAATCTCGTCGACGTGATTTCTTGGCAGCTGCTGGCACTGGAGCGTCTCTCTGGGCTGCCCTTCCACTGGCCGCTTCAGCCGCTGTTGGAGCATCGTCACCACAGAATTCTGTCCCCACGCTCCCACAATCTGCGCCAGACTTGACACCTCTCCTGCCACTAACACAAGCCCAGGAAGCGTTGAGTGGGTTAGTAGGCGGCGCTGCACAAAGCAGCTCCAAAACTTTGGTGAAGCACCCACTCGACACGATTACGGTGCGGCTGCAGGTGGCGCGGCGGGATGGCAAGAGCGTGCCGCGCCGCGACGTTCTCTTTCGCGGCCTTTATTCGGGCGTGGCGCCGACGCTGCTGTCTGGAATCCCAAGCGGAGCCTTATTCTTCAGTGTGAAAGACGGCGCAAAATCGTACCTCAAATCAAAAGGCCTACCCAAGGCTGCTGCTACATTACTCGGGGTGCTGGTGGCGCAGTTTCCATACTGGGCCGTACGCAACCCAAGCGAAGTACTGAAAACCAAGGCCCAAGCAGTGGAAGAGGGTGAAGCCGAGCTGACTTTCTGGGAAGCAGCACGAGCCGCTGCCGCGTCTGAAGGAGGCGTTGCCACTCTATGGAAGGGCTACGGCGAAAACATAGCTGCTGCCTACCCCGCGGATGCACTCAAGTTTGGTGTTTATGAAACGGTGTCTGGGGTGGTCAAAAGAGCCAATGGCCGAGCTGAGAACTCAAAGCTGCCTCCTTTGGAAGGGGCAGTGATAGGTGCCTTGGCCACAGCCCTCTCGCAAGCAGCTACCACACCACTTGATGTGGTGCGCAATCGGGCGATGCTTGAAGACGAGCAAGTTACCAAGAAAAAGAAAAACTTCTTGCTGAGCTATTGGCGCACTCTGAGCACGATTGCGCGTGAAGAAGGCTTCAGCGCCTTGTGGGTCGGTTTGAGCCCTCGGGTTGGCAAAGCCATGCTTTCTGGCGCTGTGCAGTTTGGCACCTACGAAGTCACGAAAGGGTCGATGAGCAACTACTTCACCAAGAAAGCCGAGAAACCGAGATAGCGAGGAAGCTAATGGACCGATTTTCTTTCTTCGCTTTTGTCGAAGCAACACGCGAATTATATACGTCCAAGCCACATCTTTTATGGAACCTAATCGAGGAGTTTCGGTTTCCAGTTTTAAATTATGAATTATAAATTATAAATTATAAATTATATTTCGGCTTCCAGCGGCGTCGTACAACACAGCCAACAGACCTGCCCTATATAGATAGGGGCCCCTTTGCGCTCGGGGCCGATATTCTTGATTCTTGGCCAGCGGCCCGGCGGCTTCCCATACCGCCATGCCGTCGCTCTGATCGCGCCAAAAAAAAAAAACAGGCCGTACGCCGTTTTTACTAAGGCTGGTCTAAATATTACAGACAATACTATTATGACTTAGGCATACGAGCTCGTATTTTTACGTGCTTCTAATTCCTAAGTCCCATGGCTCGAGTTCTACTAAAAATCGGAAACAATAGCGCACTCATGGACATCCAATGCCATGAGATGCACGCAGCCCGCAAATAACAAGGAGGAAGACACAAAACGGTGCCCTCGAATAGAAAACGAAGAAGAGAGCAAAGCAGAAAGACACGCGCCGTTAGACAGAGCCACCACGCGCAATGCCTGATTCTTGCGAGTAACATCAGTGCAACAAGGAATTCGTCTACATGTCCTGAATTCCAACGCTGCGCTTGTAAACGAGCTTCTCGTAGATGGACATTTTGTCGTCAGACCAATTGGCAGAGGACGTGCGCTTTTGGTATCTGCCAAAGGTCAAGGAAAAGTGGTCATAGATGAACAAACTGCACCATACATTGGTGATTCGGAAAGGAGTACAGGATATACGCATACCTTTTTGAAGTGCGTTCGAAGATATCTTCAAGGATGCACGTGTTGCACTCGTAGAAAATGCCGTCGGGGTCGATTTTGCGCTCGCATTGCTGCTGGAGTGCGGCGCGAAGGTTTTCTTTGGTCGCCCAAGCCGGCACGCGCTTCGCTGCTTTGCCCCGCTGTGCCTCGTCGTCCGAATTGTCTTCTTCCTGCTCTTCTGGCTCGCTCATGCAATACGAATCGTACTCTTCCGCGGCAGCTCGCGCGGCCGCTGACTGCGCCACTAGCCGCTGCGCTTCCTCTTCGGCGTTGCGCTCCATTTTGGAGAGTTCGCTGGTCTTCGTCATTGCGGCCGAAGCAGGAACTGTGGCTGGTACAGCAGGCTTAGGTGCTGCAGCTGGTGTTGGTGCTGGCACGTTGGTGGATTTCGGCGTTAAAACAGACGCAGCAGGCTTTGCAGCCACGGCAGGCGCTGTGGGCTTCGGTACTGTCGCTGGAGCAGCAGAAGACGAGGAAGGAACCGGAGACTTATCACTGCGGGGAGCCTCAGCAGGCGCCTTGGCAGATTGCTTGAGGGCAAGCTTTTCTGAGATGGCCCTTTCCTTTTGCTCCTGAATGCGCTTATCTCGTTCTGCTTGTTTCTCAGCCATCTCTTTTTCCTTTTGGAGCGTCGCCAGCCGCTGCTTTTCGCGAATTTGCTCGAGCTTGAGCGCATGGCTGGTTGGCTTTGTACTCATGTTCGCAGGAATTTTCTTGTCAGCAGGAGCAGCAGAAGAAGAGCTTTTGCTCGTGAGACCAGGGCCCGAAAAGGCGAAGGCGCTGCTAGGCTTAGACGACTTCGCCGCCACTGCGGCCGCTGCAGCCGATGCGACGGCTTGCTGTTGTTGCTGCGCCGCCGACACAGGCTTCGTAGGCGCGGCATGCCCAACAGCTGGGGCAGGCGCAGCAGTGCAGTTGGCCGTTGCTGGCGTTGGAGCTTGTGCAGGAGCTGGTGCTTCTACCACAGGAGGTGCCCTTGGAGCCTTCGCGACTGGCGAGGGCGCTTTTGGCGGCGGCAAGGATGATGCAGCCACGGGCGACATCATCACCGACATTTCCATGTCGTCATGAGTAGGCGAGGTTACAGGAGCAGGCTCCGTGTAGGTTGATTGCGCAGCCGCAAGGATGTCGGCAGCGGTGGACGGCGCAGTCGACATGCGGACGACCGAATCAAGGGTTGGCTTTTGTGGAGACTCCATCATCGAGGATTCCATCATGTTTGGAGAGGCCGGTGCCTCCGGTGGTGCCTCGGGTGAAGGAGGAGCCGTTTGCTCCGCTGTCGCAGTGACCGTAACCGCTGGAGCCTCTTCAGGCTGCTGAGGTACCACTTCTTCCTCTTCCTGGACTTGGTCTTCTTCCATTTGTGTTTGCGATTCAGGCGCGCTGGTCTCCTCGATTTCCTTTTGTTGCTCTGCAGGGCTCGCTTCTAATGCAGTCTCCACAACAGGCTCAGATTCAGGCTCAGGTTCTGGAGCAGCTTCTGCTGCAGCGGCCACATTTTCTACCTCGTCGACTACTTTTTCAGGCTCAACGGGTGCCTCATTGTCGTCAACCGCTGCTGCAATGGAGAATGGCGTCGGCGACGGTGGCTCCATAGGGGCTGCGTCAGAACTGCCAGCGGACT
>Ga0307982_1002099_pt1 | contig 16177 bp, 16 predicted proteins | sample OrgLakmetagen989_FD_201847 | JGI IMG/M metagenome (GOLD analysis project Ga0307982, IMG submission 201847) | Saline water microbial communities from Organic Lake, Antarctica - #989 | ecosystem: Environmental > Aquatic > Non-marine Saline and Alkaline > Saline | place: Antarctica: Organic Lake...
TGCGACCGGCCACTGCTGCCAATAGTGCGTCAAAGCCATGCGAGCAAGCGGGGGCTAAGAGGCCGACATTGGCGAAGTCTAACGACTCAATTCCCGACCCAGGCGACCACGCCGACTTCTCTACCACAGGCTCGAGCTCTTGGTGCTGCTGCTCGTAGCGCTGGGCGGCCACCGCGGCGCCTCGCCCCCCCCAAGCCACGTCGTTGGAGTACTGGCTCTCGAGCGAGTTTTTTTTAACATGTGCAGCAGTCGTCGACTCGTGGCCATCATCGCCGCTGTGCCGGCTCAGCATCGATTTAATGAGGTGGCTGCTCCCGCCTCCATTACTGCCCTTGCCACTAGCGCCTCCGCCTCGCCCACCACCACCACCACTCGCAGCGTTGCCTTGTTTTGCATCTAGCTCCGCGCGTTTGGCTGCGACTTCGTCAGCTTTGCGCGCCCCATCCGCTACTGCGGCCAGAATCACCTCGACGTCGCGCGAAATTAAGGGGGTGTCGGCGTAGCTCACGTCTTCGAGGCGCCGAGCTCGAATCGCAGAGATGAATGGCAAGACGCCAAAGCCCGCGCCTGCCACGTCAATCACGTGACGGGGCAGCGACACGCCTCGTTCCTTCAGAGGCAATGAGAATAGAACAGCCGAGGTTGTGTCGTGAGATAAGAGCAAGAGCTGGGTTCATAGCTTGATCCTTTCAAGTAAGAAGAAACGTCACAATACTACATAAAAATTGCCTGCAAAATAGTATACAATGCAAGACGAATTCACCTGAGCTTCCACAGCGAGTTCCACGCCGTTTACAATCATGTTCACGAGCGAAATGAGCACCGAGACCACCGTCATGAACTCCAGGCGGCCCGCCGACAGACTGATGGCCAGTTGAAAGAAGGATTGCGGCAAAGACTCGAACAGCGTTTCCGAGACGTGCCTTAAGCGGGCATAGAACGCAATGTGCGCAGTCGCGTAGGTGTCGATGCACATATACCTTTTTTGTCCAAGAGAAGGCAAGGCGGATTAAAGTGTGCTATGAGCCCGTGAGTAGACCAGAAAAAAAGAAATACCGGTAGAAAAATGCCGCCCATGGTGTGATGCATATTTCTCCCTGGAACCACGAACTCACCATGTGAAAAGAATGAGGTCTGCCGAGACCACCAACGGCACGGCAACAACAGCCCATATGGGTGCGAAAATGTAAAGCGGCATGGGCGGAATGCCGTAAGTGCCGAGACGAGACTGCTCATATGAAAGAAGCACGAAATGAATTCGAAGGTAAATTTAGGAATCGATGGAGCAGTAAAGCACGCGCAAAGGGCAAGAACGCAGGGAGCTCCATTAAATAGCTTTTGAAAGAAAATGTCGTTCATAGGCAGTACCAATGGTAGGACTATAAAACCCTTCCCGGAACCCACTATCCATAGTCCTACCTGCCCTTGCCTCACTCTCATCAACATTTCTATTGCCCATCTTCCCTAGAATTCATGGAAGGTTTCACACGACATCAAGCGATCAGATAGGGAAGACATTGGAGCACATATACCTGCAGCCGATAAGCAGGGCGAAAAAGGAGGACAGCGAGCACGACGAAGGGCATGAACAGCAGAAAAAGGCCGAAGTCAAAGTACGGGGTGCCTCGGAGCGAGGCCACCACCACCATGTCCGATATCATGTCGGCCCACATGAGCGTGTTCCGCAAACCCGTTACGATGATGCGGCACCTCCGGTTGTCCAGGCTTTCTGCTTTGAGGATGGCCCGGGTCAGAGTGCGTTCCGCCTTGCTCCTCGTGGCATCGCTGACGCGAAGTTGAGCCATGGCGCGTTCAGCTTGGGCCCGGGCAGCATCCTTCATGTTGAGGTTTACAAGCGTGCGCTGAGCACGCTCGCGTGCTTTTTGGGACACATTCACGCCCTTGGCCAGAGTCGACTCCGCCTGTGCCCGCGCCTTGCTTGACGCCACTTTCATGGCCTGGAAAGTGTCCGACGACCTCATCATCATCTTGACTTTTCAATTAAAAATTTAACGCTTCCTGTTCTACTATCTTTTGTATTGAATCAAGCTTGAGTTCAGCGGTGCTCCTAGGCAGCAAGCACTGGCTTCGTAAGCATAAGCGCCATTTCGGGAAAATAAGCTTCGTAAATTCGTAAATCCCGAGCACAAAATAAATCTAAAAGTTGTTGTGGTAATGTAGAATATAACAAGGAAACCGGACCACCGAACAGGATGAGCGAATCGTCAACCTGACAACAGATGAACCTTCTGGTGTTCTCGTGACTCTTCTTCCCTTCCTCCATTCCGGATCCATTTTCTTCCATCACCTCGTCTCTTGTCTCTTGTCGCTTGTCGCTTGTCACTTGTCACTTGTCACGCACAACATGCTAAAACTTAAGTCTACAGACTAAGTGTATTCGATAAGAAGCCTAAGTCGACTCGAGTTTGTTGTGGAAAACTTGCATTCTGCAAGAGGCTTTGTGCTTCTCATTTCCTCGCTACGAAACTAGCCGCGTGGAGCTAGTCTTTTTACCCTGTAGCTGTAAGGAGGCTTACGCGATTGAATATTAAGGTACTCGTTGGATTTTTGATGACTTTTTCTTTTACTAGTGTTTCATTCATACACCACTTTGTCGAGAAGCAAGAGTCAATCTAGTGAAGCATGCTTGAGTTTCCTGACTAGCGATTTGCTGCAATTACCTTATCCTAGCTACACACTCCCCCTTCCTATAGCAACATCTCGAAAAGGAGCATGTCGCATGCGGCAAAAGAGACTTCACGCGGGGTGCTAATCTCTTGCGACATACCTACGAAAGAATACATACTGCACATAGCTAAGGTAAGCTAGATTCGTTGATTCTCAGGGCCTACTTACTGTGCCGCCTTAAGCTTGGCGTTTGAATTGTGTGCATCGTGTCTCTTTAACGTGTCATGCTCTCTCTGTTTAAAGGAACACGTACTTCACGATCTGGACGACACCCACTTATTTATTGATTTTGCTGGCCTAAAATTCATAAAAGAGAAATTGAAGCAATTTTCGGAGGAGAATGCCTACTCTGACCCTCAAAATGAGCCCCAAATCTAAGGCTTTTACTGTGTAGTATATGGCGCAGATCTGGGCTCTCAGTTGTTGCCGACTTCGTTCTAAACTACCTCCTTTGACTTCTCTTGAACTATAACCCAGACTTCCACCACGATTCAGAAGTCGGGTGTGAGATAGGCAATTGGGAGGTAGGAGCATGTGCACTTAGATGAGCAAAGTGGGATGCAAATTTGCCATAAGGCACCACATGCTACAAATCCCAATTCCGTGCATAAGTTCAACTCACGCAACAGCAGTTTGAGCGCATGGCTCTCAACATTAATATTTTTACCGAAGCTTTTATGTGCCATGTGACGCAGCCGCATTCCATAGGTGGGGCTTGAAACCAACAGCCATAACATTCAGCATTCATAACATCGGAACGTCAACATTCTTGTTGGATCTTGGAGGTAAACTGGTGCCTATCCTCCGAATACACCAGATAGGGCCTTCTTGGGCGCGTGGACACTCTAGTTTCTGCCCACCCTAGGGGCTTGATCTCCAGGGCTTTTGTCAGAATACGAAAGTTACGCAGTAGGTAGAGGTCGAAGCTTGGTCAAAAGGTGCCTGGGTTCTGGGTTGATATATATCTATTTGAGGTGGTAACGACACGGCCTTGGGGGGCTAGAATTGAATTGCTAACGGGCAGTTGAACTTCATAGAAAAATACGCAAGAAGAGGCGCCTTCACAGACGTAAAAAGATGACCGCTGTGGGATTCGAACCCACGCCCGAAGACTAGTACCTGAAACTAGCGCCTTAGACCGCTCGGCCAAACGGTCGTGCTGCGGGATCAAGTTCTAGACAAATAATTCACCTCCAATGATCCAAACAATAATTCACAAGCAAAATAGTATCTTGCTGGATAGTCTAGCTGATATCTTGATAGACCTCTCATTCTCGTCCTCATCAAACATATACCAATGCTACCCTTGCTAAAATTATAAATGCTACAGAGTACACACACGCGCCTCCTCCTCTCCTCCTGCGAGCTCCATCTCAAACATGGAACCAATTTGCAATTTGGGCTCAGCAGCGCCTAAGATTTTTACCTCCTCAGTAGACGACCATAATTATGTTTCTGAGGTCTCTGAGGTGGCTAGCTGTTAGCAGCCTTTTTTGTTTCACCTACGCGGGCACTACGTGCTACTTTCAACAACCTAACAACCAAAAGCATCCCCCTTGCGAAGCCATCCCCACTTCCCCAGTCCCTCATCGTGATGTGGCCGCGAAGCAGATCGCTCGAGCTTGCGTGGCTTCTCGTGGGCGCTCCGGCGCTCGCGCATACTTCGTGCACAATCGCAAAGCCGGCGGGACTACCGTGCGAAAATGGCTTGGGGACCAGCAAATTTGTCACGATCGCTTCATAGGGTTCGTGGAAGAATCTATGGTGTTCAACGTAAGCAGGCTCGCAGAGCCCGGGACGGTGTTTCTAACTGCTGTGCGAGATCCTGTAGGCCGCATTTTGAGCAGTTACAAGTTTGAAGGCGAGGGCACCTTTGCTCAGGTATGCTTTGAACATTCGGAGTAAGTAAACAAGGCTAGCACATGCTCTTTTTTTTCCCGCTCAACTGAACAGCACGGGTTCAGTGTGCTATCAGTTGAGTATAGCTTTCCACGTATTTTTCTCGTTCTGTTATTTTTATTGATACATTTTGTCCCTTAAAAACAACATTGCATGGGTGGTCATTCTTGGGGCAAAACAGTGGATGCAAAAAGTGCAGATGGAGCGCACTGGTGGAAAAAGGGGCCGCGTGTGGATGGAAGTGCAAAACTATTACGTTCAGCGGTTCAGCGGGTACCGGTGGAAAGGGCTCGGGCCCGACTGGTCGAAAGGCGAAAGCAGCGAGCACGACCCGAGCGCTCCGAACTGGGCCCAACTCTTCGACCGCGCCGTTGAGGTTCAGATCCTAGTCAAGTGCTACCAATTAGTGTTTATCTCTTGACCCTTCATGAACGCAATGCGTTAGCTTCTTGAAAAGATGCTCAAAATACTACTGCCACTACACTCCGCCTTATTATTTTTTGTTTCCGATGCGTTATGTTCATACCTCAAGTAATGCGCCATCATAACTATCTTATTTAGGTGTTGCACCAGTTCGACTTAGCATTTGTGGTGGAGACCATGCACGACGCGGATGCGATGGCCAATGGCGCTGCAATGCTGGGCGTAGAGGTGTCCAACCACACCACCGAAGCAAAGGTGCCCTCGTGATGACCTACATGAAGGAGTCGTGCTTATCTCTCAATTTAGAAACGCTTCAACTTACATACTTTCGTTCGCCTTTTACTCGTCAAGTAAAAATCTTTCTTTTCCTGCTTTCTTGCTCTATTTTTTTTCGCCAACTTTATTCAATTAGAACTTGGGGCACGAGCGCATAGCTCGCTACACACGTGGACCCGCCCCGAAATTGAACCTAAGCACGGCTGAGCTCACCTTGCTCCAAGAGTGGAACTCATGGGACACCAAATTCTTCGAAGCCGTTAAGGTGAATACTCTTTTTGCCTTGCTTTGTGCGCTCCTATTGATTTTGTGTTTCCATCTATACTCTAATTAAATATTGGCCTAGTCTTCGTCCATATTTGGTCGCACCCATTATTCTACTCTACTATTCATCAATTGGATTCCATTTTTGTCTTCTACTCTGCAATGTCTCTTCTGGCTAGGCCAAGGCTCACGCCGATGCACTTGCCGCCAAGTCTTCCAACTTCAACTTCAAAAGGGAATCTGGGCTATCGCGAACCAAACATAACATGGCGTTTCCACCCCCGATATGGGCGTGTGCTCAGGACATGGACGTCAGATGGGGAGAACCCATCGAAAGACTGAGACGAAAAGTCAATTGCGGCGGTGTCGGGAAGCGCAAAGGCACTGTAGTCGCCCCTGGGAATACGAGAGAATGGCAGCGGCAGCAACGCAGAAGGCTACGGCACCTGCAACTGCGATAGTGATTGGGCTAGCTCAGCTAACGAGAGCCTTTCAGATTTTCGTCTTTGGTGGATCCGCATTGAAGTGATTGATTCCAGTTCTTATTGTTTTGCAAATATAAACGATTTATTAGACTGCAATATTCCTGGTTATTGAATCCCGCATGAAGCAAAAGCCCCATGTATCTGGATGCTATTTGTGGATTAGAGTAACCATTCCCCGTCAAATCCCGACCACAATTTTGATAGATGTAAAGGGCGAAGGGGGTTACTGTCATTGCTATTCGCCCTATCGTGGAAGTCCAAGAGCGCCCTCTGTTTCTGAATCACTGAATCAGCAGCTCGAAAAGTCAGTGCCTCCACTGCACACGACTACAATGCACTCCCTTTGCTGTTTCCCTTACCTTTCGCCTTTTTCTTACCTAGGAGCACTAAGAGCCCACCTGGTCCGAAGCTTCCTTTAGAGCCTTTACCACCTCATCGTGGCCTTCTTCTCGAGCTACAACCAAAGGAGTTTTGCCATCCCGGTTCTTGGCCGCAAGATTAGCGCCCAATTCAGCCACCAGCAGCCACGCCGTTGACGCATGGCCCTAGAAAAAATATTGAGAATATGCCATTTTTGTGACGTGAGAAATATAAAGAGGCAGGGATGATTGGAATCGAGTAGGTAGAGGCTTGGTAGCAGCGAGATGCCGGAAACAAAGTGTGAGTGAAAGAATGTTCCGAGCTACAATGGAAAGGTGCCAAAGTGTATGCAGCCAGATATTGATAGCATTTTCCCATCAGTTGATGATGAGCACGCACCTCAGCACACGCCACGTGTAAAGGGGTTTCCCCATCCGAGTCAGCAACATTTGGATCTGCTCCACACTCGTGCACCAACAAACGCACTGTGTCGTCCTGAATTATTGTCAAGAAAGTCATGCCAAAAACAGCAACAACCGCGCTTAATGAAGCATGCGATATACTGAAACAAGTCGGACATGACTGTGAAAGCCTTCGCGGTTTGTACAAATGAACTAGTTTATCGACTTGTGCAATTCTGCATAGGCAGGACATTACCTGCCCCTTGAGGCACGCAGCGTGTATGGGACGCAAGCCGTCCTGGTCGCCCGCGCTTGCGTCCGCTCCACTCGCCACCAGCTGCAGCACGCACGCGTTGTGCCCGCCCATGCTAGCGTTGTGGCACGGCGTCAAGCCGTCGCGATCTTTGGCCGAAGCGTCGGCTTTGAATTGCTTCAGCAGTAAAGCTACAACGGCGCTGTGGCCGCCCGTGGCCGCCTGTACGAGACAAAAAATTTGGCGATGATCGAGTAAAAAAGGTATAGTCACGATCATTCATATCATGCGCGCCCTTACGCTAGTTCAAGCAAGAAAATAGGTGTATCACTGCTCACCACATGCAGGGGCGTAGCACCATCAGAAGCGCGTCGATGCGGATCACATTTCAACTTGTTCACAAGCATAGCCACCACGGGTGCGTGACCACTGGCGGCAGCCTGGTGCACTGCAGACTCGCCATACATGTCTACGGAGTCTGCCAAGCCCGTACCCATCAGCACAAAGCGCAATACCTCGCCCACTTGGCCTTTGGCTGCAGCTGCTCGCAGCGAAGCGCCACGAGCCTTGTCATCGCTGTCACTACTAGAATGAGGACTAGCGTCCTCGGATGAACACACAGAAAAGCTAGATACTAAGGTGATGTTGGTAGGCTTCAAAGCTAAGAGCACACCCTCAGGGCAATCCGCCGACGGCCCTAGCCTTACAGCGTAGCGTTCTTTAGACGCCTGAAATTTCACGACGTAGCCTACACTTCCATTGTGTTGTGTAGCCCCCACCAGCCCTTCTATTGCTACGGCGTCACCAGGTTCAAAAGTATTGCTGCTGCTACTGCTATTGAGATTAAGTTTAGTTACCCCCTCGCCAATTAGAGTTGCCATTGCGAGCTAACTTTGGGTTGGGATCGGAGCGGATGAGACAGAAGACAGTTAGACAGACGGATGAGAGCAGTTTTTAGAGCGTAGCTATTATTGATAACAATATTTTCTGGGTGGAAGGTCATTGAATAATGAATTGTGCAATGACTGCCATCGTGAGACGAAAATAATGTTGTGATCAGTCAAATGTGAGAGGTAAAGAAGTTTCTCATGTGCACAACATGAGACAATCAGCGCAGTGAGTGGCAAGAACGTATAGATGTCGTGCCCTGTCCAATGACGTTTCCGCAAATGAGAACATCAGAATTATCGGGTGCAGCCTTTGTCACATGTATTTCGACGTCCGCAATGAATCAACAACCACTTTGACATTTGAGACCAAGTAGAAGTCCTCCGCGAATTGTTTATTCGCAGTCACCTTATAAACAAAGGCATCATCATAAGGATAGCATAGCAACAGCACATCTATGGTTGTTGAAGAGTCCAGCGCGCTTTTATCTTCACCGAGATCACCTGGGTATGTGGCGGAGAATTACATTTGGTTCAGTGCCTTATGCATTGCATTCAATGCTTTGAGCCTTGGGTACGACGTTGGTTGCATGAATGGGGCAATTCCTCTCATTTCAAAGGAGTTTTCGTTGACTTATACTCAAGAAGAAGCCATCAATGGCTGTCTTAGTGTCTTTGCCGCCCTTGGTGCTCTTTACGGCGCATACCTGGCTGACGCGATCGGCCGACGGGGTTGCCTTGTTGCCTCCGCTGCAAGCTACTTTCTTGGTTGTGTGCTCGCAACTGTTGCTTTTTCTTGGGAAGTCATTTTGATCGCTAGGGCATCCATGGGCATAGGAGTCGGATTAAGCTTTTGCTCAGGTGGATTATACTTGAGTGAAATATCGCCTCCTCACCTTAGAGGCACCTTAGTGAGCATGTACGATGGCTTTATCAATTTAGGAATTGTCTTGGGTTCACTTGTGGGTTATTTTGCTACAACAAGTGAGGTGGAAATCTTGGGCTCGAGTTGGAGATTTATGATGAGCTTTAGCGCCCCATTTCCAGGTATCGTTCTTTGCTGCAGCCCATTCCTTCCCGAGTCCCCTCGATGGCTTATCGCCAAAGGAAGGAACGACGAAGCCCGTGAGACTCTTTCGCGCCTTCTGCTTTCTCCCAGCCTAGTAGAAACAGCAATGCGAGAGTTCAAGGCAACCGAGCATACTCAGACGGCAGCAACCTGGGGCGAGCTATTTGGAGAACTGCGTTATGACACGAATGGCTTGAGGCGGAATCTTGCCCTCTGCATTGCTTTGGGGTTTCTCCAACAAGCTTCGGGTGCTGAGGCACTACTATACTACTGCAACAACTTCTTACGCGAAGCAGGCATGGAGTCAGCTTCCAGTCTTGCACTTGGATTCGTCCTGGTTGGGGCAGCAAAGCTCTTAGGCAATCTTGCGCCTATGATATATTCAGACAAACATGGCCGCCTTCCGTTTATTTATACAAGTTCAATTGGAATGGTTCTCGTACTCTCGGTACTGACTATATTGACGCTGATCGGCACGTTCGGAAGTGCTGAGGTCGTACTTATGTGCCTTTTTCTTTTCTTTTTCTCGATTGGCATCGGAACCCTACTTTGGGTCCTCGTTCCGGAGTTACTCCCGTTTCGATGGCGAGGCCGTGCTCTTGGGGCCGTCGTGTTCGTAAATCGAGCAACAAGTTCAGCAGTAACGCTATCAGCCCTAGATATCATTCGAGCAGCGCAGGTGTCCGGTTTCTTCATAATCTACCTTCTGTTTTCAATTATAAGCGCATTACTGTCATTCATATTGCTTCCAGAAACAGCCGGGAAATCTCTCGAGGACCTTGCAATTCCGAAGAATCATGCAGGATGCGCTACTATGCCTGTGTAGAATAGTCCATTGTGAAAAACGGGTTCTGCGTTCTGTTGCAAGGACTGAGCAGGATTCATCACTTCCCGGGTCTCCGTGCGCGAGAAATGAATCTCTAATTGCCCGCATGTGTTTTCATTCTTATCTTTGATTGCCTTGTCTTTGTTCGATTACTCGGGCTCGGGCTCTGATAGCTCTTTTGTCCAGTGATTATCTCCCCTTTTGAATTTTATGTTAACTCATACTTAAAAATAAAATAGAGTCATTATAATATATACAATGGAAAAGGAATCCGATAAAATGATAAAAATGCGACTCCGACTACCGACTAAACCAATGACTAAAGGATCGAATTGGTGTATGAGGTAGTTGCGAAATCCCTTTGCTATTGCCCTCGCGGTGTATTCTTTCCAAATTCGATTACAAACCTCATTCGCCCAACTCGGCTTCGGCAGATGTCCGATTTTTACTATTTCAATTTCATGTACCTCATACCGTAGTGGCTTTGGAAATTTCTGCTGGTATATGCATCAGGTTTGTTTCTTTGTGTTTGGGAAGTTAGTAGCTAGACATATCCAGACCAATTTTTTTTGAAGCACAACAAAGAGATCACAGTGGGGCGTGACTGGTGCGTTCTAATCATTTGCCAGCGCTTTCTGAGTTTGAAGCGCGTGGAGTAGCTGAAGTGCTTCATGGTATGGCCCGCGGCTCACAAAGTCGTAACGCGGGCCACGGCCCAGTGCATCCGCCACCTCTGAACCTAAGCCCAAGTCATTGTGGCCCATGCTGCGGCAGCTATCTCCACCCGCTTCTCTGTCCCTCGCTTGTCTCACCGCACCCACCGCTCTGACGTCGGCTTCAGGACAGAAGCGAGAGGCACACGTCTCCACGAGGTGTTCCACATCACAGCCCACACCAGCGCAAGTGCGGCAACGAACAGCGGCCACGAAGCAATACGCCAAGCAGCAATCGCAAGCCACACCGCTCACTGTCGCTCCGCTCGAACGCCCGAAGACGCTGCTTAGTACAGGCGTGTCCACAGTGTGGGTACCTTCCATAGTCGCAGCAGAGGCTTTCGTTGCCACCGCATCAGGCGCAGCACGTGTATCGCTCTCAGTAAAACTGCTGCGCGCTATAGTCATTCGGCCACTAGCTGCGCCTCCGTTGGTGTGCGTGCACTCGTAGGAGACACACACGCTCCCGCGGTTCGCGCGAGTGCTAATACCTTTGGACGCTGCTGCCGCTGCCACCAAACTCGTCATGCTCTCCACTACTTGCAGACCTTTAAGGCTTTTCGTCTGACCTTTCTCTTCATAAGCCTGATCTGCAACACATACATTGCTACACCCATTGGAGTCACCTTCACTATTGGTAAAACTTTCTTCAGCAATTGATGCAGTGCTTTCATCACCCTCGGCACATTGCACGGCCCATAACGCTGCTTTCTTAGCCGTTAGCTGCCATGCCTGCAAGATTGACTGCAACTCCAATATAGCAGGTCTTAATGCAGCCTGCAGCGCGAGCGGAGGTCCTAAGTGTGTGCCACTACTATTGCTTTGACCGGCACGGTACATACTCTGATTGGCTGTCCACTCTAACGCAGCATCTGCTGCTGCTTGCAAAAGTTCTCCAATGTAGCTCTCGCTGCTGCTCTTGTTAGTGCTGCTGTTGCTTCGTCTCCTCTTAATCTGATTTCTGCTGCTTCGAGTATTCGTAAAATTGGTGCTATCACTATGCTCAGGAGTAAAGTCAGGTAGAAGTGCTCGCACAATGGCTAAAACGAGGGCATCGTGGGCAAACACTGGAGCTCGCCGCAGATTCGAGTACGACTGTTGGTGCAATGCACATGCGAGAATATTGAATAGGAAAAGAAGCTACTGCAGTAAACTTTTATTTTCAATGAAAGAGAAAAGGAGACTAGATATTGAAGGAGATCTTTCTGCTTGCAGAATTCAACGCAATCACGCACCTTGAGTGCTTGTCTGCCCCATGGCAACCAAAGAGGAGTCGCGAAATTAACGGCTTCCGCAACATTGAAGCCCGTGTTGAAGCCTGCATGGTACGCAGCAGGAAAGGTCACCACGAAGGTGCCCGCGCGATGAAGCGCACGTACCACTCGAACTCCACTAAGTTTCCTCTTCGTTTGACCACTTGTCGTGCTTCCAGCACCGTTCTCGTTACCGTTACCGTCACTATTGTAAGCGACTCCGCCAGCACCGTCGTCTTGGTTCTTGTTGGCAACGTTGCCACTGTCTTGAGAACTACCGTTGAGCGCCGAGGGCGACAAGAGCGTCACGATGCGAAGCCACAAGTCGGGGGCATGTGCGCAGAGCAAAGGGGCAATTTCGGCGGCGCGCTGTTCGAAACGTTGAGCGTCTGCACCTGCTACGCCATACCACACTTTGGGAGCACCCATGTGATGGTAGTTTACCGAGTACCTGCATGAAGACGGAGGACGGAGTGCAAAAAATGAATAGAGACTTTGAATGAGAGAACGAATTTCATCTCTTATCGTTCAAAATCTTAGCGAACTCTCGGTAAAAAAAATGAAATGAATTGCACCCTTAGCAATTTTGTCTATCAGAATCAAAGTAGTAGCAATACTAGCAGCTGAGGCATACTACGTACATGTGGTGGTCTTCGTTGTGCCAACAAAACGACGAAAAAGGTCCCCCAACGTAGAGCCACGGCACTACTACCCCACTGATGTCTGCTCCTAGCAAACGCAGCAAAGACCCGCTCGCTGTCGGCAAGTTGGTTAAGTTCCATGCACTCTTGCAGTACTCGACAGCACTGCGCTCAGCTACTGGTGGTGTTCCCGTTGCCGCTACGCATGCTCCCTTGCCTGCTCTCTTCTTTAACGCCCCTTTTCCTGGTGAAGTAACAGAAGAAGAAGCAGTAGCACAGGCTCCACCTGTGATCGTCTTGCCTGTGATTCTGCTGTCACTTTTAGTAGTGGTTGCTGACAATTTAAGCGAAGCAGAGCGTTCTTGCCCTTCGTCCACACTTTCCTCCATTCGCGCAAGAGGCTCTCGCGGGCGTGAGCTGCGGCAGGCATCGCACTTGGCACGGCAAGCTGAATTCAACAAAGTGCACACTTCACAGGCCCAGCGCATCGACTTCTTCCTTGATTGTGAAAGCGCCACTTTCTTTGTAGCTCCTAACGTTGTCGCGGCCGCTATGGAGGTAACAGTGCCGGCTTCGGTAGATCTACCACTCGAAAATTTCTGCCGCTTGAGACTCGCATTCTTGCTACTGCCAAAACTACCTGAAAATTTTGAAAGAGGCAATCTTTCTGAAGCATCATTCACGTTGATCGAAGAAAAAAGTGATTTGCGCGCCGATTCCCGAGTTCGATTGAGTGAAACATGAGCGTCAATATTCGCCTCTATGTGTGCACCGCTGCTGACATCGTCACTGCTGCTGCAATCAGTATGACTAATTCGTGTTGATGGTGCCAACGAATTTGGCGGCACCTTCGAAGAGGGCACCAAGGGAGTAGAAGAAGAAGCCGCTGCCGCAGCTACCGCCATGGTAGATTGTGCTCGATGCTTCGACAACGATGCCATCTTGCTCTCAGCACCGAAGTCTTGGTCAAGATCTTCTGGAATCCACGCCGGCCCTGACACATAACGGTCAGTTGGGAAGCCACTGCCATGTAAGCTCGAGTCTAAATCACTCCCATACACAACGTGCGTCAACTTGGAGAGCTCCTCTGCGCTGCCATGGCCGTTGCTGCCATGCTGGCGACACTGCTCCAACCGATGGCTGCGACCTTCTACGAGCCGCCAAAATTCAGCTTCGAGCGCAAGGCATCCAGAACGGGTCAAGTGGCGATCTGCCGGTACTCTATCTGCTGCGGATCTCGCTCCACCAATGCCAGTGTCACTGTGTGTATTCACATAGTCACAAGTGCTCTGGTTCCATCCTTCTGCGGCAGCATCGTGGGCAGCAGCTGCCGCTGCACGCAAGCCTATTTCTGCCTCATTTCTGCCTTCAGAGACGGTGAAGTCGTGAAAAGAAGCATCTGAGGTATTGCAATTACCCAAGGACGAGGAGGGTATATTGTTGTCCTTTCCAAAGTAAAGCTCACGCCACTCGTGCGCTTGGCGGCGAAACGACGTCAAGCTGTGCTTAGGACCATCGGAGAAACCAAAATTTCCGCAGCCACCGTCGACTGCCTCGTCTGCTGAGACAGTAGCACCCTTAGAGGAGCGCTTCCCCGACAAACGCGCCTCTTTAGCACTTTTCTGAGCGCTGCTTGAGCTGGCTTGCGAGGGTCCGTGGGCAACTCTGCTTTCACTCTCAATATTTAGCGGGTCTTCCGGCGTGTTTGCAGCAGTAGGGTTGGTTGCTTTCCGATGTGCTGCTACTGCGCTTTTGGCAGCTGCTCGCAAGCAAGGCCGACAAAACCAGTTGACATCGATACTAACGGCAGTTGAAGTAGCTCTACGGTTAACGTTATTGCCATTACTGCCTTGCGCTCCTCCTTGTCCATGGACTGCATTCATTTCTTGGACCAACTCAAGCGGCCGACTGTTGCGGTTCTGTGTGGAGGTAGAAGCTCTTAGATCCTTGATCTCATTAGAATCGAGGCACCAGCGGTGCCGGTTGTCGCCGCAGCCTGCACACACAAGGAGAGCGCGTTGTTGGTGCCGTTCCTGTAGCGCCTTGTCCACTTTACGTCGCCTGCATTTGCCCTGGTGATTGACTGGTTCACCAGCAACCAGACACTGAGAGCAGATGTTGTCAGCGTGGCACTCCTTCGCTTCTGTAGGCGTGGCACCGTTGGCAACAAGCACTGCAAGTTCCCACTTCGAAAACTGCTCGCGGGTCTTTGTAACAGTCTCCAGAGAAGACTGAGGAACTCTCGGCTGAACCCTTGATGATGATCGCAGTGACACTTGCTGCCGCGATCTTTGAGACGACCCTGAGTCAGCCATATTACTGTCGCTGTTCCTGTTGCTACTGCTGCTGCGAGCTATGCACGAATACATATCAGGTTCAACAACTTCTTCGTATTCCACCGTATACGAGCGCCCCTTCGTAGACGTGTCCAAAATCACGCCAGTTAAGCAACGCCCCTCACTCGGCCAATATCGCCAAAATCGTGTCCCTGGTTGCAGAGGTATTTTGTCTTCCGGTAAACCGTTTCGTGGTGGTTCAGGCTCTGCTGCAAGAGCTTCAATCTGAGGCGCCAACAGTACTCCATTAATGCTTGCTTCCTCAGCGCGTGAAGCATATGTACCCATCAGCGGCAACGGGTCCTTCGATGAAGCGCAAGGTCCAATCACTGGCAACAGCCAAGCTTGAAATGCTGCGCGCACCGCCTCGGCCCATTCTGGAACCGCTTCCACCCTCGCAGAGTCGCCGCCTTGTACAACACCGGACTTGAGAAAACCGTCAGCTACTTTTTGACAGGCAAAATCCAACCCGAGTTCGCTTGCCACATTTAGCCATTGAGCAGTGTCCTCAACAGTAGAGTACCCGCCGCGGTCAGCAACTGCGCGGTGCAACGAGTACAAGTTTATCGGAGCTGCTCGCTGTGAGGTCGTAGCTGTCGACACCAATGTCGATGCAGAGATGGTGCATGGTGCTTGAGTGTCTGCGATGATACATGGGTTGGTAGGTAAAGGGCAACCGTGCAGCGCGTGGCAGAGGCGCACGCGGCGCTCGAACGCCTTGGCTTCTCGCACTCTGCCGTGTAAGTTCGACAGGTCTTGTTGCCGTGTCCGAAATTTGATGTCCGGCAAACAGAATGGCGGCCGCCATCCAGGCGGTGGGACAATTACGCAGATACCAGCTGCCTCCTGAACACAAAAAAAGAAATTTTTCAATACACCGAAACGTGATCAACAATCACAGAGCAAAGTATTGACAGTCATCGTGCTCAATGACGAAGGGTATACAGATGCGTTCAAGGGCACAAAACTCCAATTGTCGAATAGAAAAGATTGCCTTTACTTATCTCCTTACCCCCTCTGTGTGTATCTTACGCAAGTAAGTATACAGGTCCTTGAACTCAGCTTCATTTGGGTAAAATGTTGGTGCATCTGGAATTGCGCGCAGGCTTTCAACATCCGTGGTTGTCATACTCGTCCCGGCAACTTCAATGAAGCTTTAATATGTTCGGATTAGTGAAGTCCCAATTGACGATTGATATATAGGGCAGCAGGTTATTAGGAGCAAGTTGCCATGCCCATGTTCTGCATAGGAGAAGGAAGAAACGAAGAGTAGGATTTTCTTGACATTCTGCTCCCGGAAAGGGCGTTTTACTCGCTTGCTTAAAAATCCGTTTTCCTTTTGCCTAGTGCCATCGATCAAGGAACAGGCTTGGCTTGGGCCAGAAGATTTTCCTCAGGTCCCA
>Ga0307982_1002102_pt1 | contig 16170 bp, 8 predicted proteins | sample OrgLakmetagen989_FD_201847 | JGI IMG/M metagenome (GOLD analysis project Ga0307982, IMG submission 201847) | Saline water microbial communities from Organic Lake, Antarctica - #989 | ecosystem: Environmental > Aquatic > Non-marine Saline and Alkaline > Saline | place: Antarctica: Organic Lake...
CAGCAAAGTATGCAGCCACTTTGGCCAGGCTACAGCACATACGGCGAGGCCTGTTGTTTTCTTTCCACAAATCTTGGTGCCGCCCAATCTCACTGGACGTATTTGATTTGAGACTCGTTTGCCACATTCTAATCGTCAAATTGAATTACGTGAGTTTTGAAGCAGCAAGAGAACCTGCATTGAAAATGTATCTCGTCACAGTACTGTTGAGAGCTGCTGTGTTGTTTGAGACTTGTGCTGAGCACGGATTGGGATTCGATTTGTCGAGAATTTTCACACAAATATTGCTGCACCACCCTCCGCCAAATTGCACCAGCAAAGCACTTTCCAATAGTGCATTTAAAAATTATCATGGATGCTGGATTTACGCTGCCCTCACCATTTTCAAGCTCTTGCAGTCATCCGTTGCCTTCGTTGGCTTGGGAGCTAATGCCACCTCTCTCTGGTCTGGCTGGGCAGCTTGGCTGCGTATACAAATGCAAGGAGAGCAGGATGTTACGGGTGCCAGTGAATACAAAGCAATACATTCATCACAGTGTTATAGTGGAGGATTACAGTGATATACATAATTGCTGCGGGCTTGAATTCTCCCCTCCTGGTGCCCCAGAGAGTGACTTGCTCCCTCTTGTGGCTTGTATCAGGTCTTGCACCTCTGCAGGCTTCTTTCAGCCGATGAGAATCATTTCGCTAGCTAGTTTCGTCCAAAGTCTAAGATGGTACGCAACTGGGCTGCTGGCGTGGCAATGGTATTCCACAAGCTTGTGCCAGCAACTTTTCTTCTGATTACGACCGCGAGTTACTTGGTCTGTTTAGAATTTCCACCCGGTCAAGTGCAGCCCTATCGTTGAAAATACTTGCTATGGTATGGAGTGTGACTCGCCTGGCAGGCACTCAGTGGTGTGAGCGCCAGGCATGGCTTCAGAAAAAATCTGGCAAACGCGTGCAAACACTAGCCATGGCAGCTGGGTCCACAATTCATGAAGAGTTGGAGAAAGAGATCCACGAAGTTGCCACTATTCGAACCCAGTCTGCTGAAGACCGAGTTGCTGTCCACTTGCTGAATCTCATGCAGAGTTGCTCCGAGCTCCTCAGCAATGGCGTTACGAGGGAAACCCCAGTTTGGACCCAGCTATGCCTGCCCTCCAAACCACAGCAGACAGATGTGCACAAAAGTTTGGTGTTTGGGATCATTGATGAGATTGCACTGCTTCCTGCCACATCGTCTGCACCCATCCGGCTTTCAGTGCGTGACAGCAAGACACGCAGCTCGGGCCGTCTCCCATCTGAATCAGCACAGCGTAGCGGTAAGCTCCAGCTGCAGATATACAGTTTCATGCTAGAGCAGTTCATTACATCCTGCGGAAATCATGTCGGTTTCACACCCTCTGCCGAAACGCCACCTCCGACTCGGCACAGCCTTTGCTCTGCAGCAGGCAATGACCTCCAGTGGCTTGTACATGAGTGGACGCAACAGGGCCTGGACTTGCACGCAGCACTTTCTGAAGAAGTGTGCAGCGTGCTGACCGCAAGAGGCCTTGCGCAAGATGCGCACACGTTCAGTTGGCAGTGCCTTGCCAGCTCAACCGCAGCCACAGCGAGCCCCGCCATCCCCTCAACAGGCGCTGCTGCTGCAGACAGCGCCAGGACGTGCGCGCAAGACAAACAAGGGGGGCTCATTTCACATATCGCTGATGCAACTACCCTTGCGGTGGGCCAGTTTTCGCTTGGAGGCCTGCTGGAGGTAGCTGCATTGGCGGGGGCGCAGCTGCCGCCTGTCATCGACAATTCCTTGGAGCTTGTGTACCGCCGCCAGAGAAGCAGCACACCCCAGCCAGCATCATTGCATGATGTGCATTCGGCTGGTAGTATTATTGGCGTTGTTCGCTTTCCCCGCAAAATCGCCCATATGCAGGCCTGTGTTCGAAGGGCCCTCCTTGTGTACTCTGGCGCAGCAGAAGCCAGGCCTGTGCCCGAACAAGAGTGGCATAAGTGTAAATACTGTGCTTTTGTGCATGAATGTGGTTCACAGTCGCCAATGGTAGCGAAGCTGGGCATGCCTCCCGCAGACTGGGTGCCAGAGGGCCATGACGGTGCAGTGGTGCTACACAGGAGGCAAAGACCCCCCGGCGCATCTGCAGAGGCTACAGATCCGAGCACTTACTCATCAGAGATCACACAGCAGCCTCTTTCAGGCACCTTACAGTACGATTCCGACGGCGACGTGCAGTGGGCCCAAGCTGCGCTGCAGGCAGTGATCCAATCCGAAAGTGAGCTCCAGCAGAGGCAGGAGACATTATCTGGGCCTGGCTGCCAGTGAAATGTGATTCTGAAATTCAATCCAGTCATTTGTTTGGGAAATGGCTGCGATGGCATGCAGCACTTGTGTCTGGGCGCCATCAGAGGGCAACGCGTAGCCAAGCGATTTGGCATGCACACATGATGCCGCAAATGACACGTGGTGGCTGCGGACACCCATTTCATACACATAGCTCCACGCCCATAACATACAGCTCACCAAGTTCTCCCTGGAGGACAGCGGCGCATCTTGTTGGTTGGCGGTGTGAAGCACCCCGCCATGTTGCCGCAGCAAGCTTTGCCAAACACTGCCAACGCCGACCTCGTCCCCAGCAGCCGAAGAGCTGTGCACATCTGCAGCCGCACTGGACTCTTGATGAATTCCCGTGCGCAGGGCAAACTGTGTGAGCAGCACGAATGCGTGGGCGTGTTCTTGGAGCAGCGTTGCAGCGCCAGTGTCTGCATTTCCGCTGGTGACGTGGTTGTCAGTGCACAGTACGATTGGAACGCCAGCCATGACCATTAGCGGCAGCGGGTGCTCATCGTACCATATAGGCTGTCCACGCCGCGCCGAGCCGCCGACATTTGAAGTCAAGCACACTTCAACGGGCAGTGCCGTCCCGCACTGGTGCTTGGCAGCCAGCGCCTGGGCGCATGGTGCTTCGGCCAGCAACGTACGTAATTGCTCCAAATTGAGTAATTGGCCGAGTGTCCCCTGGTATGCGGTCTGCGCTTCAGGGGCGAACTGCAGAGCATGCCCCATACGCGCTTGGCCGGGCAGCCCACGGAGGCACTCAGCAGCGGCGAGCATGGAGGCATGGGCCCCAGGGCACTCACCAGCATGCGCAGTCACACCGGGAATAGAGCCTTCTTTTGCTGCAGCGACAAACAATTTCAGGCCGCTCAATGCTGCTTCACCTTCTTGGGTGTTTGAGCCGATTTGAAACGGGGCCAGCCCCTCATCGCCAGCAATGTCAACGGCGCATTGAAACTCTTCAGCTAGTGCCAGAATGTCACGGAAATGCTGCATGCCCATGTGCCGAAGTGCACACAGCGTTAAAATGGAGTCTTCGCCGATGGCTGCTTTCACCGCGCAGACCGCCTCCCGTGCGCTGAGCCCGTGATGCGTGTGAAGAACAGGGCAAAAGCGGAGCTCGCTGATAACACTAGGGGCGTTGCTTTCCGCTGGACACTTGCCAGTGACAGTGTGTGGGGCGACTAGAGGTGCTGCTGGCGGCGCCATCGCTGCGGCTGCGGCTTGTTGGAGGCTTTCAACTGTTTGCAGAAATGCGTTCATGAAATCAAATACACCTAAGCTGGTGTCGCCCTGCGGGCTGACAGCGCCAACAGCAGCCTGGAATTGCGAAACATCTCGCCTCCAGATGCTTTGCTGTAGGTTTTCGTGTGGGCTGCTTGACGGTGGGCCAGGCGCATGGAGTGCTCCACTTGGCGACGATGTTGCCAGAGCTGCGACCGCCGGGTGCTGCAATATGATGTCCAGTGGAATGCTTCCATCTAAGTGAACATGTAAGTCTCGAAAGCTTTCGCCGAATGGGATCTGTATTGCAGCATCAACCAAACGATGCCACATTCGCACGCTGGCTACACTTTTTCCAACTCGTCCTGCGGCTGCTGCCATGCTTGTATTTTCCAAATTAAACAGCTAAACATAAACCTTGATTAACAACGTCAGCTTTTCAAGGGCGAATTTTGTGTCTGCTTTGAATTTGAGGGCATTCCGAGCAGTTGGCGCTGACAACATTTCTTGTTACTCAATTCGCCCCCCTACACCCAGCATTTCTGAGACCTCAGCATCAGCTGGGCACAAATATTGCAGACTGGTAAACCACAAAGCGTTATACCACAATAGACCTTCATTTCGTTTTGCTGATTTTCGCTTGCCACAGGCCGCACCCATTCAGGCGGTTTGACAATTGCCGCTGCGGGCTGCTGAAAGCGGATCCAACAACGAAAGCAGAGCGTCATGTACAGTACCATGAACAGCCCTGAAACGCAGAGACGCCGCCGAGCACTTGGAGATTTAAAAGCCTTCCAGGCGTCTCTTCAACGCGACCAGCCCGGAGCAGCTCCAGGGCAAGCATCCAGGCACTTGTCATCTTTCTCCCAGTCATATGCACCGTCTGCCAAAGACACCGGCAGCGAACCATTTGCAGCGGTGAGACCACAGCACACAGAAAACAGTCGTAGCTCGAATTCCTCAAGTTGAACTTTCGCAGGACACACACAGGCAGCAGCCTTGGCAGCCGCCGTCGCAAAGGGTTCGTTGCGACAGCCGTTAGCAGTCCAACTCTTGCCAGTTCATACACTGCTCCGGTGCAGATCCATGATACTTCCGGCAGCAGTATTTCTCTAGCAAAGAATTTACACGGTTTCAACACTTCTGTAAGCATCCTTACATACTTTCATGCGAGATTTGGGCGATATTCAGCAGAAACTTCCGCAGTCTGCATCCTCGGCGACCCAAATCTCCCAAATTCAACGGCAACTCAGTAACGCAACACTGCTTAATATCAAACGGGCAGCCAACACATCTAATGTCACGGCATCAGCTGCGCGGTCTGTTCAATTGCCGCCATCGGCATCAGCAGCATCCCAAGGCAACGCAGGAAGCCGCAGCCACTTACCCCACACACACCACACTCACAGCATGCATGAGCAGCGTGCGCCACAGCTACCACCTCATGCTGTGAGCCCCATGGTACGACCACAGTCCCCCCAGAGCAGCTCATCTGGCTCAAGTAGCCCCTCCACCCCCCCCTATGTGAGCCACGACCCGAAGCACCACCTCCCCAGACGAAGCCGAGGGGGGGATGAAGGGGGGCATGACTTGCAAAGCATGATCGCACAGGCTGTGGGGACAGCATTGTCGGCGGCCATGCAGCAGCCCCAGCAGACCCCCCCCCTGCAGGCTGCGTCCCGCCCCAGAGCACCAAGGGCGAACACAAAAGCGGGTCAAACTTCAACCGCGAATACCGATCAGAGTCGCGCAGATGCTCAAGCAAGCTTGGAAGCAGACAGTCCACAGCTATCTGCAGCCTCATCTAGCCCCCCTACACATGTCTCGGCGCCCCCCCCCCCCACGAACGCCAACACGGACAGCAGTCGGGAGATTCTTGCACTGCTGAAGCAACTAGCCACGTCAATGACTGCACCAGTCCTGCCCCCGCAACGCTCCCCAGGGGGGGGTGTCGCTGCTGATGCCTTCGCCACAGCATCCCCTGCTGCTGCCAAGCACGCTGGCAGTCCAGGGCATTTGTCACAGGGCAGCGGTGCTGGAGACGAGACACATGCTGCAATGAGTGAGACACAGGAAGACGGCCCCCAGGCCGAAGCTGTACAAGCTATCGTCCAGGAGGCGCTATGTGCTAAGCGGGAGGCTCTGCTGTCCGCAGATGCCGCGGGCAAGCGAGTTCGGAACACGGAACACGCACTTGAAGCAGTGCAGTCTGAGCTGCGTGATGCACGGACCAGTGAGGCCGGACTGCAGCAGCAGCTGGACGCGGTGCAGCACGCGCTGGGCGAAGCACGTCGCACAGCGACCACAGCCCGCTCGGGGCTGGCAGAGGCACGAGCTGAAATCGCATCTTACCAGTCAAAGGCAGATTCCATGGAACATCAGCTGACATCTGCGCAGGAGCAGCTAGCAGCAGCACAGAGAAGTGCGGCTCAGCTGCGAAAGGACAACTCTGCACTGCAATCTGCCCTGGCCAGTGTTCAAGCGGCAGCCGTAGCTAGGGAGCGGGAGAGCTCGCAGCACGCTGCAGCAGCACTGACTGCTGAAAGCCGTGCAGGCCAGGTCACACAGAGCACGATACAACTGACCCAAACGGTTCAAAGCCAAGCCAGCGAGCTGCAAGCGCTGCAGGCACGCCTGGCGCAGTTTGAACACAACCCGGAACACAGCCGCTCGCAGCAACAGCAAGGCAGCGTCGCTTCGGCAGCTCTATCTAGCTCCCTCCGTCGATTTCAGTCCCCACCCCCTCACTCCCTTGGCGCTGTGTGGCCCCCCTCAACCCCCTCAACCCGTGCCAGCACCCCCGAAATGCAGCGTCCTAGCTCATCACTCATTTCTCAACAGGGAGGCTCCAGCAACCGGTTGGCGGGCCACCTACAGCCGCACTTGCCACAACATGAGGCTGCCGATCCGTGGGGGACTGCCGGAACAGCGCTGCAACAAGAACACACTGATGAGGGTACAAGCCAGCAGCAGCTGAGGGCCAAAAGCCCAGCAGGGCAGCGGCAGGCTGCTGCCCCCCCTGTCAGGTTGGACGCATCGCTGACTCTGCCACCCCCCCCTGGAATGCACACAGGGGGGGCCTTCTCCGAGGCCCTCTCGCGGGCGTATGACGACCCACACGACTCCGCCTCAGCAGCTGTTCAGCGCATATTCGCTACCATGCAGCGCATGAGTGGGCGGCAACAGCAACAAGAACACGCCGCTGGTGCGCAGCACTATGTTGTGCTTGCCAGCGCCGCTGCCCCACAGACCACGGCAGCTGTACTGGTAACGCGCCCCGGCACAGATGCGTTCTCAGCTGCGCTGTCCAAAGTTGAAGCAGCGGATAGGGTAGAGCAACACCCCAAATTGCAGAGCGGGACGCACAGCAAGCCCGTGCAGGGGGGGGTGCCTGTGGGGTCGCCCCTACAAAACAACCCTACCCGCCCTCAGCAATCTGCCCACGCGCAACGCAGCTCCGCTACGAGAAGTACTGCGCTGTGGGGTGCCAGTGCAGGCCCTCAGCCCGCTGGCACGCCTGACCCGCCCGTAGCAGCCCCCCCCAGCGGCAGAAAGCACCCCCCCCTGGACCTGCCAGTGGCACGGAAACTGAATCTATCCCTGGGTAGCAGTGCTGCAGTGAGCAATGCCGGCCCCAGCAGCAGCGAAGCAGCAGGGGCAGGGGCAGCGGTAGCAGCCGCCCCAGTCCCACAGAACGAACGCGAGTGGCTGCGCTGCATGCAGAACTCCTTAGCAGAAATGGCGGGCCGTTACTCCGCAGCCCTGATACAGGTCTCAGAGAAGAAGTTGACTGGAAGCGATGGCGGCTCTCGCGGAAGGGGGGGTGGCAGGCGAAGAAGGCCTACCCCCAAGGCGGGAGCAGCTCGGCACATGACCCCCGCCGCCGCCCCCAAGAAGCGGCGTGTGTCAGTGCCCGCACCTGCGCAGGCACCAATACACGTGAAGGTGCCCTGTGCCAAGCCGACGCAGTGCAGCAGACGCGCAGTGAGTGCTCAGCGGCAAAGTGTTCGTGGTGGTGTTCCGCATCGCGAGCGGGCCCCAGTGCAAGCGCAGTGGGCGCAGGATTTGGTCAGTATTCTGCAAGAAGCCACCGAGCCCCGTCCAACACAGCGCCACATGCAGCCATCTCGCGATCCCGTGTGTGTCATGCCGGTGGCTGCGGCTGCTGAGCAGGTGGTCCCCGCGATAAGTGACGGCGGCAGTGCCCCGTGGGGCAGTGGGCGGCGAGAGTTGGAGGTGGCGCCATGGGATGCCAGCGGCATGTCAGGCACTTCCGACATGTGAGCAAACAGGTTGTTTGCTCACATGTTGCTGGTCCGCGCTTGCTGTGGGTGGCTTGTGGGACATGTGCGTGTGGCACGGCAGTCGAGCTCTGCCCCCCTGCCCCCTCCTGGCATATGCATTCCACAGTCACGACACCACAGGACGCTGCTAAAAAAGATGGCAGCAAAACCATCTATTATGGCATATGAATTTTGTTGATGACTTGACAATTGTCATAAGAGCTGTGTTTTCCGCTACGCTATTGGTGACGTCGGAATTTTCTGCAGGATTTTCGGGCGTTTCTTACGGCAGATTTCATGGCCTCTGAATCAGCCAACTACCGCAGCAGTGGCGGAAATGGCAACAATAAGGATGATATAAGCTCATGGTCTGCAATTTATAATGGGGTTCTGGGAGTGCGTGCAATTGGGATGCTTCCCTTTGGTCGCACAGCGACGTGTGTTTTCCAGACAATTTCACCTTGCCTTACTTGCAGGCATTATACATGGCATCGAAAGAGCCCCGCACTTCGAGCCGGACGGTTGTTTTGATCGTCATTTTCCAGGCTTTGCAGCTACTGGCTGTGGCGGTATCTCTTGTCGATGATGCCCAGCGGCTGTCGACGGATGGTGAGGGGGTGCATGCGTTGTTGAGCCAAGCAAGCACCAGCATCGCCGAAGCAACCAATGATCACGCATCTTGATGTTTACTGTTAGTAGGTGCCATATCTGTTGTATCGAACATTTTGAGTGCGTTCACTGTTGGCAGTGCAGTGGATGGGCTTCAGCTTTCCCCAAGTTTCCTCATTGGCGCGTGGGCTGTGTCCACAGCATGGATGTTGGGCTTGGCAGGGCTTTTTTCGTTAGTAGCATGGAAGTTCTGGTAGGTACTCCTGCTCGCGCAGCGCATTGGTGCTCATTCAACGGCTCAAGCAAAGTTCTCACTTCATTTCCGTTTTTGTGCAGGCAACGCAAACCGCAAAGCCGCCTTCAGCTGCAAACCCTTCGCCAGTTCGCAGTGCTATCTGCCACTGCCCTTGTCATCCCAAACATCTGTACGTGTTCTTGCATGGACCGCTGCTTGTATATTGGCGTCACATGCATGTTCTCAACGCAGCTGTACAACTCACCTGGATAAATTGCTCCGGGCAAGCAGCAACTGCTGTAGGAGCCTGCTGGACTAACTGGCATGCCCCCACTGCTGTGCTGGGCATTCTCCTCATCTCTTCTTACCTCTGGATTTGTGCCATGGTGCTGCTGTCGTACGTGGACCACACTTTGCAGCGACCCAGCTATGGAGCAAAACTGCACGGGCGCGGCGACGTGGTCATGCTGCTGGCACAAGCCCTCGTGGTGGCTGTGTTTTCCCTAACGTCAGCAGAGGACTCTTCCTCCCTCTGGTTCCGCTTCGTGTCCCTGGTGCTGCTCGCGGCGGGGTGGCTAAACGCATACGTCATGTGGCAACCGCACATCGCGGGCATGGCCAATGACATCAGGGCAGCCTTGGGCGGCATGTTTGCCTGGGCAACCCTGTGTGCATTCGTAGTGCTGGCTTCCTCCCTTGTGGACGTCACTGGACTGCTCTTTGGTGGCTTGGTGCCGGCCGCGGTGATGGCGGGGGGGGGTGCCCGTGTGAGGCGTTTCATGGTGCAGCACACCCCAGTGGACAAGCTGCAGTCCATGGCAGATGCACATCGATGGGCCCTGGAGCGTTTGAACATGTATGCCCGCATCCGAGACAACCGCGTCTCCCCAGATCTCCAGGTGGTGGTGACTGTGCTTGGCGCCGAGAAAGGGCACTCCGCTACCACCCACCACTCTGCAGTGGCTATGCCTGGCAATGACTACGATAGCCTACAACGGCGCAAGGGTAGCGGAAGGCCGGGTGTCACTGACGTCGGCGCCGACCAGGACAGCGACAGTGGGGACTCCATAGCCACGGCGCGGCCTGGCCGATCGCTGGGGGGGGCTAAACACGCCCTCGTGACCACAGTAGGGGGGGCTGACTACCGCAGTGTGCACATGAGCTCGCAATTGCGCGCAGCGCTGGTGGATCAAGCAGACGAGGCATTTCAAGTGGCGGCAGGATTGCCCGGCTCGCAGCCGCTGGCTCACTTCGCACGCTCCCTGTTCCTACGTCACTTCCGGAACAGCCGCTACACCGAGTTTGCAGCATTGCGGGCTGCGAAGGCTTCCTCACCTGGCTTTGACGTGGCCTTCTTCGTGTACCAGCGGCACCGGCAGCTGAACGAAGCGAAAGCCAACACCAACAGTAGCGGCGAGGCGAGCCTGTCAGCCATTGATCGCTTGTTGTACGAGCAGCACTCGCAGGATGCTGCAGATGCAGGCTTGGAGTGGAGCATCGGCCAAGCACGGCTTTGGGGGTCCCTTGCGGAGTCAGAGCCGCACATGGACGACCTGCACACGCACACCATCACGCTTGCATCAGCGCTTCTCAAGGCCGACACTGCCTACAATGCCATGCGCCGACTGAATCCAAATTCCTCAGCCCTGCTGCGGGCAGTGGGGCAATACATGGTGGGCATGCGGGGCGATGGCGAGGCCGGAGAAATGCTGCTGGCGCAAGCAGACCGCATGGAGCAGGTCGCTCTGCAGCGCAGCCAGCAAGTCGTGAAACGCTTTGTGTACAGCCAAGTGGTGAAACGCGGCAGCACCAGCATCGATGAGACGTCTGCCTCAATCACACTGTCTGGCAGTGTGCACAATTTGGGACAAGTGTTGGATGCTAACGCAGCGGCATCTCACGTCTTTGGCTGCTCCCGTAGTGCTCTGCTCAGTAAACGGTTTCCGGATCTGTTTCCCCCAGTGCTGGCGCAAGCCATGGACGCGGCGATGTATGAGTACACCAGCCGTGGTACAGGCCTGGATTTCCACGCAGCCTCCCTGCGGCTTGTGCTCAGCTCCACCGGCAGCCTTGTGCCCGTGGTTATGCAGCTGGCTGAGGTGCCCAGTGTGGAAGACAGCGACGTGGTGAACTTCCAGCTCGCCCGCGAAGCCTACCGTATCAACAGCCTCACCCCGGGGGGGGCAGCTGCCTTGGGGGTGGACCTGGGGGGTGTAGGGGGGGCTCCAGGGATGGGACACGGTGCCGGCCTGGAGGACGACGTCGTCATGGATCGCAGTTTGCTGCGGTATTTCCCAGAGCTAGATCTGGAGCAGGCATCCAATTTGTTCGGGCTGTCGCTACATGTGGCCCTGACGGCGCTGCGTGAGTCACTGGCGCGCAACATGGGCCCACTGCCACCGCCCCTGCAGCAGGGGGCATCGCAACGCTCACTGAAGAAAGACACCCACAGTCTAAAAGCTTCCTCCAGTGTCGTCTCATTGCCGCTCAGGGGGGGGGGTGCAAGAGGGGGGGGGTCGTCTGAGGTCGTCGTGACCGATGTCCTGCGCAGTGCTCAAGGATCTCCAGGCAGCCCAATGGGCCACCACTCCATCAATCTGCAGGGGCAAATGGCACATGTGCAGGTGCACCCTGCTCAAGAAGCGTTTCTAGCAACTGATGTCTTCGTGGTGTGCTGGACGGTTGACCCGGGGGACCAGGTAGTGGGCGCCCCCCCAAAGCACATCGCCACTGTGGCACAGGGGCTGGTGAATGCACAGCGCAGCCGCAGCGGCAGCCAATCCCAGCCGCAGAAGCAGAAGCACTTGCTCCACGTGGCAGCGGCGGCCGGAGGGGGGGGGGTGCACGAGAGCAAGCAATCCCACCGCCAGCCTGTGTTACTGCTGGGGCACGACGCAGCCCCCAGCACGCTACCCCCGGAACAGCAGTTGCCGATGAGCCCAGAGGGACAGCCCAGGGGTGAATCCAAGCAAGGGGTTGCCAACGCCGCCCCAGGGCTGGCGCAGGGGCGCTCTGCCTCCCACGGAGGGGGGGGTGCTTCCCATGGAGGGAGGGTGTCTCCCATGCGGAAGCTACTTAGTTCCCTGGGCTCAAGCAGCTTCACGGCAGCCGAGAACAACACCACGACAGTTCAACTTCAACCAGAACAACCCATGCCGAACAGCACCAGCAGCATGCCCAGGGGCCACATGGCTGCAGCGGTGGCACCACATTACTCAGCCCACCCATCCGAGACGGCCTTGTTGGACGATGCAGCAGCAAGTTACGCCGGCTCGTGGACACAGGCTGAGGCAAATGACATAACAGGACAGCCTTTGTCGCATGCTCACACTGAGGGTGGGGGGCGCGGACCCCCCCCTCACGGGGTGGAAGATAACCCCCGTGAGCTGAAGCAGGGGGCAGCTAGCCCCGCCCCCTCTCTGCTTACACGCAGCGCAGACAGCATACAGTCACATGGCAGTGGTGCGCGGGCATCCAGCGCAGCTGCCACTGGTTGTGTCTGAGTTGGAGCCCACACAAGGGGGGCCCAAATCCCCCACCATAAAAACGCAGGCGGGCAATACTGAGCAGGCCCAGATGTCCATTGTACCTCCCCTACAGCCTGAGCGGCAGCCACATAAGGCAGCAGCTGTGCACGCCTCTCCTGCCGCGAGGTCGGCGGCCCCTGCACCTACCGGAGTAGTCACGTTTGGCAGCGATGTGGCGGGGGGCAACTCACGCAAGGCGGCGGCTGCAGGCACCCACAAGGCACCCCGTGGCTCGGCGCTGGTGTCCACACACTCAGAAATGGGCTCCTTTGACGAGCAGGTGCATGCACAGGGGCAGGCTCAGTACGCCGGAGGGGGTGCAGGGAGGGGGGCTGCTGCCCGGCAAGACTTCAAACAAGCAGCTCCGTCTGTGACCGCGTCCACTGTGTCTGTGGGTGCCCGATTGCGCCTGGGACTGCTGGGTATTGTCACAAACGAGGTGCATCCGATCACACTTCGTGTGATTCGCGTGCTTGCGCTCATGTGTATCGTGGCGTCGCTTGTGGTGATTGTGCAGCTGTCCATCGTGGCGGCAACCTTCGAAAGATCCCAGCGCCAGATTGGCACCGTGCTCACCAATGAGCGTAGGGCAGGCCTCGTGGTGAAGTCCACTGTCCTTGTGCAAGTGGCTGCGGTCAGTATCGAGACAGGCATCCCTGTGCTGCCGGGTGCGCTGGCGCAAGCAGCCTTACTGCACACAGCGGACGAGCTTGAGGCAGCCACCACACTGATCATCGAAGATTTTGACATATTGTCCAGTACCGACATCGCCAGCCTTGAGGCTCGCACTGTTTCCCTTCAGGAGCGCACAGCATCTGGGGCAGACCAGCGTCTGAACCTTACTCTGTCGGATGCGTGTTTGTGGTTTGTGAGCCATTTGCGCCGCGCCGCGCCTGCCTTTCTTGCCAACGACCTGGCACAAACTTCTGTGACGACTGTGTTGAACAGCGGAATCAATGTGCTTGTTCCGGCTTTGATTGAATCCGGGGCAGACCGAATCGCGTTGTACTCAAGAACAGTTCGGGACAATGACACAAATCAGGTGAATGAGGACATCATTATTTTTGCAATAGTGGTGGCGGTGTCGCTTGCCTTCATTTGGGTGTACATGCTGCTGCTGGACTGGCACAGACAAGAAATGCTTGGTGTGTTGAAGTTTGTGCCCAAAACCACTGCCTCCAGCATGAAGCAAGCTGCGCACAACGCATTGCTTGCACGAGCCAATGACGAGATGGCAGCAGATAAAATGGACAGCACTGCCTTCGATGGTGATTTTACGGCTGGTTCTGATGACGATCAGGATGCAATCATCAATACCAGCGGCAATTTCATTGGGGCCGGTGGCACAGGACAAATGACAGCTCGAGAGCGGAAGTTCAAATCCAGCATGCGGAGGCGCAGATATGCGGCAGGGTTTCTGTCCTTGCCGGTGATTTTCGTCGGCAGTATGCTGCTGACCATGTCCTTTGTTCGGCAGAATTACCGCCAACGGATTGAGCAGTCAGCTCAACGCACCTATCTCACCCACCGCCTGTATCAAGACATGTTTCAGTACACAACGTATTCCACAGCACTGATCAGCCCAACTGTGCTGGCTTCACTCCTGAGCGCATCAGCTGCTGTCTCCCTGGAGCAGCTGGACTTGGCATTTGCTGCTCAGCAGGCAGGCATGTTGGATCGCCTGGAGCAATTGCTGCAGGGGACTGCCAATGGGCCCATTGATGGTGTGACCACTACAGCACTGGATCGCGACTCCAGCATGGGAAAGTTGCTGCTGAGCGATGCCTGTTCAAGCTTCACGCCATCTGTGCCTGGCTTCGGCAGTCAGGACGGCTGCCGTCAGCAGCGAAATGCGGTGCTCATTGAAGGTGGCTTGCAAGCTGGCATCTTGGAGCTTGTGTCCATTGTGCGCCGGGGCTTTGGCTCCATCCTTCTAGCGTTCTCACCTGCAGCTGTTCCGGCTACTCTTCCGCTTTTGCAGGGCACGGCTGTGCAGGACGCCGCCACAGCTAGCTCACTGCTGCTTCCCTACCTGTCCACGGTGACCCTGCAGGCCACGCAAGACCAGGAGAATGACCTGGAGAGTCTGGGGCGCCAAGAATTTGCCCTCCTCACTGTCACAGCAGTGCTGTTCCTGCTGCTGCTTCTCGGAACAGTGATGTGCATTTTTGTGCCGTTCGCCAAGCGCATTGGTCGCCAAGCCACGGCCACACAAGTCGCCCTGGCTATGCTGCCGCCCGAGCTGCTGCAGCGGGTGCCAGCCTTACAAGCTGCCGCCAACGCCGCCACCCGCAAGGTGGTCATTGGGCAGACCGGCCGTGATGCTGCAAGGCGGGGATATGTGGTGGAGTCTCTGCGGAATGGCTAATGGGCCAGCAGTGGAGCTGGCATCCTATCCGTAGTGTTGCACAATTCGTGCAGATACTTGCTGGCATTTGTGGAATGCATACCTGGTGTTCGTGCTGGGCACCTGCGGATCCAAGAGTGCATACCCGCGTCAAACACCGTTGCCCACCGTGGGGGTGTCTGTAGGCAGGGGCAAGGGCGTCATAGGGGGGAGGGCGGCATGCACCTGGGGTGTCCGGACCCATCGGAGGGGATTTTAATCAATACTTGCCTCGTAACTACCATACTTTCTGCGCTCATTCAGCGATCTACTCTTCCATAGAAGTGGCACAAGTCCAGTCGCACTGTGCTTTTGAAACAAGCCACCACGCAATCTCTCCTTGGCGCTGAGCAAGATTTCGCAAGTTAAACGTCCCGCATACATCTGATATAAATATGTCAGTTGCCGGGAGCGAAGACGTGCAGTTCTACGAGAAGGCTGGGCAACGCTACCCGACCCCGTCTCCAGTACGTGCCGTTGCTGCCAATTTCCGCGCACGTTACAGACGACACCTCTCTGCAGGGTGCAGGAGACCGTGTATTTTACGACAGTCTGTTCAAAGAGAAGGGTGAATCATCAGACCTTGCTGTGGTCTGGTGCATTGAGCATGGCGTCTTCTCAAAGGACAAAGCCAAGTCCATGACCACCAAGTATTTGAAGGCCAAAGAGCGCCTGCGATCGCGCACTGTGTCCAAGAAATCTGCCGGCGCGGCAGCTAGTGCAGGCACATCTGCTCGCAAGTCCTCATCTGGGCCCAAGATTGTGGGCGATGCTGCAGTGAGTGACTCTGTAGTTGGCATGAGCACAGCCTCCGGCGATGCAGTTGGCCAAGCCAATTTTTGAGCGCTGGCAGCCACTGGCCCTGAAACACCAGCCGAGCTCCAATCACCACTAATCCCATCAGTAATCAAACTAGGATGTGCCATCCGTCCATCGGCCTATCGGTCTGATGCCGCTGAAACGCATTTGCAGGCCGTGTCCAAGCCCCTGGGCGTTGTGTGTGCCACCTGGTGCCAGCAGCTGTCTGCGGCGCTTCACAGCTCAGCCGGCCCACCCACACATACATGATGTCAGTGTTGTGGTTGCTGCTGAATTGTGGTTAAATGCATATGGTCCCAAGGCTGCACAAAAATCCACACCCCCTCTCCCCCCTTCGGCCCCTCTGAGTCTGTCCGCAGCACGCTCAGCCACACTTGCCAACGCGGTGTGATGAGGTGTTGCGCAACTTTTCCCAGCACCACCATACCGTCACAGGACTGCACGAGGCTGTCCCCCACGCCTCGCCTGCTGCTTGTCTGGTCAGGCAGGTGGCCCCGCCCTGCTGCTTGTCTGGTCAGGCAGGTGGCCCCGCCCTGCAGCTGTGCCCGGGCAGGCACTCGCTGGTGCAGGCATGCAAGCTCGGGACGCCATTGCGCGACGCTAGCGCCAATCACTGCAGCATGTCAGCACAGACGAGTGCACCAGTCTCCAGATCCCCCGTCTGCCATCGTGGCGACCCCCCCCCCAGGCCAGGCCGCGAGCCTTCTTGCGCCCTGCGCCGCACCCCGTTGCATCAATTCAAACTCCTCACATCATTT
>Ga0307982_1002103_pt1 | contig 16166 bp, 14 predicted proteins | sample OrgLakmetagen989_FD_201847 | JGI IMG/M metagenome (GOLD analysis project Ga0307982, IMG submission 201847) | Saline water microbial communities from Organic Lake, Antarctica - #989 | ecosystem: Environmental > Aquatic > Non-marine Saline and Alkaline > Saline | place: Antarctica: Organic Lake...
AAGATGGAAAAAGGAAGGAGGCAAACGTGTGTGTGTACCTCTCAGTTGCTGTTGTTGTTCTGTTGTTGTTATTCGAAGTTGCTGTGAGGTACTGAGCGCATCTGTAGACATAGAAAGCAAAGTAAATGAGATAATAAAACTAGTCTTTCATTCTTCGCTGTTGGTTTTAGGATTTTTTTTCTGCTAGAAACATGCCTTACTTTTCGGTTTCTTGTTACATGTGGGCATACTTTTCTCACGTGTGCGCGAGCAGATGAGCTTGCGCGGAGGTGTGCCGCGCGGCCGTTTACGGCTCGACCTTTCTTTCACGGCCCGAAGAAGAAGAAGGCGGGGAAGACAAGGCGGAGAAAGGGGCAGAGACAGTGAGGCTGGTGGTATGACTGCCAAGGGAAGCAGCAACGAGAGCACCAGAGCCAGCACGGGAAGTTCTAGCTCTGGCAGCACCAGCACCAGCAGCAAAAATCCAGTGGTACGGTTAGGAAGATACGTTTGTTGAATAGCACATGTCTATGCCTAAAACATACACTTATCATAGCTCGCTCGTGGTGTTCAAGAATTAAACGTTGTCTCCTTAATTTGTTTCTGTTTCAATTTTCGTCTTTTTGATTGTCCTTCATTCTGTGCCCTTTGTGTTTCCTATCCTTCACTCCTTGTCCGCTACTTAGGTGGCATGTTTCTCGCACCACGATTGTGTTGCGTGGCTGATGCTGCACAATTACGATTCCGACTTTCACAGCGCTTCGCAACGCATCGCACAATGGCTCAAAACACGAGGAATAGAGCAAGTTTTCGGCACCTTAGAGCCTAGCAGCAGTGCAACGAGCAGCTCTTCTTCCTCTTTCTCCCTGTGGTCTTCTCTACAGAGTGCAGCCAGTGGACAGTCTTCAACCGATATGCGAGCTTCTCTCAGCGATTACCCTAGCACTAGCAGCGGTACTGGTAACAGCGCCTATAGCAGTAGCCTGAACAGCCGAATGAGCGAAAGTGCGATAAGCAACAGCAGCAGCAGCAGCAGCAGCAGCAGCAGCAGTGCCGCAAAAGCAAAGAATAAGCGAGGGCGCCGAAACAATGACACCGACAACAGCAGCTACAATCAAGCGGTGGCGGAGAAGTTCTCGAGCTACAGCACAGTGCTCTATCGGTTCGTAGATGCCTGGGAGATTGACGCGTTGCCATTGTCCATGACGTCAGAGAGTGCTGGTTGGGTCGGTCGACAGTCTTACGTTCCTTGCCATTTACCCGCTACTCGTAGTAGCTTGAACAGAAATAACAGTGGCAGCAGCAGCGGTACAGCTGCTGCTGCTGCTTCGTCATCTTCAAGTGGAGTTCCTAGAAACAGTGGACTTCTAGCTGCTTGCACATTTGCAGAGTCGCTGCGTAAGGAACTTCCAGGCTCGGACCTCCTTCCTTCTTCGTCTTCGTCGTCTTCTTTGCTGGAGGTTGAAGAGATGCGCTTCTTGGAAGTAGTGGCACGTGCTTTTAGCGCTAGTCCTGACAATGACATGAGCAATAGTGATGATAATTCAATTACTTCAGCCGAAGGTGATAGAGAAGAAGACGAAGCAAAGAAAGTTAATGAGAAGGCCAAGCAAAACGCACAATTGCGCAAAATGTGCGCTCTCGATTGCGCAGTTTTGTTGTTAGCGTCAGGCGGTTTGGATATGCTGCTGCCGGGAGAGCAGTTGAATGCATTGGCCACTGTGGTGCGACATTTCCTTCTTTCTCAAACTTCTTTTAATTTCTTGACTTCGATTCGTTGTTGACTTTTGCATAGTTTCATTCGAAATCCCCTTTGAAACATATTTACATTCATCTTGCCTCATTGTTTCTCTGTTTCTGTCTATTTCTGTGCTACTTTAGACATTGAACGAAGCTGCTTGTGGCGATACTGGCTTCCATATGACATCTCCGATCCTGAACAGCGTCGGCAGCAATATCAGCATCAATAATAATGGCATGAATACTAGCACCTCAACAAACAACTTGGGTTTTGGTTCTGGGAATTCTCCGAGTGTGCTTGAACGCTGTCTCTACCAACAGGTGACGCACCGTACTTTCAAATGCTAGCATCGAAGAATGAAATAACATGAATTTGCATACTAAATGTGTTGCACGTGTATCTATCTACATCTGTGTAACCTTGTTTTGCATCCACATCTTTGAATGCGCGTCAGTTTCTGTATGCCAATCTTATTTGCCTCAAATACACAGATGCAAATTAACGCGCTGTGGCGCAAAGTGCAGCTCCCGTTTCGAACCCTCCCTGTACTGCGGGTCACCCTGCTGGACCTCAAAAACCTGTCGGCCTCGCCCATGGCCGGCTTGCAGCGCCTGGCGGAGGTCATTGCATAGAGTTTCTAGATCAGAATTTGTCAGGAGTCAAATAGAATAACAGAGTATATGAGAAGAGTGAAATTGTAATAAACGTGCTAGTAGGCAGTGATTTTCTACCGTCTAGGTTTCAAAATTCTGGTGTGTTCCTTGGTCTTAATTTTTGCATCTCACTGTACACCCCCTACCCATGCGCTTTTCATCCATCCAACGCAGGTCTATGCAGTCGTGCAGCTCCTCCCGGAAGACTTGTCGTCGCCGCTGTCGCCGCCTCACGCCGCTACCACCACCACCTCGGCTGATACTGCCGCTGCAGCATCTCAAGCAGCCCGCGACTCCTCGCTTCCTTCTTCTCCTTTGTCGTCTCTGCCACCGGTGGCGGTAGCGACGCCAAAAGTGCGCACTTTGGATGCCCATGTTACCGAGCCCTGCCGCATCGACCACGGTACTATAGACAATATTAGGGCATGTAAAATCAGAAGCATTCGAATATGCCGTGAATGGATGATTTGCAACCTCTCAAGTTATGTTTTTACATGTGCACATATAGCGATTTCGTTATAATCTTGTCTTTTTGTAATGGCCCCTAATCAACTCTTTCGTTCTTCACCTGTTCCCCCCACCCACCAAAAGGCGGCCACGCCGGCAGCCACCATTTGACCTTTCAGGCTGCTCAGTCCAATGCCGCGGAAAACGGCGGCGGTGGCAGCGGCAGTGGTTCTGTTGCTGCTGCGCCTCCGCCACCTTGGGGCGCTTGCGTGCAATTTCGAGTGCCGCTCCCCGAAGAAGACGCCGAGCATAACGAGGAGGTAAAGTTTACGCGACCTATTTGTTTCTTATTCGAGGAATGCCAAGCTTCAACTTAACTTCATTGATCTTATTGAAATATCATTGGTGCTTTCCGTCTTCAGCTAATTTCTGCCTCCTAGTTTGAATACATTCCTTGATATATTTTCCTAGTGTTTGTTATGCCCACTCGAAGTTAACGCACTCGCACTCTCATGTTTCTGGCCTCTGCATAGGCCTCTTCAATGCACACAAGTGCCTCTAGTGGTGGCCCACCGGCGGTGCTCTATGTCGGGGTGTACCAAAAGCGGCCGCTGATTGGCGATTTGCATTTGGGTGACGTCACGGTGAGCAGTGGCAGTTTTTATTCCTAAACACCTTGCTTTCCCTATTCTTCAGTCCTTTTTGTTTCATTTGTTTGATCCGATAACATGCCTAGGGAGTGCCAATGTAAACTGCCATTTCTTTTCAATTGGATGTATGCTTGATTACACGCCTTGTTGTGTGCTTGGCTATGCGTCTTCTCTTCAGGTGCCCCTCGCAGCGTTAGCGCCTGGCTATCCTCTCGAGCACTGGTTGCCGCTTGGCTCGCACACCACCAGTGGCAGCAGCAGCAGCAGCAGTGGGAGTAGCCGTGACGTGCACCCGTGGCTCTTGCAAGTGCGCTGCACGATGGCCCTGGCCCAAATGGCCCTTGAAGCGCCTCTTTAGGGGGGTACAAGGATACCTTTGTATGAGATGCGCGATTGCTGTTGGATGTTAGCGATAGGAACGCAGCTTTTTTTTGTTTGGTGCGCGAATTACATGCGATTCGCCGCGGTTGCGACAGGGGTTTGAGTACTTGACTCGGGAGTGGGATTGCAGCTTCCCGAAGGAACCAGACTTACAGACCCCATCCCCAGATAAAATAATACCCATATTAGTTACCTGATAACTAGCTCTTATCAATCCACACACCGCAGACAAGGCCCAGTTATTCAAGGGCAAGGCCCCTTCTTCATTTTCCGTGCAGCCTCGCGGGGGGCGGGGCCAGCACGTAGCACGTTCAGTCGTTTAGAAGGCATGCCACATTATCGTTCAAAATGCGTATGGTCGTCAAACATTTTGCGTATCTATGTTTAAAATCTCGCTGATATTTTGCCACTCTTGTCGATCACGTCGCGCATTTATGCCTCTCTAGCCTTAGTCATAGCACTCGCCTATTGGGAGCCAACTTATGAAAATGAAACCGCAAACCGTGCGTTTGAAGGAACAGTATTGATCCTTCTTCAAGGCGCTAGAAGCAATAGAAGTAAAAAATATACAAGCGAAGGAGAACAAATCAAAAAACATTTGCCGAGGAGATCGTTTTAAAGGAAGAGCCAGGGATAAAGCTATCAATAAAGGCCTATTCCAAAGTGGCTCCGGACTATCGCCAAGGAAATCTAAAAACTATTCCTATTGCCTTCTAGATGTCCTCCGTACCATCAACAAAAAAGGAGAAAGAATCTTATGTCAAAATTTGCAGTAACTGCCTAGTGGCTGAGGGAAGTGACCGTGCTCCGAAACTCTCGCCGTGCTCCCGGTGCGGCCTCGTGGTGTATTGCAGTAGAGATTGCCAGCGGGAGCACTGGAAGGCCAACCACAAGCAGAATTGCTTTGCCAAGGCCGACCGGGTGCCGCAACCTCTGGATCCTTCATTGGATGCTTCGAATGTATCCTCCAACGTTTCAGCCGCCGCTGCTGAAGAAGTAGAGGAGTGCTGCATCTGTTTGGAACCAGTACGCGGTGCCTCGGCCTGCGCCTTACAATGCGCGCATATTTTGCACAACAATTGCGTGGCGGAATTGCGCAAGTTCGGAGTGACGCAGTTGTGCCCTTTGTGCCGCACCCCTCTTCCACCGGGACCGGAGAAGCTATACATGGATGGAATATTACAATACGTCATGCTCGAACAGATGGTAGCACGCGGTGAAGCGTCCTGGTCAACACTATCAAAGAAAGCTCAGCGCAAATTAGATGCAGTGGTAGTTGGCTGGCGAGCTGCAGCTCAGCAAGGACATGCAGAAGCGCAAGTTAGCCTCGGGAAGGTTTTCGAGAACGGGCACGGCGTTCAACAGAATTATATCGAAGCGGCTCGGTGGTACACGAAAGCGGCTGACCAAGGAAATGCAGATGCGCAATCCAAACTCGACTTGCTCATTTCTAGAGGCCGGAGCGTGACACAAGACTACGAAAACATATTGCAGCGTAGGCATTTGGCAGCCGAGCAAGCGCTCGGCGGCGCTTCGCCGGAGCTCGAAAATTTGCGCGCGAATGGTCAAAAGTCGGATCAGATGCACCATAACGGTGCGCAGGATGAGCATACGGCAGCAAAGCAAACGCACAATGTACCATTATCGGAGCTGCACGACCTGGCTATGAATGGGCACGCTGCGGAGTTGATTAACCAGAACGAAGTGCAAGTTTGGGATGCGGCAGCTGAGAATGCGCACGATGATGCGCCATCGATGCTCGAAAATTTGCGCGCGAGTGGTCAAAACTCGGATCAGATGCACCAGAGCGAAGCGCAGTATGCGCATGCGGCAGTAGAGTCAACGCATGACGAAGCACCATCGGAGGTGCACAACCTGGCTACGAATGGTCACGCTGCAGAGCAGAACCACGAGAAGGAAGCGCAGGATTTGCATGCAGCAGTAGAGCCAACACACGACGAAGCACCATCGGAGGAGCGAGACCTGACTTTGAATGGTCACGCTGCAGAGCAGAACCACGAGAGCGAAGCGCAGGATGAGCATGCAGCAGTAGAGCCAACGCACGGCGAAGCATCATTGGAGGTGGATAACCTGGCTATGAACAGTTTTGCTGCTGAGCAGAACCACGAGAACGAAGCGCAGGATGCGCTTGCAGCAGTAGATCCAACACACGACGAAACACCAACGGAGGTGCACAGCCTGGCTATGAACAGTTTTGCTGCAGAGCAGAACCACGAGAGCGAAGCGCAGGATGCGCTTGCAGCAGTAGAGCCAACACACGACGAAACACCAACGGAGGTGCACAACCTGGCTATGATCAGTTTTGCTGCAGAGCAGAGTCACGAAAAGGAAGCGCAGGACGAGCACGCAGCAGTAGAGCCAACACACGACGAAACACCAACGGAGGTGCACAACCTGGCTATGATCAGTTTTGCTGCAGAGCAGAGTCACGAAAAGGAAGCGCAGGACGAGCACGCAGCAGTAGAGCCAACACACGACGAAGCACCATTGGAGGTGCACAACCAGACTACAATAGGCCGCGGTGCAGCGAAGAATCAAAAGAAAACAGCCCGACGCAGGAATAAGGCTACTGAGCAAGGGCGTGCACGTGAGCAATCGGGGCAAGGGAGCACGCTCAACAAAGGTCGCGGAGTAGCGCAGAAACAGGAGAAAGGGGTGCAGCGCAGGCGCATGGCAGCCAAGCAAGAGCATGGTGACGCGCACTTGGGCCAAGATAATTTGCTGGTGAGGGGTCGCAGGGTGGTACAAAGCTTGACGATGAAAAGGATATGTTGGTGGTTTGGAGCTTTAGTTGTGGCTTGGATGCTTGGGTTGCAAATGGCTGCAGAATACTCCGATGGCTTCTTCAAGTTTGTTTCAGATGTGGCTCGCGACATAGAGGACGCGCAGTTGTCCGAAGAGGCTGCCAACTTGGGAGATATGGATGCGCAGCTCCAACTCGGGACATACTATTTCGTTGGCCGTGGCGTGACGCAGGACTACGACAAAGCGCTGCTTTGGTGGCGGAAGGCTGCTGACCAAGGGCACGTGGAGGCGCAGTTTAACCTGGCAGGTCTATTCAGAGGGGGTACCGGTGTTGTTCAAGACGACGTGGAGTCGACGCGTTGGTACAAAAAGGCAGCCGACCAAGGGTATGCCGAGGCACAGCTCTCGCTAGGGATGAACTATGATTCAGGCCGTGGTGTGCTGCAGAGCGATGTTGAGGCGGTGCGCTGGTTACGAAAGGCAGCTGATCAAGGAGATGCAAATGCCTTATATTTCCTCGGGAGTAATTATTTCCAGGGCAAAGGACTTTCTCAAAGTATCGAGAATGCATTGGAATGTTGGCGAAAGGCAGCTGAGAAAGGGCACAAAGATTCACAGCTTAGTCTTGGGCATTTGTACATGAATGGTGGCGGCGTGAGTCAGAGCTACTTCAAGGCGGCGCGTTGGCTGAAGATGGCAGCTAAGCAAGGGCAAAAAGATGCGCAGATGAAGCTTGGTACCCTGTTCATGGAAGGCCATGGCGTGCCACAGAGCTATGTCGACGCGTTGCGGTGGTTTACATTAGCAGCTGAACAAGGAGTTGCAGAAGCGCACGTAAGCATTGGGATCTTTTTCATGAATGGACTTGGCGTCACTGAGAGCGCAGTTGAGGCGGTGCGGTGGTACGCAATGGCCGCAGATCTAGGATACGCTGACGCACAGTTTAAGCTTGCGTCCAGTTATATGCTCGGCTATGGAGTGACATTAAGCTACACGAAGGCAGCACGGTGGTATAAGAAAGCAGCGGTGCAAGGGCATTTACAAGCGCAGTGCGACCTCGGAATTTTGCTCAATGATGGCCACAGCAGGACGCAAAACAACTCGGAAGCGGCGCGTTGGTATAAAATGGCAGCCGAGAAAGGGCATGCGCAGGCACAGCTAAATCTTGGGCTATTGTTCTTAAATGGGGAAGGAGTAAAACAAAGCAACTCGCAGGCGATGTATTGGATCAAATTGGCAGCTAAGCAAGAGCATTCTGAAGCGCAGTTGCGGTTAGGATCATTATTTTTCGAAGGCACACGCGTGGCACAAAATTACGCAGAAGCAGCACGCTGGTGGAAAAAGGCAGCAGATCATGGAGTTGTCAATGCGCAGTTCAACCTGGGTGCCCTTTACGAAAGCCACGGCACAGAAGAGAGTTACGTGGAGTCAGCAAAATGGTACAAAATGGCCGCTGATCGAGGGGATGCGCATTCTCAAAACGTGCTGGGAGTATACTTCGAAGATGGTGTCGGTGTGTCACAGAGTTTAGAATTAGCGATGGAGTATTGGAAAATGGCTGCTGAGCAAGGACACTCGGATGCGCAATCAAACCTTGGGGCTTTATTCATGGATGGGCAAGGAGTGGTACCCCAAAGCTACTCACAGGCGATTCATTGGATTCGAAAGGCGGCTGATCAAGGGCAAAGGGAGGCACAACTCAATCTTGGTAAAATATTTTTGTACGGGTATGGAGTGAAACAAAGCGACGCACAGGCGGTGCAATGGATCAAATTGGCCGCTGAACAAGGACATAGCGCGGCACAACTTAAACTGGGAATGTTTTATCTCCAAGGCAAAGGCGTAACGCAGAGTGCGGTAGAAGCAGTGCGATGGTGGAAAAGTGCAGCTGACCAAGGGGCTTCAAGAGCATCGTTTACTTTAAGGCTCTTACACAGGTATCATGGCGAAAAAAATACCGATATCGCAGCAGTGAAGTGGTTCAAAAAGGCCACCAAGCAACTGAATCGTGCGGCACAACTGCAACTGGGAGAAATGTTCCGCGAAGGGAAAGGTTTAGCAGTAAGTAAGGAGGAAGCAGCGCAGTGGTGGAAAATAGCTGCTGATAGTGGTTATCCAGAAGCACAATTCAATATGGGACTCTTGTACCAGTTGCAGGGTACAGGGGAGGATGACGTGGAGTCAGCGAAGTGGTTTAAAATGGCTACTGATCAAGGGGATTCCAATGCTCAGGCGGCGCTTGCGAAAATGGGCTTGACTTAGTTTCCATTGCACAATTATATTTTACAAAATCGGCAAACGAAGCTGCGACAGCAGATATGCCTCCCTCGGTAACAGTTTTTGGAGGGCTTCTTGCGGGGCTTGGTGTGGTGTGGAATTACCACCTCTTCAAAAAATGGCCGCTTTAATCACCAAAAAAGAGCCTCTAGATCCAATAATTAAAGTATCGGCGCGATATGCGACACATAGGTGATAGACAATAGAACACGGAGTGGCGTATATTATATATTATTTTAGAGCCCACGGAGGTGCGCGCCATTTCGGTATTTTTTTTTTTTTTTTGGATGGAAACTGCTCCCATGGCCACTCGGGCACGTGCGCCTGATCAGCCCCTTTGGTCTGGTCTAGTTCGGGCTTCTATGCTCCTCGTCTCTTCCTGTTAGCCTTCCAATCAGTAACCAAGGGCCTGCCTCATAACAGATCAAATTCATAAGTCCAGGTCTGTGTCAAGTCACTAGTCAGGTCCATACTTCGCCCCCCTCCCCCCCGAAACGCCATTTTTTCAGGTCGAAAAGAAAGGGGGCCTCGTCTAGTTTGCTTAGTTGATACGCTCCCCAATTACAAAGAAACTCCACCGTGACGTATAGCAACAGAAAAGCGTAATCTTCAGAACAAGTCTGACTGGGCGTGCCCGGCCGGGATTCAGTTTTCACCGCGGAAGAGAAGAGGCAGCATATTGCGATCGTCTTCGACGACTAATTACGGAATGCACTTTGCTCGAGAGAGCATCGAAGCATTATGGCTGAGATGGCGGATATGGTAAATGCGACCACATATAATACCATATCCTAGTACCATAGAGCGATTGGGGTTTTGATGGGAGTTAAGTAGTGGTGTGGTGGTTGGTATGGGTTGGTATATCTATGTCGTTGCACATATCTTCCGTCGCTCAACTTCCCCGGTGAGATCCGTGGGTGCCGTCGGTGAGTTTCCCGACACCTGCGTAGCCACTGAACTTATTCACGGTTTGCGAAAAGAGTTTCCCCTACATTTTCCCCTGCTTTGTAGCTTGCTTCCAAGTTTATTTTCTACCCTGCGAGCCTAGGTTCGCAGTTCTTCATTGGGTTAAGGCAACCCATCGGTTTGAGTGGAATGGCCGTGGACTTGGAGCAGAGAGGAAGCCGGTTCAGTATTGGCGTGAAAATCCCCCACCAAACCCGGATACACGTGAAATCGCCGATGGTAGGCGGTGTGTACCTGTACCATACGGCGACCTGATCCATAATTGGCTCTATGCAGCAAGAAAGTGGACTGGCGATGCCGAGAGCGGCTGGCGCCCGCCGCCTGACAAGAACATTGACCCGCAGAATTGCCTCGTGGTGTACCTGGAACGTGAGACACAATGGGCACTCAGACTCCGCCGATTTGGTCGGAAGGATTCCGCCAGATAGGGCCTTGTAGAACGCATAGGCATATTATACATTTGCAAATACAAATCACCTCTGAGAGTGTGTTATTCCTGCCCCTGGCTTTCTTTGCACTGGGGGAGTATTTTACCTAATCGAATCCTCAGCCACCAGGCATCAGGAGTTTTGAGAATGCTCTGAGTCAGCTGTCTCCACTCCGGGCTAGTCTAGTCTAGTCTAGTCTAGTTAATTCTCTCCCAAAAACAAAGAAAGACAAGTACACAGCAGTCACAGAGGCACATAAAGAATGCACTTGAGCTGCAAATGCGCTAGCGAATTCGCTCCAGAAGGCCAATTAAGGCTCCAACTGGCGCCTTTCCTCCGAACAAGTCGGCGGGGAGTGGCTGTCCGTGGCAATGGCGATCCACCCATCGAACTCCTTGGAAATGACCTTACTTTTGAGCGCGTTCTCGAAAGGGGCTTTAATCACACAAGGCAGATGGATTCAAATTGGCCTACTTTCTGAAGATGTCTCAGCCACAGTACCCAGAAAACACCCAGAGTTTTCTATAAGGATTACTACTCGGGCGTAGGCATCATAACCACAGGAGCCGCCGCGAATTATCTGAAGTGAAGGGGCTATTGTTGGTAAGGTATCAATCGCGGTCGTCCGTTGTTGGTGGTCTGGTGCTCCAGTGGTCCAGCACGCATGTACCATATTAGCTCAACACACTGAATTCACCGACATTCAGAAGAAGAAGAATCTGAACCAACCAACACTCATCTCGAGAGATGACGAGATGACGAGTATCCACAAACCTACAACTTCTACAAGCTCTTACCCTTCGCATTCATCCCTTCACCTTACCCATGGCCTTCCTAACTCGTGCGCTAGCTTTCAGCCGAATGGCCCCGTTTGCAACTCAGCACGTAAGACAGTCCATGGCGGTCGCAGCGGCGGCACCGTTTTCTTCGACAAGGGCTGCCTTTAGTGCGGAAAAAGGGCAGGCAGTGGCGGCAGCCAAAGCGGAGTTGGCAAAAGCAGACGCAGTGTGCTTTGACGTGGATTCAACCGTGATCACGGAGGTAATAACAGGGGGGGGGCATGCGTAGGCTAGGTGCATGTATGTTGGTTTTAAGTGAGGTTCACAGTTGAAATCCGTTCGTGTTGCTTTTTGAGGATGCCAAGATTCACCTGTGATTCAGTCCCCATACAAAGCTTGCGATTGAAGAATAGACTTTCCCATGATTGAACCTCTTCTCTGATGCATTTCATATTTCGTCCTGTTCGATGCATTTTTATCTCCTCTTCATCAGTTGCTGTTCCATCCTTTGTTTCTGCCTTTTTTTCCCTCCCTTCGTCAATTGTCGGCTTTCAGGAAGGGATCGATGTGTTGGCTGACCACTGCGGTGCTGGCGCTAAGGTGCCTTACCTTTCGCCTAGAAAAAGAATTGCGTTTCGAGGATCCCTCTTAGTATATCTCCCTGGATTTATTTTCCATGGTGCATCGGTGGAAACGCACGTTTCAATTTTTTTTTGTTTCTTTTCTCTTTCTCCACTTCAACCCACCTCGCATTACATGTGGTGTTCAGGTTGCGGAGTTGACAGCTTCTGCGATGGGCGGCTCCATGAAATTTGAAGACGCACTCGCGGCTCGCTTAGACCTCATCAAACCCTCGAAAATGGACGTGAGTGCAGTATTTTAGGAATGAAGATGGCCGTGTGTTATGTTTATTTCATTCTCCTCCTTCTCTCTGCTGCTGTGTTACGACAATTGTTGCTACTTTTATTCTTTTCTAGCTAACTGCTGTACTGGTATACGTAGCTTGGCGTTCAGTGATTGTAATACCTTCATTTTCCTTTTTCTTTAATTTATCTTTTTTTTCACTCTTACCATGATTCATCAACACACTTTCTTCTTTTCGCTGACCACACTTCAAATGACTTACACCCCCCCTGTTTATTATATTCGTGCACAGATTGAAGCGTGTTTGGCGGCGCACCCTTTCGAGCTGTCTCCGGGCCTCGAGGGTCTCGTGAAAGCACTCATGGGTCGCGGCACCGACGTGTACCTAGTATCGGGCGGTGAGTGGGTGATGTTGTGGAGGTGTAGCTGAGTGGAATGATACTTCTCAAGAGAGTCAAGAGAGAGAGAGAAAGGCGAGAAAAAAAGAAGAAGAAAATGGGAAACAAATGTGTCAATTGATAATTTTGGAGGCAGCTTCTCATCAGCCATATGCCTGCCTGCCTGCCAATGATAACGCTACTGTTGTACCGTTGCGTGCTCTCCCCTACGATACTAACTTTTAAGTTTTGCATATGATGCCCACCCGTTCCAGGCTTCCGGCTGATGATCAACCCTGTGGCCGAGCGCCTCGGAGTGCCTCTAGCCAACGTTTTCGCGAACCAAATCCTTTTCGATGCTGCGGTAAGTGCTTTGTTTTCAATGGCGTTTATACTTTCAAGCCATAGTTTTCGAATCCGCATGTATTTCTTTCCCTTTACTTCTTTAATTAACGCCTCTCATGAGAATCTTGCCTCTTTCTAATATTCATTTTACTTGACCTTACCCAAATGCACTCTTGCTTATTCTGTATCATACTATACATATATATATATATATATTAGGGCAACTACGCGGGCTTCGACGCGGAAGAGTTTACTTCTCGGGACGGCGGCAAGCCTCGCACGGTGGCGCACTTGAAAGCGACGAAAGGGTAATAGAGGGAGAAACTGAGTGAGAGAGAGAGAGAGGATTGGGTGGATGGTCGTGAATGTTGGAGTTTGGAGTGGAAGATGTAATGAGAGTAAGAAAGTAGAGAGACGAAAGGGCAATAGAAAGAGAGAGAGAGAGAGAGGAGTGGGAGCAAAAGAGAGAGAGATAGAAGTGCTCGTTTGATTGAGTGCCTCTTCCGTTTTTTTTAAAATATCTCGTGTTTGTCATCTTTCTAATGTTTTTGTAGTACGCCTTGGATTACCTTTCCTATTATACTTATTTCTTTTCGTATCTTTAGCCTTCTTTTTTGGTGACGTTCTCATCCTCAACTTCCATGTCTGACCGAAATCACCGTAATCATTTTCATGGATGGAAATGCCCCAAATGTCACGCATGCAGGTACAAGTCGGTAGTGATGGTAGGAGACGGCGCCACCGACATGCAAGCGAAAGGCGCTGGCGCAGCAGACGCGTTTGTGGGCTTCGGGGGCGTTGTGGTGAGCACATGTGGTGATTCACATGTGTGCGGGCTGTGTGTGCTTCTCTGTTCCATCTCTAGGAGTCAGGCAGCTTTCTTCTTCATCGTCATTATCTTCTTCTTGATTCGTTTCTCCTGCGCATAATTTTCAGCTCCACCAATTTTAAAAGCATAATTCTATTAATGCTATTCTCTTTTCTACTCTATTTTAGGTCCGCAGCGCGGTTGCCGACGGTGCTGATTGGTTCGTGCACGATTTTGACGCCATGACTGAGGTGGTCAAACAGGGGGCTGCGCAGAAGTAAAATAGAGGGCAAAAAGTGCTGCTTGCCTGCTTGCTGGCTTTCGGCGCTCTCTGCGATCTACGTGAGAATAGCTCTGCCCTGTGGTAACTGCCTTCGATATTTTTTCCAATCTTTTGGCGTTACTTTTGCACTCCCCCAGCGATACTTCGCCGGTAGAGGTGGTTCCATTTCTTGTTGACTTTTTGTTGGCGTATTGAGATGGGCCCAGGGCACAGATATTGCCCTTGGATATCCGAATGAAGCACCGAATTCCGATTTAATCTTCAGATGCGAATAATTAATTACGCACCTCCTTCTTCTAATAGTAATAGTTCGCACTTTAATAAATTAATTGCGCTGTTTGAGGGAAGTCCGGCTTAACGTATCTTGGCTTAGGTATTACGATAAATCGTATCGTCAAAATTTGCCCTATTTTTTTTGTTATTTCGCTAAATAACGCACAATTTTACGTTATTTCGGCGTAATTGCGTGCTCTCCTTTGACGAAATCGAAATGAAATCTCGTATCGTTTACGAAAAACGGGCGCAATCCTCAGCCAAGTACCGTATTAAGGCGATTTAAAGGACGTATCGCCCGCTCTCGCTCTCTAAATCTCGTTAATATCGTTCATACGGCAAGTCATACAGCCGAGCCTCCCCAGTAACCAAGAAAACCGCGGGTTTTCCGGGAATTTACCCACTTCGGCTCAGCAGAAGATCCGGCAAATGCTGATTATGCTGAAGAAAAAACTAAGGAAAACCCAGCTGCCTCGTGGTTTTTTTTGGTTACTGGAGCCTCCCCCAAAAAGGGGATATTCCTAGATTTCTGGTTCGTTATCGTATTCTCTTTTTGACTTTCAAGTGTGCTATTGGCACTTTGAGTGCATGTGGTGAGTGGTGAGGCACAAACCCCGCGAAGGAAGGAAATGGGAACCGAAGAGCCAGAGATCCCCACGATAGCCATATGAGTGCAAGCCATCTGAGTCAGACTTCAGAAATCACACCAAATCTAAGAAATCTGCACGACAAGTACCAAGCTTTTCTATGACAGAGATACCTCAGATGACGGGCTCGTGAGTTCTGCACTCAGGGCGGCTCTTAATTTATTTTTTTTAACTGTGAAACATGCTGAGAACTGTGAAAGTAATGCTGATTATACCTACAGCCATCTGCCCCTTGATAGGAATTTCTTGCAGTGGATGAAAATACACGCAATTTGGAACGCAAAAGTGTAGAAGCAGTGCATTGCTCTGTATAACGACTCGTACGTTGGAGCGTTGATGCTTCCCGTAGGTACAGGGTGCATACAGTAGTACAGTAGACAGACACTGTCGTCGGTAAATTATCAGCTTTCGGCCTTTCGGCTGCCGTGAACCGACGGATAACAGCTGCCGACGTGTCACGCACACGTGCGTGGGGTAAGTTGTGCGTGAATTCATTGATTTTGCCTGGGAAGGCTTCACAGTACGTAGAGCTTCTTCCTTTTATAGTACTGACTTTATCCGCGGCACAACATAATTTATGCTTTCTGGTCATAAAAACGGAGTTATGAGAGTCCTTGTTCTCTTCCTTATCGTGGCGATGCCTTCAGCGTGGGCAGATTGTGAAGCCGGGTACTATTGCAGTCATTCGCCATGCCCATACTCAAGCCAGTGCGACAAATGCCCGGGCGGGCAATACTACGAGACTCCCAGATCAACTGACTACAGTAATTGCAATGCATGTCCATCGGTGCGATAACGAATCTAAAACACCGAAGTATTCCTGGTAGTTGATAGAGTATGTTTGCTGATTTGTGTTATTCCCGTTCTGCCTGTCTGCTGCTTGTCTTGTTAATCCCCAAATATGCAAAATGTCCATTATTTTGTTGGGACTGTTAAGGGAAATTATTGCGAAGAAGGTGCCTCTGTTTATGTTGCCTGCCCGCCGGGCTACTTCTGTGGAACGGGAGCGAGTGCAGCCATTCCTTGCGCCAGCGGTAAGTTTTCCGCCTCGTTATCTTCGACGTCATGCACCACATGCTCCTCGGGCAAGTATTCCTGCCCGGGTTCGTCCGCATGCACCGACTTTCAAGAAGATTGCAGCACGGAAAGGGTTCTAACCAATGCTGATACCGACTACTTCAGCATTCAGAGCGGTTACTGCACAACTGATTCTGCGGGCAAGTGCTTCTTCTCGCCCAATTACCCAAGTAAGTAAGCTTTTATTTGTATCCTTATCCTTATTGCTTTGCGCGTATGCTAGTGTCTGGCTTCTTGCGCCACTCAAACATGAAATCATGAATGAATGAAAATCACAGGTAACTACGGAAACATGGATTCGTGCAATATTTATGTCAATCGGGCCGCAACTCTGGATGTAAAAACATTTTCGACCGAAAGCGGTTATGATACTTTGGAAATTAACGGCGTTTACTACATGGGAACTGTCGCCGTCCAGTTATGCG
>Ga0307982_1002104_pt1 | contig 16157 bp, 16 predicted proteins | sample OrgLakmetagen989_FD_201847 | JGI IMG/M metagenome (GOLD analysis project Ga0307982, IMG submission 201847) | Saline water microbial communities from Organic Lake, Antarctica - #989 | ecosystem: Environmental > Aquatic > Non-marine Saline and Alkaline > Saline | place: Antarctica: Organic Lake...
CGGTAAGTTCGGGTCTTGTTTGACTCCTAGTGTAATGCTCGATTCGAATAGTACGCAAATGCATATCGGGAAATGTCCTTATTTTCGCTACTTGCGCAGTACTTTTGTATTGTCTGAAGTCTAATTCCTAGCACAAGTTGACAACCATATTTCCTTCAACACAGGTGGCCTTGTTAGAGGAAGCGATTGAGAGGCTTTCGTTTTTGGGGTCCATCACTCCAGACGTGCTGACTCATAAAGACGAGCTGTCAAGATTTGTGGGCGAGGAAATTAGCCGCATTGTGGAAGAGCAAAAGAAGCTCGAGGCGAAGTACGAGCAGTTGATCACCGAGCGCATGTCTCTGAAAGGCCTGGCCAACAAAATGCAGTACAAGGTGGTGCAAGCGCAGATCTCGGACGTGAGCAATGCGGTGCGCGAGTCGACCAAACAGCTGTGCCAGAATCTCAAGGACAACCCTAACATCAGCGGCAACCTCATGAAAATCCAACGAGACCGCACCGAGCTGATTGAGGTGGGTGGGTGGAGACGAAGGAATGCCCTGAAGGACTCGTACTTATCGTCAAAAATTATCCGTGAGGAAGCTTAGTGCGAATTTGCTGATTTCGTGCGCCTATTAAACTTTGCTTCTGTTTACTTTCCTATCCACAATGTTTTGCGATGTATAATAATTGCCCTTTTTGTTTTGTGCGAAACGGAAAATCTAGGTGCTAATGGCGGCGTCCAAGGAGCTCCGCGAGAAGAACACTTATGGGGCCGTGTCGCAGCAGGTGTCGCAGGCTGAGGCAGCCGCGGCGCGCATGGCGGACGTGGTAGCGCGCGAAGAGCGCATGTCGGAAGCCGTGCGGGTGCTGGACAAGGCCCTCACCGAAGAGAAGCAGGCCCACCAGGCGACAGTAGCGCTGCAGCGAGAAACCATCGAAGCGCTGAAAGAAGAGCTCCAGGAAGTGAAGTCCGCCGCTACCGTCAGCGTGAAGTACGTCAAGAAGCAAGAAGCAGGCGCTTCTCAGGCCCAGGCGAAAGCGTACACCTTAGAAGAGCAGCGGTTGATCGACCAAGCCCGGGACTACGAGGAGCAGCTCAAGTTAGAAACCTTGGTCCACGAAGAATCCGCCGCTTTTCTGGCCCGGAAACAACACGGGGTCACCGTGGAGATCGAGAAATGGACGGCGAAGCTGGAGGAAGAGGGCGCGACGAAAGAGCGGGAAGTGGCGGCCATGAAGGAGAAGCACATGGCGGGCCGGGAGCGGCTGGACGTGCTGCAAGCCCGCAAGCAAAAGGACGACGCCGCGGAAGCCGCGGTTCAGGCCGCCAAGGCCAGCGAAGCCGAGGCCAAAGCCCAGGCAGCCGCTCTGGAAGCTGTGCACACCGCCGCCGCGCTCAAGGTCCAGAAGCAAGCGCGCGCCATGCTCAAACGCAAAGCCGAAGCGGCAGCTGCAGGGGGCAAGAAAGGCAAAAAGGGCAAGGGAAAGGGCGGCAAGAAGAAAAAATAGAGCATAGAGAGAGATGAGCCATACTTGCTTGCGATCAGCAATGATTATCCTGCATGAATTTCTTCTAGACGCAGCATCGGTTTTTGGTATCCCGTTCGCAGTTTCCTGCTACTGTGCTGCTGCGTACTGTATTGTAAAGGGGTGTTCCTTTGTATTGGGGAGTATTAATTAATAGTATTAACAAGACTACAAGACTGGACTAGACACCTGCCGGCTGTTGGCTGTTGGCCTTCGGCGGCCTGTGTCTGTGTGAAAAAATAACGAAAATATAATATATAATCACGGGTCACGGCGATCTTTCAAAGCCCTAAATCATTTAAGGCGAAGTTATATATACAGGACGATTCCAATCGAGCCTTCACTTGAATCGATTTTGATTTCAAATCAAAATTGGCCCACTTCTTAGATGTGCACTAGAAATTTTGAGTAAAATCCAACAAAATATTGGAGTGGGGTATCCCAAATATCAAATATCAGCAAAAAGGAGTGGTTCCCCTTCATCTTTCAGCTTCCCCAAATTGCTGCTAGAAACCAGGGGCACCCCATCCACTTTTCTCGCCGTACCATAAGTCGAATTTGCACGGCCATCGGTGCTCCCACCATAGCCGTTGCTGCCACCGTTCGTGGCGTGCGCTGCACTAATGTCGAAGTCATCTTCGGCCATTTCTCTGGGCCCTTTCCAAAGGTCGTGCAGAGTGCCGTCGCGGTGCGCTTTGAGGGTCAAAGGCCCTAGCGTGCAGGGGACCAGGTACAGCAGCGCCGGCTGGCCCATGTTCATGAGGAACACTGCGGCATTGGCCATCGCGAGGCCGATGGCATAACCCATGCACACCAAGAGCCAATACGCCGGCCAGCGGTGACTGCTTCCACCTCGACCGCCGCCGCTGCCACCGCCGCTGCTACTTCCTGGAAGCACGCAGGCGTAATCGAAACGGCACGCAAAGCTAAGCAAGAGGCCAGGCAGCACGATGTCCCCCAGACCGAGCATCGTGTAGCCCCCGTCGAAGTCCCCGAGCCGAGGCAGCAGTAAGAGCATGGGCAACGCCGTGGTTTGGCATGCGCTCTCGTTGGGGTACTTTGCGCACATGTCCGCGTCTTCGGTGGGCTCGGTGCCGGTGGCCACTTTGACCATCACGCTTTCGTGGAAAATCAAAGGTGACACGAAGACGAAAAACACGTCGTAGCAGAACGCCATGATGAGCAAGCCAGTAGCAACCGACAAGCTTGGGAGCCGAATCACCGAGAGAAACATGACGCAGAGGCAGCAGCCAAACAAGTCCTGAAGCACAAACGCGTAGGCCCACCAGCCCTTGGTGCAAAACCATATCAGGGCTAAGCTCGCTCCGAGCGCGTGCGTGATGGCGTCCAGCATTGTGACAGGCCCCCACAAGTTCTCCCCGCTGTTGAAGAGCACGCGATGGCTGCGGCTAGGGCCTAAGATTTTAGCTACCGGGGAGCGCCACACCACAGTAGCTGTTGACGACGCTGCACTCCCACAAAAAGCTACTGTAATCGCGAGGTACAAGTCGACGTAAAAGAGCACCACGAGAACGAGCGACGCCGCAGCAATGAACCACACCGCGTGTTGACAGGAAAGCTCTAAGGCCACTGCGTCGTTGTCTTCGTAGTCAGCACCGCGGTTAATACTACTGGAGCTGCCGTCATCATGTCCTTCGTCTCCACTAACACTCTGGAGATTTTCTACTTTACGCCACTGGTGAGCCTCCTTCTCCATGCTTCCGCGGCGGGCTGCCTCTAAGTGGCGTTGTTTGCGGCGAACATCATCGCAAGACGCCCACGACGCCCAAAACGCCGTCAGACATCCCAAGCACCACATGGCTACGGAGCTCAAGTTGGCCCAAGCTTGCGATCGTGCGTACAAGTTCACCGAGGCAGCTCCCACTACTTCGCTGCTGGCAAGCATGGCTTCACTCGTGGAGTCCAGAAACAGTTCCGGTGCAGCGATTTTCAATGAGTCTCCGTCTACCATGCGGAGAAACACCGAAGGAAGCTCTACCACCGAAGCCTGGTCATGTGCTGAATCGCTTGACATAGTCATGCCAATGTAAGTGTCCCATGCACAGCAGACTTCCAGGCTGCTAGCGCCACTAGATGATGCGCTGGTTGAGGTGGCACCGGTCAAGAGACATCGTCCGCTGTCGCAGCTGCTAGCGCAACTTGAGAACGGGAAGCCAGCCAGCTTACCGCCGTCTGCTTTGATAGACTCCACGTAGCCACGACCGTTGCTGCAATCATAGTCATATCTATTGTCACCGTGGCTTCGATTGCGGTAAATACCCTCCACAGTATTCACGACCAGAAGCGCAGACGCACCCAACACCTCGGCGGCTTCAGCCCGGGCGCCAAAAGTACAATTCGGCGATCGCTCAGTAAGTAACGCCCAGCCGTTGCTTGCCAGTGAGCTCGGAAGCTTCACTTTGGGCTCGCATCCATCTTGATAGCCTTGCGGTCGCACCACTGTGAGATGAAGACGTAAAGCATACGTTGGCGCCGGTTGACCAAAAGTTGCTTCAGCCACGTATACTTTAGCTCCATTGATGCTGAGCTCATCGGATGGAATAACTGACTCTACAGTAGTCCAAGATAAGAGAGCCAACCAGATAATGGAGTACATTTGTCGTCCTGCTAGTAGGCGCCGGTTGTTCCTCATTTTTGTCATGCATGTAGGCATGAAAGCATGAAAGCTGCAAAGCTGCTATTGAGTATATGGAAAGCTTCCTATACTCGCAATATCACATTAGTGCTGACATGCTGACATGACAGATGATTGCCGCCGGCTAAACAAACCAGCAATGCAATGGCTTCATCTTCTAGCATACAGGTCATCCCAGTGCCGGTCCTCGAAGATAATTATAGGTAAATTCATAGGGGCTACCCATCGATCAATTTCTTCTCTTTTTTTTTCATTCGGTCATCCATGCCATTCAAGCATGAGCACCATTGTGGTACACTCCAACATTCCAACATACAGTATATTCAGATCTAATTTCTTATTTTCTCTATCAATTTTTGTATGAAGCTATTTAATCATCGACGATACTTCTGGCACATGCGCCGCTGTCGACCCTGCTGAGCCTTCTAAAGTTCTAGCGGCAGCCAAGGCAGCTGGAGTGGATGTCTCGGTTGTTCTGACGACGCACAAGCACTGGGACCACAGCGGTGGCAATGTCGAAATGGCGAAAGCGATTCCAGGCTTGACGGTGGTTGGCGGCGAAATCGACGAAGTCGAAGGGTGCACCATGTCTGTCACAGATGGCCAAGTGCTGACGCTAGGGAGCCTCTCGGTGACCTGCTTGCTGACCCCAGGCCACACCAAGGGCCACGTGTCGTACTTTTGCCAAGGCCCCAACGAGGTGCGGCACGTGTTTACGGGAGACGTTCTGTTCATCGGCGGCTGCGGCAAGTTCTTCGAAGGCACGGCAGCCGACATGCATCCATCCTTGTATGAGAAACTCGGCACTTTGCCGGACGATACCCTCGTGTGGCCAGGGCATGAGGTAATTGCCATGCCAGATTTTTTCGTTGCTTTCTGTTTCCAAACGACGCAGGAGCCTTTGACCAAAAGTGTGGCTTGATTTACTAGACTTGAATTGCAATAGTAAAGCAATCCTTATTCTCTTTTATTGTTTAATTTTGTATTCTCGTGTTTGAATTGCATGCGTGCACTTTCTCTGCCAACCAGTACACCGTCTCCAATCTGGCCTTCGCGACTCGCGCCACTCCGGAGAACGCTGCAGTAGCTGCTAAGGCCAAGTGGGCGAAGGAACAGCGAGAATCGGGCAAGTACACGGTGCCCTCGAAAATTGGTGACGAAAAAGAGCACAACTTGTTCTTGCGCTGCGACTGCGCCGAAGTGCGAGCGGCATGTAACTTGCCGGACGGTGCCTCGGTAGTAGACACGCTGGGCTCTCTTCGGGCACTCAAAGACAGGGGAAAGTAGAAAGAAAGCCAAAGAGAGCATGAAAATCTTCTTATGTATGCATATTATTCTGATTTTATCCAGCAGGTTGCCCTATAACAAGCATCAAATGAATTTGGGCCGATATGCACAATCCTGCTGCGCTAAAGTGCCATAGTTCATTGGTTTCTTGGTGCTTGGATTTGTAAATCTGAAGTTCAATTTTCCCTATATATGCTACATGCCCTTGCAGGTGGTGGACTGATACCTGGTAATAAACAGTAATAAAGGCCCTCCTGCTCTATCGCGCTTTGTTGTAAGCCCCAGTCATTACCCAAACGACTGAAGAAGCATACAGGTCCAGAATGGCCGGAATATGGAATATTATCCTCAGCTAGTTGCTAGAGGCCGGAGTGGGGCAACATGCAACGGGAAGACGACAGGCGGATTTACAAAGCAATCCAGCTTACATTTCAGCTATCAAACGCGACATTCTACGAGCCCCTACCTGTTGATCTAGAGGGCCAGGGAAGCAACCAAGTATCATTTGAATATCATTAATGAGGCAAGAGAGGAGCATCTTGAAGTATAACCAATTGCCAACAACCAACAACAGGAACCTTCCCTGTGTTCTGCGTTGCTCTGCAGCTCCCAAAGAGGACTGGAAACTCCCCTTTTCCCACACCCCACACGCACATAAATATTGTGCTCTTCGCGAGCACTCACGTATTATTAGTCCCTCTAGATCAGCAAAAGGGAGCTAATCAGTGACACATGCCCGAGTGGCTATGGTGGAGTGGGTATGACTTTGGACTTGGAGGAGAGGAATTCGGTTCAAGATGAGAGTGAAAACCCCCCACTAAACTCGGATACATGTGAGTCTGAGCCTGAACACAATCGAATCTTTGTTCGACCTCGTTAAGTACTGCTTCTGGAGCGGAGAAGCAACTCCTGGTGTTAGTAGGCCTGTGATCATTCGTGTTCGCACAGCCTAAAGCATTGCAGCCACGTGATCCATACTACATTAGCAAGAAAGAGGACAGGCGATGCTGAGATCGGCTGGCGCCCGGCGCCTGAGAAAAACATTGAGACGATGCCCTGCTGGGGCAAGAAATAGCCCGGAGAAATGCCTCATGGACCTGGGACGTGAAACACGAACGAGCACTCAGCCCCGCCGACTTGTTCGGAGGAACGACGCCAGTTGGAGCCTGAATTGGCCTTCTGGAGCAAATTTGCTAGCGCAAAAGCAGCACATGTACTTTTTTTTGGTGCCTTTGTGACTACTGCGTACCTGTTTTTTCTTGCAATTGGGAGAGTATTAACTAGACTAGACTAGACTAGACTAATGGTTAACCGGCTCTTTGATGCGATTTCCCAACGCGGATACAAATGCAGCTTACAAACGAAATAGGCACATCAAGGATCAAGGATCATCAAAACTTTTCCTCATTCCCCATAGCCAAACTTCTTAAGAGCATCATCAGATGACCTCCAGTCCTTATTCACAGCCACTTTTGTCTCCAAAAACACCTTCTTGCCAAAGAACTTTTCTAAGCTTTCTCTCGATTCGGTGCTCAGCCGTTTGATGGCTGCACCCTGTAGATGCACGGAGAAAGAAAGAGCAAATCAAAGAAAGTGTAGGAAACGGAAGGAAGGACTGTGCCTTCTATTTCTGAGCCCCATTTTTACAAAACCAATACAACGTAAGGTCTGATGTTCATCATACTTCAGCATGGCGTATGCAAACACTCTGGCGTTGTGTTCCTCGCACCTTCGCTCCAATTACGATGCCCTTTTGAGAATCACGGGAGACCATGATGGTAGACGTGATTTTGAGCAAAGTAGGAGTGTCTTTAAACGCTGTAACGAGCACCTGAGCACCATCATAGCAACGCCAATTGTTCAACACACCATCATAGTTAAGCAGCCCTACGCAACTATAGCTGAAGGCATGGAAATCAGTGTAGCAGCAGCACAGCCGCTAAGCATTGCGCAAGTATCCAAAATCACTACTAAGAAGGTTCGGAACATGGTTTCGAGCGTATTTTGAGAAGAAGCTACCTCGCACGAAAACGGAACTTCCTTGCCGTATAAATTGAATATGTTTTCTCGGATAATCTGCCACAGATTCAAATCGAAACGTGCAACAAGGTTATAAGAATAAATATACACCAATGCAACAAAAGCGCTAACTTCAAAGGAATTTTGATTCTTGTATGTATTCAATCTATTCACGGGCTCGAGAAATACTTGTACTCACCTCGGATGCGAAGAACTTCTCAGGTTTGTCGGTAATCGTATCGGCATGGTAGAGTGGCAAAGATTCTGGCAGCAACCCTGTTAGAGCGGGAAGTAACGCTTCTGTGCTGTCGCCCTGCGACACAAATAAAAAGACAAAAAGAAAAACTAAAGAAAGTAAATAATGTCATGCCTCAATCAACAATATGGATGCTAAAAATTGAGGATTGAGAGGATAATTTAGTAAGCCCTCACCGTTAACGCAGACACTGGTAAAATGAGCGCTCTCGGCACTAATTCGCGCCAACGGCCTTCGATTGCTGACACTTCGCTTTCGCTCAACGCATCCACTGGAGAAGCATACACATGCACATGAAGAAAGTGGAGCAGAGAAAATAATGGAAGTTTACGACGTTAAGCGTTCCTGGTCATAAGACAACTACTAGGCAACCATATAGCAGTTTCACCTTTGTTCAATGCAAGCACTATCGGTTGGTGCGCTGTCGAGAGCACTTTCAGAAAGAAGTCGTCGTCCTTCGACTCTTCATCGCGGTATCCTGAACGGCTGACTCCGTTCAAAACTGCCACATCAGCAGTAGTGGCCTCTGCTGACGCTGCTGACTCTTCTCCCGCAACGTCTTCTCCGTCACTGTTGTTCTCATCGACTTCAACAACATCATCGAGGGCTATCCCACTCCTAGCCATACTATTGGCACCATCACCATTCGCATTCGCGGCCGTCGATAAGCTCTGCGGCGGTGGCACCGTGGCATCAACGACAGCGAGCAGGACATCGGCATCGCTCACCGCAGCTTTCACGCTGCGCATCATGCTCGTATGCAAGCGGTATTTGGGCTGTACGACGCCAGGCGTATCGGAATACACTAATTGGAAGGCTGGGCCGGTGGCTACTCCCATAATGCGGTGTCTGCAAGGTAGTACATACGAGCGACCAAAAATAAATGAGATAGATTGAATAAAGAGAGAAAGAAAGAGGGAGAGCGGTATACCATGTAATGCATTAACCGTTAACCAATCATCATAGAATATTCGAGCACTTATCACTTCGATAAGAAGGGAAAAAGCAATAGATGGAGAAAATTCACTGCGCTTTTAGCACCTCGTGGTTTGGGCTTTCGCGGTGGCAATGCTTAGGTTTTCGCCTAACAACTTGTTCATTAGTGTTGATTTGCCGGCGTTAGGGTATCCTACGATGCTCACAAATCCAGCGCGAAAGCCTTTCGGCACTTGCGTGGAGTCAATGGTGCCATCGGCTTTCGACCAGGCCGGCAATATATCCGTGGTTTCGCCAAGGCGAGGCTGGGATGACTTAGTCCCTTCAGTGGCAGAATCTTCGCTGCTAGCCTCGTCGTTGTCTGCTTCAATCATCGCCATCATGTTCTCGCGCTTTTGTTTCGAAAGAGCCTTCCAGAGTTTTGGGTCTACGCCATCAGGACAGGGTAGAGCAAGCAGGTGAGTGCGAAGGCAACGTGGCACTGATAGGCTCAAGCCCAAGTGGTAGTTGTTGCTTCCTACTCCTGCTCCGAGGTTGCTGTGGCAAAATCCGAAAGCCCAAGAACTACATCGGATGCCAAGCAAGATTAGTCCTAGAAGCACCCGCCCTCGAGGTACTACGAGCCTAATGGAATGTTCTTGCGACATCTTTGAATTAATTTATTAAATTGGGACCTAGCTCGTCAGCTAAAAAATCGTTGTCATACAGGCTTAGATGGATGCTCAAGTAAGATTGTAGCAGCAGCAGACCAGTAGTGTAATTTAGTGTAATGCAAAGTGCCAAGAAGTCAAGAAGTGCAACAAAGCAACAACATCAATCATGATCATCGGCATCAACGGGCGACAACAACAAACATCAAGAAGCTACTACAGGGAGGCTCTTTTTGTTTAGTCGTTCTTCTTCTCTTCTTGTCTTCTTCGATGTTTGTTCCGATGTTCTGATCGAAGAGATCTCATCAATCATCAATCGAGCCATCACGCATGGCACCAATTTGTACGGAGTTAGGGCTTGTGAACGCTTTCATAGGCACGGGCGGGTACGGCTATGGCGTGGGATCTCTCAGTCCTGCTGCGCAGCTACCTTTCGGCGCCATGCGCCTCGGCCCCGATACAGCGTCCAGCGCGGGCGATGCAGGCTGGCGGCACGCTTCAGGATACAACTGGGCTGACACTTTCGTGCGGGCTTTCTCCCACACACGGCTAGTTGGAGCTGGCGTCATCGACCTCGGGAACGTGGGCGTGATGCCTTTGATGCTAGATGCAGAGCCCGAGGGCGGCTGGCGACCATCTGATTTTGGATTTTCTGGAGCCTCGAAGAAGCCAAAAGCCATCGACAGCACGCCTATCACTTGGTGGTCTCTGTACGACCGTGATTCAGAAATTGCCAGTCCTGGACGATACTCGGTTGACTTGCTCGGCCCAAATGCCACAGCTGAACTAGTTGCCATAAGCACCTACGCCGGTGTCCACCGCTACACTTTCCATGGAGCTCCATCGTCTGTCAAAACCAACACCATCGAGGCAACAGCAGCGGCGCCTGCATTAGCAGTAGACGTGTGCCACACAAGCGCTTACTCGTTGGGCGACCTTGCACACGATGATGGTTCCTGCCTCAACGCGTCATTTACACTCTCATCTGACGGGCAGTCTTTCGACAGCATGGTGCACTTCCAGGGCAGCCTCTCCGGCAACGTCGTTACGGCATACGTGCACGGCACACTCTCGTCGACGGCGCCATCCTCAGGAGCAGTGGGGAACTGGACTGTATGTGATCGTGACCTCGGTTGCCGCGCCCTGTCTGAAGGCGAGTCTGTGGTGTCGTCGTCGGGCACCCTCTTCGCGCTAGGCCAGGTGGTGAGCGCGTCAATTGAGCTTCGAGTTGGTCTAAGTTTCATATCGCCGTCACTGGCCCGTGCAAACCTTGCCGTTGCGTTGGATGCCGTTAACGTTGCGGCCAATGATAGCGCTGCCTTAAGCACTGGCGAGGCCAACAGCGCCAAGGAAGGCATTCGAAATCCCATTAGAGACTCTAACAGCTCATATGCCACCTTTGAAGACCTCGTTGCGGCGACTGAAACCGTGTGGTGCTCTGCCCTAGCGGGCTTGAGCGTGAGCGACAGCCCTGGTGATCCTTCTCTACCAATCCTGCTGCACTCGGCTCACTACCGCACGCACCTTTCCCCCACCATGTATTCCGAGCCAGCTGCCTCCAACGGCGAGTACACAGGCTTGGACCAACAACTCCACAGTGCTGCAGACGATGCAGTAGCCCTCGGAGCTTGCCCAGCGTCACAAGCCGACGCTGAAGGAGGAGCAACGACAGAAGCTTCCCATAAGTACATGCAGAAAGTGTTTAGGAAGAGCAGTACTGATCCAGCGTCGTTTGATGCATGGGCAAATACTTCTCAGGCTTACTCTGCTGCTCACTTCAGCGATCTCTCCAATTGGGACATTTTTCGCTCGATGCTGCCGTGGCTCCTTCTAACGCAAGAACCGGTTGCCATGGGGGTCATGCGCTCCATGGCAGTGATGGCCCAGCAACAGGGTGCTTTCCCGCGCTGGCCACTGGCGCACCACGAGAGTGGTTGCATGATTGGCAACCACGCTGCGTCTCTGTTAGTAGACGCACTGCTGCTCTTCACGGATGAGCCTTCTGAGCCTGTAGGTGGTGATCGTACTGGCAGCGCCCCATCGAAGGGGGCGTATCCTTGTGGTACATGGGCAGCAGCAGCGGTTGCAGCCGCTGCTGCTGCACAGCCTGCTCTCCAGCAGCAAGCTACAGTAGAAGGCGCATTCATGGGGCGCAAGGATCTGGCGCACTATATGGACCGCGGGTTCGTGTCATTCGAAACCGACGATCAAGCGGCTGTTTCAACACTTACGTATGCGTTCGACGACTACCTGCTTGGCACCCTTTCACAGCGGTTGGCTGATCTCGGCTCTGGCACAAACGGTGGCTTGGACCCAGACGCCCTTGCACAGACGGCTCAAGCTGCTTTAGACCGCGCAGCCAATTACCAAAACGTGTTCAGTCGTGAGAACGCCTACATGTGCCCGCGCTCTAATGGCACTGGCAACTATACTGCTTTGCGCCCTGGTGCTTACGACAACCTCATGGATGTAGTGGATGACGATGCCTTTCCCGAGGAGCCTCTAGTGTGCCCGCTAGGCGCGACGCATGTTGCAACTGGGTCAACCTTCTACCGAGAGGGAGATGCGTGGCATTATGCCTTTTGGGCTCCACATGACGTGCCTGGCCTCGTTGCATTGCACTCCTCGCCCCAAGCTTTTCATGATACGTTAAACAACGTCATGGCGAAATCGACACCTAATGTAGCAGCAGGCATTAATTTCGAGGAAACGAAACCAAACAATTACTACTGGGCAGGCAATGAGCACAACCTTTTGAACCCTTTCTTGTTCAATTACGGCCCCAATTGCTCGGCCACTCAGTATTGGTCTAGGCGCATGACGGAACTGCACTACAGCAACGGTCCAGCGGGAATTCCTGGCAACGACGACTACGGGGCTATGACGACCTGGTTGCTCTTCGCCAGCCTTGGCTTATTTCCGAACGCAGGCACGGGCGGGACTTTCCTGATTGGGGCACCGCGCGTAGCAAATGCCACTGTTCGTCTCAACACGTTTGCTCAAGCTACTTCAGCGACAGCTGCAGCGGCTGGAGCTTCAGGCCAGAGAGCTAATTCCGCCATTTCTCAATCGCTTAACGTAGTAGCGCACAACCAAGGTCCTGGCATGTATTTCGTGAAGCAACTGTTGGTGGACGGCACTGAGTGGACATCGCCGTTTATGCCACGCTCAGTGCTCAGCAGCGGCCCTACGCTCGAGTTTTTCCTGACGAGCGACCCTTCGGACAGTGGTTTATGCCCACAGCCCAGTTGATTTGGCTCTTTTTATGCTAAGTCTAGTCTAGTTAATACTCCCTAAAAACAAAGAAATACCCCTGTACAATGCAGTAGCAGAAAAAGTGTAACCTTCAGAACAAGTCTGACTGGGCTTAGTGTCCTTGTTGCATAACACAATTTTGACCATATACTCTCAAGTTGTCCATCAGCCATCAGGCATCAGGAGGTCTAATACCACACCCCAATCGAACTAATTTCGATATACGCTTGGCTTACAGGGTAGGGTTAGGGTTAGGGATGGTGTTTATTTTCGTCTAAATTGGACTACATGTGGCTTAAAATAAGTGCTTATTTGAATTTAAGCCCCACTGGGGTGTGCTCTCCCAACTTGTCAACATGCTAAGTGCTCGTGTGTGTATGTGTGAGTAGTGCTCCTAATTCAACACGGCCCCGGTCCCCGAAGTGTAAAGTACACAATTCTAAATCCATAAAAATATAAAGAAGCTTTTACGTCAGCTCCCACGTTCCGTTCGTCCGAAGGGATTCTCCCCCTCGGGCCCATATTTAGCAAGAGAGGGAAGACAGCCAACTCATTATTTATGCTCGCTGTTCTCTGGATATAACTAAGCGATAAGAAGAAGATACAGAAGTAAAGAAGTGTTTATATCATTACTCGTTTACTGAATATCGAAAACGGGGCGATGGCTATGCCAAGTCTTCTACCTTCCTAGATGAATCAGTAAGTCGAACGTGGGTCGTGCAAGGGCCGCGGATTCCTAAATCCAATCTAATTTATGAAATAATATATATACCGCACACCGTACACTGCACACACATACTCTCGGTATCCGACATTTCTTTCTGAGTCATTAGGCCTACGAGCATACATATATAAGATCATATGAGGCGAATCACAAATGTTGCTGAGTGCGCCAAAGTGTATTATGCGAGCTAGCAGACCCCACGGGGGGGGAATAGACGATCGGCGCGGAGCGCTGCCCTCCATCTGATTGGCGAGTTGGTCGTACAGAATAATCCCGACCTCGGTGCTAGCAGCTGCCTTGGAGTGTTACCTGTGTCAGCATCTATCTTCGTTTGCACAACAGCAAATCTGCTGACCAGAGGTGCTCTCTCTGTCCAAGACGCTCAAGACCCTTCCTCCTGGTGCTCTCTCTGTCCAAGACGTCCAAGACCCTTCCTCTTCGAAGAAGAAGAAGGGTTTAATCTGCTGACCAGAGGTGCTCTCTCTGTCCAAGACGCTCAAGACCCTTCCTCCTCGTACTCTCTCTGTCCAAGACGCACAATACCCTTCCAAATACCCAAGCATAGTTAGGAGTAGGTAGGTACGTAGGTAGGTAGGAACTAAGGAAAGCTTGTGCCCCCGTGTGTGATATGTGATATGAGTAGTGTGATCTAAGTTTCGGTAGTACCTCACAACGGGATAAATGGTGTCCCCTGACCTCACCACCCTCTTTTTCTGAGCCCCCCCGAGGGGGGACTGGATTTAGTAACTAACAGGCAGGGTTCCATCTAATCGGCGTCTTTTTCCCTCGAGGAACGAGGAAAGTATTATACCTGAGTACCTGAGTATACTTGGTACGAGCATACGATACGGTGGACTAAATTTAGCAACAGCAGGGTTCACTACAGCGTATATGCGCTAGCCGTAGCTCTAGCCAGACACGATACTCCATCGATTCCTAAAACTGCTGTGAGGATAGCTTTATTTAATATCTTCAATTGAAATCCGCGCAAGTTCAACTCTTTCCAGTGGTCTTCTACTATGAGTGAGCAAGACGCGGATCCGAAGCGCGCGCGCGAAGAAGGCGAGGAGGTGGCAGCTGAGCCTGGGAAAAGAAAGCACACGAAATTAGATGAGAGCGACTCTAGCATCCCGCGCAACGCTATCAAGCGGATTATGAAGCTCGACAGTGACGTCAAAAACATCCAGGTGCGAATCAATATTGTGCGAGCGTGTATTTCCTTGTCTACGTCAAACTTACTTTTCTGCCTGTATTCGTGCTCTCTCGTGGGTATCTTTCAAGGCGGAAGCGGTGATGTTAGTTGGTAAAGCTACGGAGTTGTTTTTAGCAAAGTTAGCTCGCGATGGATACAAGAAATCGCAAGAGGCTGACCGTCGGCAGGTACCAATTTATACATCTCAATCTCCGCATTTTTTTTTTCCCCAACCCTTCTAACCAATTAACGCATAATGTAATCTGCATGTTTTCTCTGTAGTTGCGCTACGTGGACTTGGCTGAAGTGCGGGCCGCGGAGCCACAACTTTCCTTTTTGAAGGACGTGTTACCAGAATAATTAGCCGGTTGCGCAAAGCTTAGTTTGCGAGAAGACGCGCATGGGGGTTTTGTGATTAGCAGACCTTCAACAAAGAAACCACAAGTTTTTTTTTCTGGCATGCTCGCTCTTCCTTCATGTGCCCGACTCCTTGTTCGCGACTTTTGCGGGCCTTACGGGCACCTCGTTGTCACGAAAGCAATCGCTAATCGCTTGATTTGGCTCAATCTGGGTTATCCGTGCGACTGCCGAGGGCACTATAATGGCTGCTTTATGGCTATAACTCATTTCACTTAAACAAAAGAAATATAAAAGTCGGGATTCCCATATCCTTAATGAGAAGCTTTTAGCTCTAAACACTAATCTCATTATGGCTAAATGTTCAAGTCACAGGCAATAGAGTTCACTGCGGGATTGCGATACCGGCGACTAGACATACCCATACCTTAGACTAGTGCTCTCTTTTCTGACTCAGGCCCCGAGGGGGGCGGATTTAGAAGGCCAACAGGCAAACGCACTCTTATCAATATCAATAGTGGCATAGAGACTAGAAGACTATAATGGAAATTTTATGTTTTAACGCACCAAACACTTAGCACCAAAATATAATGCGTGGACATATCCATATCCGAGGAATATTTTCGATTAGCCGAGGTCCATCGAACGGCCACGCAAACCCAGCACCCAAGGAGCAGGGAACTCGGGAGCTCGGGGCTAAGGGGCTAGGGCTTGGTAATTTATTAGGTGGTCAGTCAACGGAGAGAGGAGCCGAAGAAGATAATTGGCGTGGTCTCAATCCGCGGGCTGAGTTAACTAAACGTTCCTGAGACTGAATTGTAAATGCGAATTTACCACCCATTCAGATGGCTAAGATGATCGTTCTGATGGCTGATGGCGACATGGCGACTTGTGAGGCTAAGAGTTCACTGAAAGATTACAGGGAAGCACCTACTAAAGTAAAAAAAAAGCTCGCGTCAGTAATCGTGCTGGATTCGTAGAATAAGTATTACTTAAATATGGAGTTATAAGGAGAAAATGTACATCTGAGCCCCCCCGAGGGGGGACTGGATTCAGTAACTAGAAGGCAGGATGCCATCTAATCGGCGTCTAAAGAGATCCCTGGGGTACGGAATTTAATTTGATAAGTATAGAAATATCAGAATTCCCCGTTTTTCCCGGGAAATGGAACTTCACATAACACATAACAGGTATTTCTTTAAAAGGCACTTTCTTGCTCCAATACACCGTTTTGTGACCTATTTCTGAGCCCCCATCCCCGAGGGGAACTGGGTTTAGGAGATAAATGGCAGGGTAACATCTAATCGGTTTCTACC
>Ga0307982_1002106_pt1 | contig 16151 bp, 6 predicted proteins | sample OrgLakmetagen989_FD_201847 | JGI IMG/M metagenome (GOLD analysis project Ga0307982, IMG submission 201847) | Saline water microbial communities from Organic Lake, Antarctica - #989 | ecosystem: Environmental > Aquatic > Non-marine Saline and Alkaline > Saline | place: Antarctica: Organic Lake...
ATTTTCCCACAAAAACACGCGAGGGTGGTGAAGCAACAACTTGTAGCGCCGAATAGAAGGCACTGCTACATATTCGCGGCGGTCAATTGCTGACTGAGCTCTATAGCGCCTGGTTGTTCCTTTTTTAGAGGATTTTGAGGGCGTGCTATTAGCCGGTGTTGGACCTGGTGGTGGCGGTAGTGGCGGTAAAACTTCTTGCGCTGTCGATGGAGGTGAAGGTGCCGAAGCAACAACACCATCACTGCCACAGTCACCAGCACCATCCTCCTTCACAGTCAAGGGGCGCGCTAGAAAGTGCGCGAGGCACAAGATGGGATCATAGGCCACGTTCACAGTGAGGTCGTTACAAACCACTGAGAGAGATGTGCACTCGACCAAGCCACGATCGGCTTTGTGCACAACTAGTGCTGGCGAAGCCAAGAGCGACGGTGATGTTGATGATGGCGGCTGAGCTGATGCGCGAGACAGCGCTGGGGTCACACCCGTCGACGGTTCACAATCAGCAACTCCAGTGCCAGAAGATTGCTCTTCAGAAGCAGCAGGGATAGGTTCTGAGGCAGGTGCAATCAAAGTGCGCACATGTTTGCCCGGGCGTAAGTCTGTAAGCCTTAAAGCTCCGACCTATTGGAGAGCAAAATGAAAACGAATGAAGTAAATTCAAAGGTGCTAAAAGGAACTTTATCAAGACACAAGCTGCAATTACAAGCTTCGTTCAATCCTTCAGACTTCAATATTGCCACAAGGTCGAGTGCGCACGCATAAGGATTCCATCATACCTGCAAGTCTAATTGAGAGTGTCCTTGTGTTGTCCGCTCAGAACTTAAGGCTACGGTGTCAAGTGCAAGAGACAGTGACGGCGTAGTCAGCGACGAGTCTTCTGCACTTGCTGTAGCCACCTTATCATTGCTCGAGAAGTAAAAATCAACGCCGACGCCTTCCAATCGAAGTGTTGACGAAAGAGCAGTTACAGGTGCTGCACTATTCCTGTAGTTGAACTGCACTGTAACATTATCATCATCTTCAACTCCGTCGTAGACGTCATTGTCGGAACTTCTACTGTCATCGCTCTCTTCTCCGTCGTTATCATCACCAGAGCTTATTGGATCATCGACGTGATGTTCATTCGATACATTGCTCCCATGCTGACGAGAGTCTCCTAGATTACCATTAACGACAGCAACCAACACTCGGTACCTAACATCGTCCAACGTCACGGTCAAGCGACTCATGGTACCATTAAGCACCGTGCAGCTCACATCGTCTACTCCGTAAATATCTTGTAACACGGTAGACCGCGCGCTATCTAATGGGTTTGTGACCTTGAAGTCAACACACACGGGCTGAGCTGTTAATGATTGGCCAGATTCTACGGGATTCGCGTTGCGCAAATCATCTATACTCTTCGGGTCGGTATCTGTAGTGCTACATGCCCCTGGCGGTGACATATCTACGGCACGCATGTCTATATCAACAACATCCACATGTAGCGTTCGCATCCAAATGGTTTCAGTGCCAGACAGTGATACCGTTTGGGAATTGTCGCCATCATTGACATCAGCACATTTATCATTGTCGCGATCACTTGGCGCGTCAGTTGAGCTAGTGTGGGGCTTTTGAAGTGTAACTGTGCGAGCATTGAACTGAGTGCGCACTTTGATGCACGAGAGGGATGCTTCAAGCCGCACATGACTTTTGCAATTGCTTGGTAACAGTAGCCGTGGGCGATGTAGGTCAAGACAAATAGCTGTCTTAGCTGACGCTACTTCACTGTCGTTCTTCGTCTGTAGCGGGGGTGCCACCAGCAATTTATCTGCCACGAAGTTTTTTGCTCTTGCTATGCCGCCTGAGACTGCAGTCCCCAGCATACCAGCCACTAAATAATCAACACATTCAAGCGCAAACTGTTGCAAGAACACAATTCGTACTGGAGCCACTGCTAATGTAGCCATGTTGCACTCGGCGTTATCCTCAAGACCACCTTCAGTTTCTGAGCCTTGCCTGGTTGGATTGCTCTCAAAGTCTCCTTCGGTGGGATCTGATGGGCTTCCTGGAGATCGACGAGACACGCCTTGTCCACAGCGATTCGCCGATATGTAGGAAAATCTTACAAGGTCAGTGTGACTACTGTGACTGACGGTACGAGGATCAAGTCCGAAAACGGTGCGATACAAAGTGTCCTTAGAAATGGCATCTTCAGCGTCTAGCGAAGCTAAACTACCAAATACTCGAGTCATTGCCTGGTCTTTCGGCAACAGTCTTTCAGAACTCTCTGGCTTTTGATTGAAGTAGTACAAACGTGCACGACGTAGTGTGACCCATAAGAGCGCACGCTGTTCAGCTTCTTTATCTAGCCGCAAACGCAACGCCACGATTGACACATTCACTTCCAAGGCAGCTCCTGCTGTACTTGACGAAGAGGAGGGTGGGTCTGTATCATCTCCAACTTCAACTCCAGGCATCGAATGTTCTTCGGTCTCTGTTGCTCTGCAGTTTGCGACATCAGTGCTCTCTGTGCAATTGCGACGACCCTTGGTTTGCACCAAAAAAGCGAGGAAGCAATGGTGCAGACGTCGCACCAAGGTTGGGTGCCAAGCAGCTTCTAAAACATTGAGTCGGAGAGACAGCCGCCGCGTGCCATCTGCGAAGCGCAATAAACTTACGGCTAAAAGTGGGTCCTGAGAAGCATTTGATGTATCTCCACTGCTGTTGCTCAATGTAGATGATGTACCGTGACCATCATGACCAACAGTGGGCGCATCTGTTGAAAAATCAATTGTGGGTGCAGCGTCAGCGAGTGTGGTTGCTAGCACTCGACGAAAAGGGCTGAGTGGATGAATGACCAAGAGGTCATCGACGCATATCGCCGTCACTTCGAATGTCAACCGTTGGCACTTCGAAACCCTATTATTCGGCAGGACATCTTCATCGGCCTCCTCTTTATGCATGGAATTATTGCTATTGTAATTGACATGGGAGCCGCCGACTTCGACGTTAACATCTTTGCTGGCATCGTCGTCGTAAGCTGCCTTAACTCCCTCGAGTGATGCGTTTAAAAGGATCACATCACCATTCGCTTGGACTGTATCATCAACTAACACCATCGAGACTTGTGCACACTCAAAAGAACAGCGCGTTTGCATGGATGGTATCGATTTCTCCGACGAATCTAGTGATGGCGAGTTTACGTTGTCGGTTACATTTGTCATGCTTGCGAGACGCATGGCTTCAAGATTAAGAGGTGACACAGCATCCACTGGGCATGGTGCTTTGTAGAATGCCAATGGCGGGTCCGCACAATCATTGTCAGCCAAAGACGAGATGATGCGGAAAGACAGTGCCGCATCGTTTACACCATAGTGTGCGCACAAAGGCCCCAATTCTAACGTTGCCTTGCGATCAACATTCACACCATTCCTGTTTCTCGACTCAACATCATCGTCGGTCCTTGAGTCGCTTGTCGCATCGAATGCGCTGCTGCCCTTTTTCACGGTGTCCACATCGAGTCGCAAGTATGTTGGTGCAAAGAGCGGGCGTTGTGTACCGAAAACAGCGAGGTCTGCAGGTTCGAGTGCTCGCCACACTCGTGTCATTTCAAGGTCCGACATTCGCGCTTTCCAACAGCTTTCAATGCGAGAAGGGTCGGCAGTAGATTGCACTGCAACAAACTCTCTCAATCGCACCACCAAGGCAGCCGAATCGCTATCATTGACGTCATCGAGTAGCACAAAATGTGGAGATTTTACGGCCACATGTAAGCTTGAGTGCGGGCCTGGCGGTGCCTTCGCTGGTACCGCAGGCTGTATTCCATCAGAGCCGTTAGTAGAGTAAACTGGCAAAAAGCATGCCGTCGATGGCTGCGAGCGATCACGACGCCTGCGACGGGCTACGCATGCTGCGCTTAAGGCATCGTCAGGCCACGCTTCGTAGGCGCAGAAACTGGCCAAATCCTTGAAGGCGCCAGGCAAGTGATAAATGCATGCTTCGGAAATGGTTAAATGCGACTCTACGCCAACGCCTGCAGTCGCCACACTGCCGTAACATAAAGTTGGTGATGCTATAGCCACATCCGCATCATCAAAGGATGACTGAATGTCCAAAGACACATTGGATCCCAAGTCGGCATTGCTAGCACTGTTTTGAGAGCTAGATGTAAACTCATGTCGGGCATCCTGTGCCCGCAGTGGACGCATGAGTGAAGCGAAGGCACGAGGCGACGCGTAACGACGGCGGTCAAGAATTTCAATGCTCTGACACCTGACGTCCGTTTCGCTCAAAACTAACCGCGGTCCAGTTGAGCCACTACTGTCATCATCGGGTAAGCTTTGTTTCAATGCATAGCTCATGCCACCGATCTGCAATTGTGTCAAAGGTGCACCATCATCGGTAGCGAAGCCAACACACACAGTCTCCATGGTTATTTTCAAGTTGTAAGTTGAGGGTGGACCACTCTGAGCATCGTACCCAAACTGAACATGTGCTGTTGGCAGATCGGTCGCTGCCGATGAAAGCGAGTCCTTCTCAGGAGTGTGATCAAGTACTCGGCCAGGTGAGGAGACAGCAGTTGTGCCTGTTCCAAGGCGGTGTAGAGGTACTCTTGGCAGTGCGCCAACATTGAAGTCCAGGAAACGTCTAATGAGCGTGTAATCAGCATGCTGAAGCTCGACCAAGAGGGCAGGCACAGCCACGGTGACTACGTAGTGATGCGGACGGTCAGGTAAGCTCACAGGTCGCCCGTCGGCTGCCCATGATACATCTACGCTCACACCTGCCCGTTTCATTATCAGGGAGCGTGCTCTACGGTTGCTGGAGACATGGGCTGCCTCTTTACTGTCAACATCTGCAGATCTGACACTGCCGTCACCTTCACCTTCGCTGCCGGGCAAAGTGTCGTTGAATGCATCGCTTTCGAATGCATCAAAGGCATCAAAAAAGTCCTCGCCATCGTTGGTCGCTTTTCGAGCAACATCTTGTTGTGCGTCAGTAGTTGCAAATTCATCTGGAGTCGTATTGTCCGGTGCACGAGCGTCAACAGATGCAATGCCAATGTGGCTCACGGAGATAGAAAAGTGATGTCGATCCATCGCATCCGCATGGCTGTACAGTGGTGGACCAAGAGGAGTACCATCGGCAGCAAGCACCTCATTTTCTGGAGTACGATCTTCTGAGCAATCCTCTCGCAACGGGTCACCCGTGCGTGGATCAGTCCAAATGTAATAATTTTCAAGATGCCAAGTGCCGAGATCGAGTTCGAGATGGGCGTTGGTGAATGGATGCGCTGGCAAAACTAGCACCGGCGAATGGAATTTCACTCTTAATCGCCGCCGGTGTCGCAGGTCACCGTATTCAAACGCTGGTACGTACTCCTTAGGTTCAGGAGGCAATTCTGCCAGCGGAGTGCGTGCACTGCCTGCACCGAGAACAGATCCAACCAGGACTGCCGAAAAAACATAATCCCAGAGCTCTAGCCAATACTGCTGCACGTAACAGAGGCGAACTGGACTCATTTCAAGGTCAAGAGCCGACCCAAAACCGAGTCTCTGAGCACGCTGACCTCCAAACATAGTATAGCTAAACTGCACAAGCGACGAGTTGTGCGGTAGAGCTAAGGTAGAACGGTTCTCTTTTCCAAGTTTCCCGATTTGCTGACCACTGGTGCGCTGCAGCCCCAGTATCTCTCGATAGCGCGTACCCGGAGTGGAGACATCGGTGAGGCTGAAATTCCCGAGTGTCCCAGATACGCGGGTATCGCCCCATGAAAGCTTACGAAATGGTGCAGCATTTGAACCACTATCTTTTGATGTTCCAAGTCCACCACCAAAGGCATCACCTCTGCTTGCGCCAGAATTAGTGCAACTGCCATTGGTTGTGTCATCGATTCCACCAAATGTCTCTGAAGCATGCTCTTCTCCACCAGAGCCTGGTTTGAAGTAAAATGCCTTAGCATCATCGAGACAAGCTTCACAAAGGTGTGCAGCGCAGCCTTCTCGATTGAACGACACGGTTACACTCCGTAAAGATACCTCAACCAGAGTGTGAGGTGCAACATTACTAACGACTTCACTGGTACCTTGGAGCTTTGTCTCCTCCGGCTTCTGGGTCTTGGAGTGTGCACTTTCATCAGATCTTCTACGAATGAGGCGTTTAGCTCGGGGTGACGACAAACTTCGGGTCATCACAGGAGAAATTTCCGGCGTTATTTCATCGCTTTTTATCTTCATGAAGTCATGCAATGCTATCAGCGTTTCTGGATTCCACTGCACGAAGATAGAATTAAGCGCGAGAGCTATCTGTTTGCCCCATGGAGAAGAATCAACTTGCACAGACATCAGATCATTCGTCGCTACTTGACTTGAATCAGATGACGAAGATCGTTGCTGCTCAGTAGATGCTAGGAGCTTAGCGAATGCTGGGCCTGCAGCCTGCAAGTCATCTATCACCTCCATACTGCGCAGTGTTACTGTGAGCTTAGTTCTTTTGTTGTGCTCTGAAAAAGCTAATTCGCCAGACAAGCCTCCTAATCGAAGGCGCACCAGTGGCACACTCACATCATCTCCAGGAAATCTACCAACAGCCACATCAGAACTCATAGTTGGCATGTGGCGAGAGATGCTCTCGCGCAGTGCAAGAGTGCTCGGTTCTTCAGTTCGTAGATCTAGCAATACCAGCGGTGCTGCAAACTTCACTCGCCAGATGCTAGCAGCGTCCTTGCTCTTGGACTTCACTGCAACATCTTCAGCTGACTCTTCGTGATCACTACTGCTATTATCAAGGGCACCGTCAACGGAAGTCGAGTACGTTCCTACTTTCCTTTGAGTGGTCTCATGCGGGGCCCCCTGGGAATATTTCGTGCTGGCCTGGAGAGCAGCGGCGTGCACACGCAGCAAGCGCTTAAATGTTGAAGTACGCAGAGCGACCTTGAGCCGAGGTAGTGTTACCGTCGCTTCTGCGCAGGGCAATTTACTATCATCTCGTTGGACATGCGGCCCTTCAGCTGTCTGCGACAGTTTAGTAGATTGAGCGGACTGAGCGGAACTAGTGTCAGTTGTGTTCACCGTGCAAGGCGATTTGTTTCTGATGTTCACGACGACCGAGAATCGCTCAATGAAGGGTTCTAAAGTAGCTCCAACCAAAAAGTGATTGTTCCCATCGTGACTATTCTGAGCGAGTGCAAGAGATGGTGCTGTGAGCACCGTCATGTCAGAAAGGGTGCATCGCCAACCAAGCAATCGTCCTTTCGAAACGAGGTGCCCATCATGTTCACTGGCATTGCGAATGGTGGACGTCGTTGTGGCATCGTTCAAGGCCCCGCAATGTATGCTGCCATTCGCAGGGGTCTGTGAACCTACTTTTATCGGTGCGCTTTCCGCTACGTCGCCTTCATCATCACTTTCACCATTGGCATCTTCAAATTCATCTTCTGAGTCAACGCTGTGCCTGTGTGTTGGCTCTGTTACTTTTAAGGGCTCTATAACTGTGCTTTTGAGACCGAGGCCTCGCTCATTCTGCACAATTACTTCATTGATAGAGCGCAACTTGAAGTGCCCTAAATCCATAATCACTGCTGCACCGCTCATGTCAAATGCATCCTCAGGTACAACAACCAGAGGAGCCGCCCAGTCTACTGACACACAAAGCCGCCCGCCACTCGATTGATCGTTCCTAGAATTCTTACTACCAAATTCTTCACCATTACTGCTACCACGAATGTTGGCGCCATGCGCGATCATCGATGCAAAGAGTGCCCGAGCTTGCTGGTCTCGCCACTGAGCCATACGCAACGACAACGAACCCTCAACATCCTCGTCGTCACTGCCTCCCTCGTAATTGCTTTCATCGCCGCTGCTACCTACACCACTCACGCCGCCGTCGTCACTTGATTGGCGACAGGTTCCGTCTAGAGGACTCAGAAGAGGCTGTGGACACCTGTTGCTTTTGCCGGCAAGTAAGCGTTTAACATCGACCCATAGGCCTGACGGAGCATGCACTGCTTGAAACGGTGCAACAGTCAGCTGAACATCCATTGCTTCCGCTTCTGGGGTATCCACCGGCGCAATCGTTGGGTTTAAAGCGATATGAAGCCGTAAAGATGCCCCCGAAAGCTCAAGGGCTTCGGCCTCGTCTTGAAATTCATCGCTTGCACCTATTTCATCAACGTCATCGCTACTAGAGTTGGTGTCACCTGACATAGGAATGCTGCCTTTGGGGCGTGAGTAGTCAGCTGCTAAAGGCTGCAACAAGTACGGAAAGGCTGCCGCAGTGACGGAGCGTGCATCAGCTACACGCAATGAACCAAGGGCTGCTGAGCAGTCCCAACTCGTAGGGCGTTGCGTGAACTTTACTTCAACTACCGTTAGAGCAACTTTCGAGAGAGCCTCAAAACCCTCTCCACGGGGACTACAGTCGACATCACCAGTGCCTGAATTACTCGCAGAGGCTTCATGAGTGTCATCCATGATGCTAGGTGATACGCTAGCCTCTGTCGAAAGATCTGAAGGTTGTGCGGAAGCGTAATCTAAGAGTGTGGCAGAAACTGCACCTATTGTCAACGAGGCGTGTAACAACGGCCAGTCATCAGGGCACGTCCATTCCTCATTCATCTCGTACTCATCAGCATTAATGTGCGTCGCCTCAAGCAAAGCTTTTCGAGAGAAATTGGACGCACGGAAACCCCCGCTTCCATTTCTGCTAGCGACATCATCCACGGCGGTGTGCTCAGAGTTGTCAGCAGCTGCGGCAGTCCACAGCTTACTGCCTAGCCAAGCACCCCACCCGGAAGCTGACTCGGGTGCCACATCCTCCACACCATCTGTTGACGCAGCACCCCCACTAGAAGCGCTTAGTCGCTCCTGCTCTTGCTGCTTTGCGTGCGCTTTCTGTGCCTCTAAATGGGTTTCGAAATAGATGTGCGCCTTGGCGCGGGCTGCGGCAATCACGGGAGCTGACCAATCAAGCTCTGCTGCATTGATCTCCACACACAGCGCAGCAAATTCAGTTGATTCACTCGACCACTCAGAGCTTGCATGATTGACATAATTATTGTTTCCTGAAGCACTACCATGAGCTTCCTTTGAACTTCTCCCTTTAACGAGCTCAAGGTAATGCACGAGCTCGAGTTTCCGCGCAAAGAGTCGAGCGTAGTCCCGGTGCCATCGCGCGAGCGCCAATGCACGTGGCCACGAGAGCCGAAGTCGCGATCGACCAAGGGGCGCGCCAGGCGCACACGCTTGCCCGACAAACTTCCACCATTCTCTGGCGCTTTCGCCTCTGCTTGGCCGGCCCATCGGCCGGCCCTGTCGTGTGGTGAAGTCCGCCCCACCTCGGCCCTGAGCCCAAGCACGCACGACGTTTGCAGCCGGCCGGCTCGCAGACCACAGCGCAGCCGTTTCCCATGCCTTTTGCGCCGTCATCCAACGCTGGAGGCTCCACGCCCCCTCAACTTGAGCGGCATTCACCATCAAGGCGAGGGCATCCACCGACCCAGATACTTGAGCACGCGGCGCGGTGGCACTGGCCGCCGACCTCCGGAGCGCTAGCTTAAGGCACGGTGACGCAGGTAGCAAGACATACGATTCACGGCCTGGAGGAGCTGGCATGCTTACCACGTAGTCAACTTTATCAACCTTGTCATGACCATCACGTTTGCTTTCCTTACTGCCATTGCTGCCACTGTTAGGGCCACTACTTTCCCAGTAAACGCCTAGATCCGACACCGCGACTTCTTTGAAGACAGGCCGTGCCTTATGCCCCTCGTCACTGCCACTGCCAGAACCTGCCGTACCACCACTATTTTCTACGCTGTTACTCTGCGCATCAGTGACTACGTTGAAAGACGATAGCGTGAGACCACATGCAATAGGCACACCTGCACCACTGCACTTGCCACGTCTGTCTTCGAACCGGACATGCAAACCTGCCACCGACACCTGCGAGGTGTGGGCGAAACGATGCATAAGAATTAAAAATAAACATGCAATTCCCAATATCTATACATAGCGTTACATGTCGTGAATATCACCCTCCATTGGCTCTACCAACAACTGAATCTTTTTGACGCGTATAAAAAGTGCTGATTGCATTCAACCTGAAGGTTATCAAGAGCGCGCCGTGCAAGTGCCTCCATTAGTCCCCAAGCGCCACTACCACTGCTAGCTGCGCCTACGTCACCTTTGGCGCCAACTTCAAATGCCAAAGCGTTAGCCTTTTGGGAGCGCCATCGCTCGAGTCTTAATTCTAGAAGCCGCTGAATCTCTTTGGTGGTTTGAGCCATGGACCTTTGTCGCAGTTTAGCGTCAACCCACTCATCGCACTCGTCAGGCAACATGAGCATGTCAATATCTTCAAGCTTCACGGTAATCGCGGCCAATCCTAGCGCCTTCCATGGCACTTTGAGATAAAACTTCCCAACGCGGCCCCATCCTAGCCGCAAGGGCAACCCCAGTTCTGCTGCTAGGTCCTCAAAGGCTTCAGGCTTTAGCTGCAGACCCTCAAGCAACACCTCCCCGCGCCAAGCAGCTACAGTCAAGTTTTCTGAATCGAGCCCATCAATGTACTTCCCAAATCGCTCCACTAGCGCATCAGAGAGCGCTTTTTCAAACATTTCAAGAAGCTAGTAGTTCCGGAAGCTAACAAATGCCGAGGCAGAAACTCACTACCCTTGTTCTATTCACTCATTCAATGATGCAGCCTCTTATTTCACACTTATAGTTCAAAAAGATGAGCGCCTAGAAGGCTTGACGTCATGCGACTCTAAAGAATGCGCATCGAGGTAGAGGATGCTCTAAGTACACACATCATGTCATAAACTGCTGCCTTCAGAAGCAATAGTAATAGGTAAAGTTTGGGTAGGCGGTGGGTGTCGGTAAAGTCACCAAGAACCAAGAAGGTAAAGTCCTTGGTAAAGTACGAACTGAGTTTTTGCTCCTGATCTGCTGGGTCGCTGGGTCAGCAAGACCTCGAATATAATAATCAAGAATATACATGAAGATAATAATCAAGAATATACATGAAGAATTTTCTATGCATTTGCCGCTGCTGCCGTTGCTGTGTGGTTGGTGGTTCCTTGCCGTGCCTGTGGCTGTGGCTGTGGCTGTGGCTGTGGCTGCGGCTGCTCTTGCGGTGTTGCTCTTTGTGTGGTTTTGGTAGCGACACGGCCTCCACTTACAGTAGTACTATCTTGCTTGCTGCCATGGGCTCTGAAGTATCCTCACCCTCGAAACGCAATCGTGATAAAGAATCCAACTTGGGTGACGACCATTCTTCTGGTGTGAATGATGAGCACTGTGAGATAGCGTATTATTCGCAGTTGGAAGTAGATGCTGGCTATACATCAAACAGAAATCAAGGACCTGATGTTCTGCCCTACAAAGCATCAATTTTGTCATCATGTCGAGCAGCTTTGGTAAAAAGTCCAGCTGCGTCCCGCGCAGCACTCGCTAGACATCGAGGAACCGTTGACCCTGAGCTCATAAAGATCCTAGAGACTATTGGAAGCTTTAAGGATGAGGTCATCTCGATATTTCTGTCTGTCTATTCCTGTACATGTGTGGCTGTGCAGTTTTCTTCACAAGTTTTTGGTTTTTCTCTTCGTGCCTACTCATAGGACGGCAGCACGCCGCTTCATGAATGTGCAAGGCGAAACGATGCCTGCACTGCCCAATTTTTGATAATTGTAGGTGCAAACGTGCTTGCCAAAGACTCTGTAAGTTACGGCCTGAAAATTTAAAAGGACTGATCCAGTGTTGTTGAATATTTCTCACTTACTTTCTTTCTTTTTTTCCTATTTGTGTTGATGGATATCCTGTGTGTACACGCAAGGGCGGCGCAACACCTCTTGACTTGGCTACTGATACTGGTGGTGCTTGCTATTCTGTTCTTCAAAGTCATACCGCCGAATTTATAGCGATCCGTAAAAAGCCGGCTGCTTTCGTTTCGATGGCAGTATCGCACTGTGCATCCCTGAACCTACCTGCTGGAGCACCCATTTCGAAGCGTGCATACCTGCTTAATCCGCCGTTCCTATGGGCTCCGAGTTTTGCTCGCGTTTTGTTGTTCAAATGGGCGCGGGGCGCTGCCATCATTCACATTGCAGGCGACACTGCTCCCTTCGCAAGTCTACCAGACGACTGCGCTGGTGACGTTTTGGAGTATCTTGAGGTAGCAATGACGCGCACGGAGTCGCTACACGTTACAGAGCACTGCTCGTCGCCAAAGGCACGTGATTGGGTCCGCGCAGTATTGGCCGCAGCAGTGGCGGTGAGCACAAGTTTAGTACAGAGAGAAATGAAGTACATTAGGAATGCTTTGCTACGATATAATTTCGACAAATTTCGTATACCACTTATCTACGTGGTATTTAGTGATTTTCGGTGTACTGGTGTTCCTTTCTCTCTTTGCATGTGCAGTTGAATGCCACTGCTATGCTTGATCGTGCGGCTACCGAGGGCGACTTGCCAACTGTGCGGAAGTGCCTTCAGAATGGTGCCAATGTGGATGCAGCTGAACCAATGGTGCGTGAGCACGATTGTGTACTAGACGGCTACCCGTGCACTTTGTTTCGAAGTGCTCACAGCGTATGAAAAGTAGCTTTCTGCATGTTTGGTTGTTAAGCGGTTGGCAGCTATGCTCTAGCAGATTATGCGGTGGATATTGTATCCACCTTGACCTAAAAGAACGGAGTTTGTTCAAATTGGCTTTTGCTTTGGACTCCGAAGCTGTGCTCGATGTCATCGAAACAAAACACTAAACGGTCTTCTACCTATAGTAGTGCAGTTGATGAATGAAGTACATATGTATGCCTGCCTTTTATCTCACAGCTTACCTGTTTCCTCTTTTCTTCTTGCCTATTCTTCTCTTCACCTTCGCCTCTTCCTTTTCTAAATGCATACTTCTTAGCAAGGAACTACACCACTCATGCTCGCATCCGATTGCGGGTACATCGATATCGTAGAATTGCTGCTCCAAGCAGTCGCTGATGTGGATGCAAAGGACATGGTAATTTTATGAATTTACTCATCGACTCCTTTTTTTATGGGAAAAATGAACAGATTTTTTTGTTTATCGCTACCAATGTTGCCTTAGTATATTGGTTTCGTTGTTTTTACAGCGGCGGCGCTATCGACTTATCTGTATATTTGTATATAGCTCGAGTATAGGCTCCCCTCCTCCGCCGTCTTTTTGCATGCATTTCTTTTCATGCTTTCAAGATATTATGCTTCTTTCTCTCTAAACTTACACCCCAATTTCATGCTTTGTAGATGGATTTCACAGCCCTTACGCTTGCCTCTTCTCGAGACTACACTGACATCATGAAACTCCTCCTAAACGCAGGCGCTGACACGGAAGTGGTAGACAAAATGGTGGGAAATTCAAGTGTGATTGGACAAAGATTCCTCTTAACTATCAAGAGCTGCACCGTCTCTTCTCATCTCTGAAGCAGCTTCTGTTGAATTCTTCGCGTATCTAGGCTACAATCTTGCCTTTTTCTGGTATTCTGAAACATCCCCTGCCTCCTGAAATAGGATTCGTTCACAGCGCTCATTAGAGCCTCAGTCGTCAATAAGCACGTCGAGATTGTGAAGCTTCTCCTGGAAGCAGGCGCAAAAACAGATACTTCAAATGAGGTGAGAGGAATGTGTACGTGTTTACAGGAGACTAATTTTATGTTGGCAGCGAATCCGCCGTTGACCGCACTTGTTCTTTTCTGTCCAAAGTTACCTTAACTTGCTCGTTGCATTGCGCTGAATAGCTCCTTCAATTCCTTCTTTCTTCCTATTGTTGATACATCTCTTTTCCGATCCACCATGCTTATGAAATTAAATTTTGTACTGCTGCCTTATTCATTTGCTTTATTTTCCTGTTTCCTTGTCGCATTCACAGGATGGCTTGACTGCACTCATCAAAGCTTCGGAGTGCGGCAGCGATGGGGCTGTAAAACTACTCCTAGAAGCAGGCGCCAACATGGAGGCTACGGAAGAGGCAAGTGTTCGTTCATATGATTTCCCCATAAGTTTATGCAATTGCTTCCTTTGCTCAAAATTGTACCTTCTACCTATACCCCAATCTCTACAGTTTTTTTAAAATTTTTTTGTGTCTGTTTTGTCCCCCTGTATAACTCAGTTTGGTCAAACAGCGCTGATCAAGGCCTCACAAAAGGAATTCAACGTCAGGGTTGTGAATCTTCTCCTAGAAGCGGGCGCTGAAAAAGAGGCGATAGATGCGGTAATTCTTAGAGTTAGCTAGAGAGTAAGTAGATTCGTTATCTTCTGTGTTTGCCTTCAACCCACTCAAGATGCAAGGGATCACTCGTAAGTAAAATAATTATTGCCATACTTAAACCTCGTTCCTGTCTCTTGTTCTCTTCGTTTTTATCTTAGTGCATTATGGTGTTTTTTTAACTTTACAAATTAGTACGGTGACACCGCGCTGATCAAAGCTACGATCCACGGAAATTTTGCAATCGTAAAGCTTCTATTAGAAGCGGGTGCAAAGAAGGACTTCAAGAGCAGGGTGAATCATTTGATCTCATGAAGAACGATAGAAAAAAATGCAACTCCTACTCTAGTGACTTTGGGATGATCTCTTGTGTCGTGCACTCTATTTGTGCCATTATATCACCATCTATGCCCGTTTATGATATAGGGTACGTTATTTTCTACGCTCATAAGTTTAACCGTCTTTCTCCCTTGGACCGTCTTACTGCTGCATGTTAAAATTTGAAGGACGGCAAATCGGCATTGAAGTACGCAAAAGAAAGAGGCTATCCTAAACTCGTAGCCCTCCTCGAGTGATGATGTAGGTGGGCATCTTACATTTAGTTGTCAATGGAGACCTGCTCTTTAATATCTTCGGTCTTATTCCAACACCTACTTCAAACGACAAGCTTTTCATTAAGCTTGAGCAAGAGGTCGAGTCCACAGGAAAACGATTTCGTGTAGCAAGCGCAATGTCTTTACCAGGATCAAATGGCAGCTCCATGGCCGTATGTGTCGTTCCACCTCCTGACTCACCGGTCAAACGCAAGAGGACTTACATTCGCTTTATATTTACTATTTTGACTTGCGCGCATCGCCCGTACCAATGGCTACTATGCCATTTGGATGTTGGGTTTGTACGTAATACTTCCGAATTTAAGTGCGGACTCTTAAAGCCCACTGCTCAGCAGGATTTATCAATACGCAGCTCCGTGCTTATGTTGGTGCTAAGGTCCCCTCTACTTCCCTGTAGGCGAATTTACACACATAGGAACTATCAGGTTTACGCCGCTTATAAAATCATAATACCCAGACTCCGAAGGGGCAGAATTCGAAGGCTAGCACGAAGGAATTCAACACGTATATGTCATAATCCACTATAGTGGGAGAAAACTCCAACAGTACCATCGAGAACCGCAAAGAGGTGGTATAAAACAAAAGCCGGGCTTCCAGTCCGGCCCGGGGAACTCTGTAGACGCTGAATAGTTGGCACCCTGTCTGTTACTTACTAAATGTAGTACCCGCTGGGGGGGGGGCTCAGCAAGCAAGTGCCAATAGAACCTTTCAACTGGATTGAACGAAATCAAAGCATAAATTATGACATAGGCAATTATATAATTCAGAGCTCTTAAAATTTTTACCTTTGCTGTGGGGGAGGGGAGGGGTTTGTTCGCAAATGCGCATAGTAATGCATCGAACCACTATGCCACTACGAAGAAATAATCACTTTGGTCATCAGAACCACAAGGAAGCGGGTTTTCAACGCGGCCTTGAGTGGCCAATGCGAACCAAAATAGGATTCCCTGGCAAGGCTTTCCTTCCAATGCAAGTTGTTGCTTTCAATTCTCTGTCTTCCTGTTTGCCTTCTAATTCCGGCTTCTTGGGGCCTGTGGAAAAATCGAAATATAATATTAGTACGCGAGATCACGTGGACGGCATGCAACTTCCTTTGTATTTGTATTTTTGACGCAGACTCCGAGTGACCAGAATTAGATGGCTAACAATGTACAGATAAATCAAAGCGGCTTGTACTACTGTATAAGGAAAGCCCTATCAGGCACCGAGGCCAGTCTAGTCTAGTCTAGTCTAGTCTAGTCTAGTTAATACTCCCCAAATACAAAGAAACACCCCTGCGACATATAGAAACAGAAAAGTGTAACCTTCAGAACAAGTCTGATTGGG
>Ga0307982_1002108_pt1 | contig 16144 bp, 29 predicted proteins | sample OrgLakmetagen989_FD_201847 | JGI IMG/M metagenome (GOLD analysis project Ga0307982, IMG submission 201847) | Saline water microbial communities from Organic Lake, Antarctica - #989 | ecosystem: Environmental > Aquatic > Non-marine Saline and Alkaline > Saline | place: Antarctica: Organic Lake...
TGCTTTCTTCGTCGGAACTTTCGGCAATTTCTTCGATGTCCATGATGTCTTCCGCCAAACAATCGACGGTGTCATGCACCTCGCTGCCGGCGCCGCATCCGTGCAAATCTATCATTAGTCTCCCCTGTGCACATGCAGGTAATTTGTGGGAAGAGGACCACGTGAATGTAAGAGTAACCGAATATACATTTACATGGTTTGCTGTGAGCAACCAAGGCTTCTGTGCTTCAAGAAACAAAAACAAAAACGCACCAAGAAATGAAAGAATAATTACGGCACTCTTTTGTGCCATTTCACGATACCTAGAACAACAAACCCCTGCTCCCTATAGTATAGTACTGTACCTGCATTCGCAAGCACACCAATACAGGGGGAATTGTCCCAAACAGGCCCGCGTTGCCACCAACCCCCAGGGCCGTCAGCTGCAAGAGCCACTTCCGTCGACCAATCAGCAGAGCTCTTCGGCTGAGCCTAGCTTCAAGCTTCCGCTCTTGCAACGATTGAATGTTGTGACTGCCTGCACCAGACCCTCCTCCGGTATCAAAAGAGCTACCAACACCGCCACCAGTAACGGTTCCCTTCGCTGCAATAGCAGCACCGCCGGAGGTGCCACCGCCGCTAGTGGCAAACGAGTCAAACATGCCTCTACCATGAGTGGTAGGGCTCTTGTTGCCACCGCTGCTGAAGGCGCTGCCACTGATGGGACTTTGCACAGACGACGTCGAGCCTTTTGACTTCCTGCCGCCGTTGCCGTTGCCAATACCACTGGCACCTCGACTGTTACTGCGACTGTCTCCACCTTGCTGCGCATACACGGGAGCCTCAAACTCCCCGTACATGTGCGCATGAGCTTCCGAAGCCACAAATCCTTTGTCTCCTGGAAAGAGTAAGGCTCCTTCGTCGTCGTCGTCACCAAAGAAATTCCCGAACGATCCCTGAGGAGCATAAACGTGCATAGATTATGCCAGCAACATCAGATGAAAAGGTCAGGCTGAGAATTGACGACTATAAAAGTGCTGAAATTTGAAAACAAGAAATTCATCATCGAAGTATACGGGGATTAAGAAAGCAATCTTTGATACTTTAATTCTCCTTCTTTGCAATCAAACAACAATCTAGTACCTGTATGCTGTTGGCACATAAGCCCAAAACTTTTAATTGCGTCATGGTCGTTGCTCTCTCCAAGCAGCCTTGCAAATTGCCTGTTTGAATATAGGCGGTGAGAATGGAGACTCTACCTTCGTCAGGAATACGCAGGAAATGCTGTAGAATTGGTGGAAGATTTTGATATGGTATTACATTAGGATGAGCGTAGTTCATACACTTCAAAAGTCGGAATACTCTCCCATCACTTGTTGCTATCAAGCATCATTCCCTAACCCATACCCCCCCACACACCCACAATTAGTGTACCTGTCAAGCGATTGGAGCCCAACTCCAAGTGCCGCAAATGCCCGCCCAGACCAACCACCAGATGGTTCGGCAAAATCGGACCAGTGAAGCGATTCCCGTCCAGACATATCTCTTCGCAGCGACACAACAAACTCAAACTTTGCGGTAAAGGGCCCGTCAAGCGGTTGCAGCTCAAACGTAAATTTACGAGTTTCCCAAGGAACGACGGCGGCGGCAAAGAGGAAGCAAAGGAAGGCGAAGAAGAGTTGAGGCCTGCCCGTGATCGATCCTGTTGGCTGGGCAACGCAGGTAGCACCACCTGCTCGTCACTGTCTTTCGATTCTAGCAAGTCTTCTGGCCGCGCGTACGAGAAGTCAATTGGCTCCTCTTCTTCTTCGTCATCAGCTCCTCGTGCCTTGTGCTGCTGCTGCTGCAAGAAGATGTTTGCATTTTGTACGAAACGATGCGCGAATTCTTCTGCCATGTTCACTGAGTCTGCATCCTGGCCATTGCTGCTGTTGCCTCCTGCCCCTCCGGTCCCTCCACGACTATGGCCGCCGTCACCATTCTTTTGGTCACCCCCTGAAAAGGGGAAATGGCGCGCGGCGTGGGCGTTGCGAGCGCGGGCGACTCGCGTCGGCGGGGGCGGGGTTTCCATCTCGTTGATTGCATGTTTGGACACAATGGCAGGATGCCAGGGCGCGCCCCCTGTGGTTTTGGGAATGGGGGTGAATAAATAGAAGAGAATGAAAGATACAGGGATAGAGAGAAAAATAGTAGAGAAATGGTGTTATATACATGCAGATATGATGGTAGATAATAATCTGCTTGAAAATGAAGCACGAAAAAAAAAAAAACATAAACATAAACGCCTTACCAAGGTCCCCCGGTTCTGGCTTCATGCTGACGGCGCCGATTGCTCCTAAAGCTGCTTTTTCTTGCAACAATTCAAATGCATTGAAGGTTTTCCCCGTCAATTTTGTTTTGGTGGCATCAGAAGTCCCCTTCTCTTCCGTAGAATTGCTGTTGTTTTTTTTGGGGCTGGGCGACAACTCAGGCAAGAGCCCAGGACTGTTTTGTAAATGCTGGTAGTACATGCTATTCCTGTTCCCCTTGCTGCGGCGCTTTCTGGTTTGAGAAGGATGTATGCCCAAGGACATTAAAATCGCGTCCTCCTGTTCACGAAGAAGGAAGAAAACGAAAAAAAGAATTAAAACAACAAATGAACACAAATAAGCTCTACACATTACATTTATCATGAATGCATACATACGACGAATTCTGCAAAGGCCTGTATTCTCATCAAATACCACCCCACCACCACCACAAGAATCAACCAAGTAAGAAGAGCCAAAATAGGAGCTTACCTGGTCTTCGCCTCGTTCTGTGACCGTCAACGAAGCAGCATCTTTCAAAGGGTTATAAGAAGCGGAGAGGGCCGGGCTCAGAGGTCCGGTAAAAGTGTGGCCCGATAAGTCTAAGCTGGTTATATTAGGGAGAAGCACCGCGAGGCCAGGAGTGAGAGGGCCCCACAGGTCGTACCTAGAATAGAAAGACAGAAAAAAATGGCAATGAAAAAGAAAGAGAAGACAAAGAAGAAGAAGAGAAATAAGTCAAATATGTAATACAGAAATGAGTTGAGACAATTATACCACCCAAATGAACATAATTAAGAAGCATCTTGTAATGTAAATTCAAGATCGCCCATAAATGTGTACAAAATTGTGTGCAAGGGTGTGTCTTGGTATAGGCACGCTCTTTCTTCCTTACCACTCAGGAAGGCTGCCACTGCTGCTGCTCTCATGATCCGACGATCCAAAACCACCACCACTACCATCGTTATTATCACTATTGTTGCTAGCAGCCGCTGTGGTTGAGGTGTTGTGTTCGCGATGCACTTTCGCTGCGAGGGATGCAATGGAGCCAGGCCACAGTTTGCGCCTCGCCATCATCGGCTGGACGTTTCCTTTGGCGTCGTACCCTTTCAGGGAGGAAGACAGAGGAAAAAAAAGGTGATTGGAAAGAGAGAGTGAAAGAAAAAGAGAAACAAGGGTACAAGCTTCATTAACGCTTGCATTAGGAAAAAATAACGGTTGAAAAAACTCCAAGAAGAAAAAAATGATATGTAAAAAAAAAAAAAATCATTTGACGTACCCGTGTCATGCGGAATCGCAAAGCGAGGATGCGCCAAGTGTAATTGGGTGTAGCTGGTTAAATCCGCGCAGTGGAACAAGAAATGGTTGGTCAATGTAGGCGCTCTCCCCAACAGCCGTGGGTCCATGCTGCGCTCTTCTAGCCGTGTAAACGTGTCTCGAGGTTTCATCCCACTGGGCCCTTGCGTTTCTAGTCGTCGTTTCAACCACCGCAGCCATCCTCCAGCAGGTGCTAAATCTTTGACCTCTTCGTCTGCATTAACGTTACTCGATCCATTCGAGGTACCGAGCATCAAGCTGTCATTTTGAGCTGCTTCTGCTGCGGCTGCTGTTACGGCTGCTTTGTGCACCTTGTTAGCCATCGCCTCCGCTGCTAACGCCGCTGCCTTTTTCTTCGCAGGGGCGCGTGCTCCTACCCCTGCTGCTTTCATCATTTTTGCTTTCTTGCTGCGTGCAAACTCGGTGTTTAACCCTCGCCTTTCTAAGGCTGCTTCAGCACAAGCGTTTACCTGCCATTTACAGAGAGTGGATACACGTGGCTATGACAAGACTTCGTTTAAACACAGCGTCATGATCTTAATTGGAACGTAATAAGGATTTCGGATGGAGCAAGGAATAGTGTACTACTGCCGTCACAAAATGCACCTATCATCGACTTGTTATGAACCTAACGGCAATCATATATTACAACAGTAGTCATGCTTTCGCTCTTACCCAGTGGCCTACTCCTAGCCAGCTGCCGTTGCTGCTGCTTTCGCCCTCACTGCTGGAGCCACTACCAGCTGCATTGCGAATCTCTTGGTCGAATTCGCTCATCACATCTGCGTCTTCAACCTGTTTAAATTATCCATTCGAAAAGGAAGAAAAATGGCAAAGCAATTCAACAACATCAATTCCGGTGGGCATCCAACAACAGTTTGCATTAGAAGTGTTCTGTATCAAACAATCAGCATGAAATTAGTGGTCGTAAACAATCATATCATGATGCCATCAATTTTCTTTCATCACCCTACCTCTACAGCAAGCAGCGTGCCGGCGAAGTCCGCACAAGTGAGCTTGGCTACCGTCAAGTGCAGAAAAGGCAGAGGCAACACCCCCTTCAGAGTGGGGTTCCTCGCCACTTCCAGCCGTTCTAATTGGGTGCAGTGGTCCATGAGGGCACCTACAGGGAGGAATCCGCTAATTTGGTTGTCGGAAATGTCGAGGATCCGGAGATGTTTCCAGCTCGCAATCAGGAAAGCTGGCAGAGGACCGGTCAGGAAATTCCCGGGCACCTGAAGGGAGGTTCATAAGCAAAGACAACAGAAACAGACATCGGTTGGGCACGCAACGATTCAGCCTAGCTGTCTCTCCCTCAAATACACTGCAGCATTGATAATAGTAAACAAACAAACAAAAAAAAGTAAATGTTTCGCTTCCGACACTTCTTATCAACACGCATCGCTCTTCTCACCCGAAACGAGCGCATTTTGGTCAGTTTTGCGAGCCCTAAAAGAGGCAAAGGCCCTCGAAAAGAATTGTCACCCAAATCAAGTGCTGTTAGTGAAGAAAGTTCACTGAGACCAATGGGGAGGTCGCCAACTGTGACATGACATGAATGAAGAAAAAAAGACGACGTCGGAGGTTCAATCAAATGAAGAGTTAGCATAAGATTGGGGGAAAATGCCAAAAATAAAAGTGCAAATGTATACACGTATACACCTGTAGGGAGAGAGATACCATATAATAAGTGATATTTTGTCCTTACAAGGTACTCCAACTCACCCAGGGCATTTCCAGAAAGGTCTAATTTCTGAAGATGGTCTAAACTGCCGTTTTCCGAAGTCAACTTAGAGATCGACCCAAAATGAGGAATTGAACCCATCAAATTATTGTTGGGCAATTCGAGAGAGGCTACACGGCCATCTCGGACCTTTTTTTCATTGAAACATTATAACAATGGTGGTGGTTGATGTAGCATCAGAGCGGAAGGTGATAAGATACTGGAATTTAAAAAAGGGAATGGAAGAGAGGTTCGAGAATACGTACGAATATGGTAGAAAGGGAAAAAAAATAGAGCAGAGAATCAAGTGTGCTTTTAAACGCGAGTTTGAATCTTCGACATGCCCATTCTCCCAGTACGACCAACACCTTTACCACCACCGCAGCCACTATTATCTCACCTGCACCCCAAACCAGCCACTAACGTCCGCCCGTAGTAGTTGCCGCTGCTGCCTCCTCTGGTAATCTCCGGGTAACTGTTCCACGGTGGCGTAATGAGAGCCCAAGCTGTCGTGCAGCCAGCCGTCGAGTCTGGTCCATTTGCTGAGCCATGGCAAAGCACCGCCGCTTCCCTTTCCTCCGTTAGCGGTTGGAGTCGGCAACTGAAAAGTACGCATTAGAAAAGTGCATATGATTTGTAGAATATCAAGCAAAAGAACGAGACAGCATACAAGTAAAAAGAATGCGATGTTGAGCAAGAGTCGTGACTAGTAGAGCATTACAGGCAAAAAGAGTCTTCAGAGAACGACGATGGCAGGAAAGCCCGCATACCTCTTGGACGTGCTTGCGCAAGATGCAAAACCGAGCTTCGGGTATTTCTTTGCCACTCATCGCGAGTGCTTTACGCGGCTTCACGAAGTAGCGGTATTTGGCCCCCGACAAGGGGGGTGGCACTTCATAGACTCCTTTCATTAGCACCTGATAATAGTAGCATTTCGAGTTGTGAATTAATATGAGACCTCGCGAACCATGATCCCAAGGTAAACACAATTACGGACCCCAAACCAGCTCAAAGAGCAACAGCAGCTCTATTGATGACTAACGCCTGAGAAAGGTTTAGAGACTAAAAATGCGAGCTAGACGCACCTTAATTTGCATGCGCTTCCCCACGCTCCGGCCTAGATCAGTCACGTAAAACCCTTCCCCGCGCGGGCCGGCTTTCTCGTAGGAAAAACAACCGTCGTAGCGGCCGAACTTGAGGTTGAATGCCAAGGCTTCGTCGCCTGTCGAAATCATTTCGGGCGGCTGCAGAAATATCACGTTCATCGGGCTGCGTTGCCTACATTCAGAAGAAAAAGAAGATATAGCGATAGAGCCGAGTGTGAGCGGCGGTTGATGAGCTACTGCTGATAAAAACAAACAGTCAAGCTCAGCTCATAACAAATCCTCTAGATAAAGAATAGAACACCACTAGTAGTGGGAAGCCATGGTACTGTCCAAACGGTAGCAATTCTAGATGCTACAATATTTATTTTTGTGTGGACCTCAGGGCTGCCGCCTCTGCTTCTGCCTCTGGACTACTGCTCTCGAGGGGTGGTGGTCCTAGCTTGCGAACGCAGTCTTGCCGCCGTTTCAAAAGTTCCGAGGGGCCTTTTGTGGCCTCGAAGAACGCCCGAAGTTGCTCTTCATCGCTGGCCAGAGACGACGGCATAGCTTAGAGCTCAGTGCAGCCCGCGGGCTCCTATCTATCAACCTCGGCCTCTACTGTTGACTGCTGGACAGCATTTTTTTAGGCGTTGTGAAAAAAGTCTGCTGTTGAGCAATCGGTACCCAGATAAGAATCCAGAATTGAGATATACTGTGATGTTTTAACTTATAACAAATTACGCAAATTCCTATTCCTGTAAACCGACCTGGCGATGGCGCATTGAGATATGTTTAATCAGATATGGATGGCGCTAACCCTTTGCGGATCTGTAAATTTTACCTATGGCTTAATATTTATGGAATAAATTTGCGAACTAAGCGAGTAAGCCTACGGTCAATTCGTAACCAAACTCGACCTAATATCACCCCAAATGACACAGAAGCCAATCAATGCTGTGGGAAGAAGCGGCAATGCGCGTGAGGTGCTCGCAAGTCAGAGTTGAATGCGGTAGGATTTAGAGAGCACTGGGCTTGTTAAGGCAGCAGCGCAGTGGTTAAAAAGACTAGCGCTATTAACATAAGTATTCCTTCAATCCAGGCGAAATTGTGCACCATCTGACATAGGGGAGAACGTTATCCACATTAAATCACTACCTGCTACATCCAGCAGCGGCATGGACCATAAATGGAGCAAATCCAAGTCTTCAGCAATCGATTACGGTGATGATGCCGCCTGCAGAAGAGTAATGCAGCCGTAAGAGCAGGAGGGGCTTTTAAGGATTCGATTGGTGGAACAAAAAAAAGAAAAGAGTTCAAGCAAAAGGAAAGAGGGCCAAGCCTAGAGCAAGTCAAAGCCAGACAGTACGGGTAGCCTAAATAGCGTAGTGGCTCACCGCTCTCTTTTTCTCGGGCTTGGCGCCTGCTTCGAGAAGTTGCTTGACAGTTACTTTGCGGCGCACTTTTGACGCATAGGCGTAATCGAGAGCAGTGTTGCCCATCTAAGATATCATGAGAGATACATTTTGCGCGCCATGATAAATCAAACAAAGGGAAAGTAATGTGGAAGTCATAATTCATAATTAAACACACACGCACCTTCTACCCAATTAAATTCGTCCATGGCAAAAACATTACTTACATTATTTTTGATGTTGACATCGGCTTTTTTCTTTCGCAGGAGGAGGCTCACAATAATTGTATAGCCATGAAAGGACGCGTATATGAGCGCAGTGTTCCCGTCCTGCCATTGTGATAAGGCGCGACAGGAGTTGCACAAGAGGGAAAAAAATATCAAAGAGCGTACAAGCAAATCATACATGGAGGATGGGCCATGCTGTCACAGAATACTTTTCTGGGTAAAGATTTTTACTCACTTCATCTTGAGCGTCTTTGTCAGCACCTGCCTTTAGGAGAAGTTTCACTACAGCAATGTGGCCAGTTTCTGATGCATTCATGAGCGCTGTTTTACCATCCTGTGAGTTGGAAACGAAACAAAATAATAATAACTTGCATAAAAAAATATTCTAATCTCACGATGATAGTTTTACAAAATGTTAGATAATTTAAGAAAGAACATAACAAGATATAAGATACACACAACTCAAACTTAAAATGAAAAATTAGATAAAACGCAGAATATTCACACTTGTGCATGCTTGAATGACAATTTCCTTCGGAAGTCGTTTATGAGTGTAAAAGCTTGAATTTTCATATTATCTCTCAACTCGTAGCTAAGTAATACAACCATATTCCCTATTAGAAAGGTAAATGATCATAGCGCCTCATTCACGCGTGTAAAAAAAACGCGCATGTTAACACGCACATTAGATCGCGCAGCAACGTCAGCGCTTGCCAGAAGGAGGTCCTCTACAATCGCGTCATCGCCACGCATCGATGCCAAAATGAGCATCGTGTCACCACTCTGAAAGTTGACAAACGCCCATTAGAAATGAATGTACAGTCCATGTAAAGAAATAGCACAGTACGTTCTCTGCTTTGATGCCGAATCTCAAAAATGTGATTCGAATCACTTGTCGATACCTCGTCCTTCACATTGGCATCTGCGCCCGCTTCAAGAAGTAGCTTAACGGTACCTTTCGAACCAAAGAAAAGTGCTGACTTGCCGCTCTGCCAACAAGAGAAAAATGAGTGAACGCGCACAGCCGTTAAACCAAAAGATAGGTAAGTTATCACACGCAAATCTTACCTTGTCCTGAGCGTCCTTATCAACACCCACTTCTAGGAGAACCTTCATTGTGTCAGCGCGACCGTTCATTGCAGCATTGATGAGTGCAGTGCTGCCACACTGCGAAGTGAAATAAATATCAATTTAAACGAAAGGAAATCAAAAAGAAGTAGAAAGCGCACAAACGATACGTGAATGCGGAAGTCTAATTTTCGATCATTAAAGAGGATCCCTGACCTCACTCTGGGCGTCCTTGTCAGCGTCGGCTTCCAACAGGAGCTCCACGACTGCAACTTGCCCTTCGTCGGCAGCCCACATGAGTGCTGTCTCGCCAATCTTCCACAAAGAGATAAATTGGATCGGTTCCGCAAAGATAGAATACAACGTAGTGAAGCAACATAATTTGACATTGACATCGAGGCAATTAAGATATTTCTAAGGAGGCGATTTATAAATCAATACGGCCTACTGTGTAATTTGCAAGAGAAATAGCTGTCCAATGGTTTCCAATGGAGTGTTGGGGACAAGTCGAGTTGAGCAGTTTTCCTGCAATTGATCCCTGTAATGCATTATCAACAATCAACCGAGCCCCAAATATATACTTATATACATGTATGTGCATGAACCTTGTCCTTAGCCTCCTTGTCAGCGCCTGCTTCCAAGAGAAGCTTCACGACTGCGACATGTCCTTTGTCAGATGCCATCATCAGCGCGGTTGAGTTTGCAATCTTAATAAAAGATGGCGCATGAATGCAATGAACGTCAAAGAGCAAAGAGCCGTCAAATAGAGAGATACTTGACTTATGAAAGATGAATCAAAAAGAAAAGCAAATTTATCGAGAAGACATGATTCATTATCCCTCGCTACCATTATGAGAGCCTACCTTGTTCTTCGCATCCACGTCGCAACCTGCTTCCAAAAGAAGCTTCACAATGTCAAGATGGCCATTCATGGAGGCGTTGGTAAGCGCAATGCCGCCACCCTGCAGTACATAACGCCCCCCAAACATAAGTGAATGAATTCACAATGTAGCAGCAGAGTATGAAGCAACGAGGGATGAAGCAGCACATATTGAACAGAGCATACGCGTACATCAAAAGGACGCCCCAGGTGAAGTACGAATATCACTATACTGTCTTAAAAAGTCCTCTCACTTCGTCGGTAGCATTTAAGTTGATGCCTGCTTTACAGAGAAGCTTGCTTACGACACCAGTGTAGCCTCTTTCAGCTGATATAAGTAGTACTCGATTGCAATCCTATTGAATCCACACAGCACAAGAAACAGGCGCACATAAAGACAATGATGTAGCGTACGATCCGTTTTTTTTTTTTTTCGTTTCAGAATCATCAAAAGTAACTAAGTAGTCCTATCGATTTAATGCTGTAATCACCTCCACTCTTGTATTCATCAAGGCGCTGGTGTTATTGAAGGTGCCTGCCTCGAGTAACATTTTCAGGACGAAGTGATCGCGGCCTTCCCGTGCGGCATACAAGAGTACTGAGTCCCCATTCTAATTATTACCAAAATATAGCAATCATGCAGCAAATGGAAGTCGAAACCGCGGAGAAAAAAATAACAAAGGAGTAAAGGAGTGTGCAAAGATTTAAAACGATGAAAATGGGTACAGGTTAAAGGATAATGATAAGGCGAATGCTTGACAAATAAAAATGTCGATCTAACCTTGTCTCTGGCGCCCGTGTATGCGCCTGCCTGAAGAAGGACAGCCATAGCGGGAAGTTGACTGTTTATTGAAGCCACCGCAAGAGGAGTACGGCCGATCTGCCATTGAAAAAAAATGCCAATGGCGTTTGAGGGGATGCAAGAAAGGGCATGGTAAGTAAGGTGTAATCACTTCAAGAAAAAGTGATGAGAGCATAAAAAATCCCTCAAACGTCAACCACAGACCTTAAAAAAAGAATCATACGCCTTTTGAGGCTGGAATACATGTATCGCAACTTCACCAAGGCAGCAATGCTATAAGATAGCAAAGGCCATAATAAAACTACAGATAGGTGAGAGGTTCTGTATATTCAAATCTCACGCTGCAATTTTTTTAAACCTAACCACCTTCGCGCTTGCATGTACACAGCTTACCTTATCCTTAGCCTCTTTGTTTGCACCCGATTCAACGAGAAGCTTCACTAATCCAGAGCGACCACCTTTGGAGGCAATTATGAGGGCGGTGTCACCGTCCTGTTCCCGTGAATTCAAGGAAAGGAAGTATGTAAAGAATGAGGTAAAGCTAAAATATGTATTTGTAACAAGCAAGACAGAATACCAAGTAGAATGCTATCTGCGCATAAATACTTCTTCGTTTGAACGTCAACTGCCCGGCAGACTTTAGGCAAGGCCTTACCTTGTCTTTCACCTCTGGATTAGCGCCTGCTTCCAGGAGAAGCTTCATGGTGGCCATATGGCAGATTTCTGTGGCCACCGTTAGTGCCGTGCTTCCGTCCATGAGTAATGTAACAGTAACGTCGAAGGTATCGGTCTACAAAGAGAAATAATGCCACAAGCTAGAGTAAATAAATGAATTTCTTCGTAAAGGGAAGGAAATTATGATCTCAATTCATCGATAGTGTTTTCCGCTACATGAACGCATACATGCATAAGGGCACACATAGCCATGCAGATAATACTACCGTTAACTTCAACACCAATAAGAATATAGCTTGTATATTAGCTCTTACTTCCACTTTGATTTCCGTGTTGGCCCCCGCTTCCAAAAGGAGCTGTACAATATCAGTGTAGCCGTAATACGATGCATGAATAAGCGCGGTTCTGCCCAACTGATACCATAGAGTGGAAAGGCACGGGAAAGAAAATTTATGAAAAAGAATAGGGGGTACAACTTACAGATCTGTAATGTCAATGATTCCGACGATTCATCAGGAAAATGTTTTATTTCTACACGCACCTACCAGTTCTGTATCAACATTAGCGCCTCTTCCTAGGCATTCTTTTACCCCTGCAACATTGCCTTTTCGAACTGCAGGTGCCAAGTTATCCGTTGCTTTTGTCTGAGAGAGTTTGAGGCAGCTTGTGATAACAACAAAATACCACAAAGACAAACGAGGGGAACTCAACCCTAGTGCCAGAAGATGTGTCAAGCATATAGGTGACAGATTTAACTAGAGTGCAGTAGTGCACCTGTATCAAAACCAACTTCTGCTCTAAATGGGCGGATCAGCCATGCTTACCGCAACCGCAGCATTGACCACTGCGCGCACCCAATTACACGCTTCTGAAGACGAGCAATGCGATACGATGTGCTGCACCTCCACTCGTGGCATGGCTAGTTCAAAGAAGTCTAACACGTCACCAATGCAGTCGTCTGGTAGGTCTTCACAGGGCTGGGTGGTGGCTGCCAACTGAATGACGTAAGCATTCCGCGCCCAGGCAAAGGCCACATGTCGGGCGGTATCCGGAGCCCAGGCAAAGCACGGATGGAAGTGAATTGCCAGGCTACCTGGCGTAGTCATTGGCTCAGTATTTTCCTCGTCCATATTAGGAAGGTCAGCGCAGTAAGATACAACTTTAGGCACGACTAACGTTGGAGCGTCGCGAAGGGCTGCAAGCATGTGAACGTGGTTTTCAAGAAGGGCGTGGCATGCGCTACCATGAGTAGCCAGGTCGAGAGGTGTAGCGCCATCCTATAAAGTGCATGGCAAGTGACGATAAGAAATTAAAAAACAAACATATCAAAGAGCGTACAAATAATTATTACCTTGTCTTTTAGGCTCACATCGGCGCCAGCCACAATCAAGGCTTGAGTCGTAGCTAAATGGCCGTGTGCTGAAGATTGGTGAAGCGGGGTACGACCCCTCTGTGAGAAAGAATAAAGTAAAAGCGAAAAATGCATCAGAGTGTATGCGGCACATATATTAGCAACGCGTGATAGCAATACACCTTCCAGAGCAGAAGCAGCCATTCTAAAGCTTCACGCAACTGGTAACTGAATTGACAATGCCATGGACTTCGAAGGGCAGGTGTTTGAAGCTTCGTCGGTCACAAAAAACAGTAGCGTAATTATGCAAAGTAGTACCTTGTTTGGAGCATTCTTGTTCGCGCCTGCTTTAAGAATAAGCTCTACGATAGCAGTGCGGCCAACAGTTGCGGCACTGATAAGTGCCTGTTAATTAAAGATAATAAAGCAATGAACGCAGGAAGTTGAAGGAAACATAAGAAATTTTACTAAATGCAGTAGATTTAAGGAGAAAAAGAGTATTCTGCGCGTGCTTAGTTAACAACTGGAGAAGGGAAGGATAGGAAGAAATAAAGAAGCTAGTGCTTTTAAAAAAATGTCATAAGATAAGAGGGCAAATTATCGATGGTAAGCACACAAAAACTGCCACCATCAACAAAATACATTAAAGGCAGATTGATGTTGATACCATAAAGGTACGTATAATTTGAGCGAGAGTCACCTTGTTCTTGGCTTCCTTGAAAGTGCCCACTTTGAGAAGAATTGTTACAGCAGCAACGTGGCCTTGTTGTGCAGCCCATACCAGCGCTGTCCAGCCATTCTAAGGTGACAAATGAGGCAACACCAGAAGAATAAAGAGAATGAATCAAAGATTTTCTATCAAAATACTTTCGAACTATAGTAACTATATAATCTATTTGCATGAGCAAAGAGTGGTAATGTTGTAAAAAGCAGGAGCACTAGTGTATGTAAGAATGTGTACCTTGCACTTAGTCTCCACTTCAGCGCCTGTTTTAATGAGGAGCTGCAAAATAGCAGTGTGGCCTTCATACGAGGCCCAGATAAGCGCTGTAAAACCATGCTAATACATACCAATAAAAACAAAACGATATGAAAAGGAGGTGGGAAGGGATAAAACTGCTGACAAGAATCATGGCAAAATCGAATATCGATAACGGAGAACGAGAATCGTCAAGCAAGGCAATAATGGTCCGAAACTATATCTTTGCGCTAGCTTCTCACCTCATCTTTGAAATCGTCGACCTTCGCACCATCGGCGATACACTTCTTCACGAGGTCTTCATTGCCGCCCTTGGCAGCCTCAACGATTTCTTTCATGGCGGCTTCCTGCAATATAACAATAAAATAGGCAAAACAAAGTTAGCTCACTCGCGCATGAAAAAGGAAGAGACAAGATAACAAAATGTTTTATCGATAATATCAACGAAGGCAACTATGTTGAAGGTGTCTATACCATGGCTTGTACTGGCAAAAGCTGTTGGATCACACCGTCGCATATAGCGCGAGACTCAGCATCGATCTCGGAACCAGCCGCCACTGCTTCTAAACCAGGCAGCAACGGCAATAGCATAGGCACGTGTACAACCGGGTCATTCGACAGTGTGAACATCGCGCCCATAATAGCTACAGTGGTGCGCTTGACCGCCATGCTGTTGTCCTCTCGGAGCCCAAGCACCAGTAAGGGCACCATCACCGCCAAGGCAGGCGAGTCAATTGGTTGTGTGAACACTACGCCACCGAGCGGGTCGATGAGCTCGGGAATACCGCTAGGGTCAATGATGCAGTCCACGTAATTGGTAAGGAACGGAGCAAAGTCCTTGTTGTTCGCCACTTTGAGGGCGCCTTCTATGGCCTTCTTGGCAATTGCTGCAACTTTTTGGTTTGTGTCTATTACACATAGAGTAAGCTTGGGCATCAAGGTAGGTAGACACGCTGCTAGCTCGCGTGGCGCTTTTTCTTGGGCTTTAACCACCACTTTAAGAGCTGCCACACTACCACGAATCGAGTCCAAGGTAGAGAGGGAAAGAGGCAGTTTGAAAACCTGATCACAGTTGGAAACCAAAGCTTCGAGGCAACGAGGTAATAGTGGCTCATTAGCCACGAGTACTTTACACAGTACAGAGGCACACTCTTGGGCTGCGTCGGCTATAGTCTTATTTGCGTGGCCACAACACGCATAGCTAAAACTGAGCGCGGGCACCAGGCAGGGAAGAGCGCCCTGGCGAGACTTCAAAGGGCCTTGAGCAATGGCAGTGAGAGCGTATACGGCAGCCAAAGTGGGTAGGTCCTCGTATACTGAAGTGAGGAACGACACCGCCTGCGGTAAAAGTAAATAAATCAGTGCTTCACGTACTCAACGCGTGTCGTATGAATGAACGCTACATGAGCTCAAAAACTGCTTGCGTTATAGTGACCTTACAGACAGTGCGTTTCTGCATATTTGATCACTACAGACCTGAGTTACGGTGCAGAGGTCAGTGTATGCAACCGAATTTGCTACTATGGTAGCCTTCGCGAAGACTTTAGATTCGTCTACAAGGTTGCCAATGTCCGCGAGTTCTCTACGTACGACGTCTCTGGACATGCTAATAGGTGTTCGATAAAAAATGGAGAAAAAGCTGTGAGAAAAGATGCATTTATAATTCCAAGCTAGCTAGAAAATTGACCCGTTGAAATATGAATTACTGCACGCACAAGCATGTGTTCGAATTAATGCCAATAGAGAGACAGGAAGAAAATAGTATTGGAGATCTGCATTACCTTTACGCAGTTTTTGAAATGTTATGGGTTAGTAAAGCTGTATCTTCTAAAACGAGCTTGCGCCCTCTTTGGACTGTTGAGCACGGCAAAAGTGCTAGAGTAACTCTGGAATGATGAGTTTGAAGCGCCAGAGTGCAACTACTATGAGAAAGAGTTTTAAAAGCTAAAGGTATCGGTACTGTAGTAGCTTACTAGCTAGTATGGAAGAAGGTGCAACAACAACGAACGCAAAGCCAAGTGAGTGCATCTGTCACGTTGACACATGATGACGTGATCACAGAGATATTGACCAATCATCAATCAGAAATGGGAGGGAAAAGGTCGGTCTTGTTACAGTGCAGTTATCTCCTCTACAGTACGAAGTACTGTAAGTAGGACCCTACCCGAATTATCTCCTCTACAGTACGAAGTACTGTTAGTAGGACCCTACCCGATTTATCTCCTCTACAGTAGTGGAGGGGAATTCCCGGTTTTGTAAAGTGGCCTTGGGAATTCCCAAGATTCCCGGGAATTCCCATGGATTCCCGGGAATTCCCGGTAGTTTTGGGAATCCAAGCCTGTCGCAGGAGCTCAAGAG
>Ga0307982_1002110_pt1 | contig 16135 bp, 7 predicted proteins | sample OrgLakmetagen989_FD_201847 | JGI IMG/M metagenome (GOLD analysis project Ga0307982, IMG submission 201847) | Saline water microbial communities from Organic Lake, Antarctica - #989 | ecosystem: Environmental > Aquatic > Non-marine Saline and Alkaline > Saline | place: Antarctica: Organic Lake...
GCTTACTAGCAGCGCCACCGTTATTGCTGTTGCTGTTGCTGCTGCTGTGAAAGTTGTAGGCGCTGGATTTACGGGAAGGCGGGTTGCGGCTGCGGCTGCTGCTCCTTGGGGAACCAGCAGTGACGTTGCTGCTGCTGCTGCTGCCGCCGCTCGTAGTAGCATGGTCTGCGCTGCTGTGCCGCATTGGGCGCTGCGGCTGCTGTGAGCTGCTGCTGTGAGCTGCTGCTGCTGCTGCTGCCAGTGACACTGTTGGCGGAAACCGTAATTCTACGGGAGCCTCGCTTGGAAGCACCGCCTACCGATGGTGCAGCACCAGCACCACTAGCAACACCGACAGAAGTGTGCTCAGCTGGCGGCGTGCACGGCTGGGACGGAGGTCGTCGCGACTGCTGCTCTTGTTGTTGCTGTTGTTGTTGTTGCTGTGAGAGCGTGGCCTGCGAAGACAAGGAAGACGACGTCGACGCGGGTCCACCCCCTAAAGCAGACGTTGCGTTGACCACAGAAATGTCCAACGAAGCATCTTTGGAAGAAACAGTGCGGGCAGTAGCAGTGGCAGCCGCCGTATGGTTGTCTTCCGAGTCCGAATCGGTGACTTGTGCTGACGGGGCGCCACTCGCACCGTTGCCAATGCCACCGCCACTGCTTTTGTTGCCATTGCTGTGATGGACGTTGCTGTTGACTACCACAGCGATTACCTCAGGGTCACCAGCTCCATCAGGAGTTGCCCGGCCACTTCGGCTGCCGTTGTTGCCGGCGTTCCCGCCAAGAAAAAGAGGAGGTTCGTCTACAGGGTTGGGCTCTTCGCCAGCGCTGCTGTGGCGGCGAGCGTCGAGTGGTTGTTCGTTGGGCAGTTGCTTGGATTCAGGAGGGGCCACGTAGGGCACATCTTCTGCGAATCTTTGCCGCAAGCCAATGTCGTATGCCATGTCTTCGTAGTCAAAGTCCTGTGGTTCATACAAAATGAAAAGAAATCAAGTTGTCAATCGGAAGCTCATTTATCTTCGCACCCATTGATAGACTTCTCACGACAGTCACATGCTTCACGAATTTTGTTCGTTAGGAAATGGGGCAAACCGAATAACTTCACCCATTTTCAGCATCATTTTACCTTGGAGGGTACTGTCACCCAATCATGAAAGTTTTCTTCGAAATAATCTTTGCAGAGCAGCGCAAATTCCGCCGTCAATTGCGGGTAATACATTTTCAGCGTGCTATATTCGAGTCGCCGTAAGCCGAACGCTTGAGCACTGTCGGTCACACAACGCACTTCCACTCGCACCTGTTTGACATTACAAAACAAACATTAAAAAAAGAAAAGGCATGCTGGTGTGTAAATCGAAGAGTCGTAATAAAAATTAAGATTCATAAACGAAATAACATCGAAGGCAAGGCGGGGCAGCGTTTTGTCAAGACAATCGCCACGGGATGTATTGCAGGGTAAACATTAACTATCACGATAAAAAAATGTTACTGACCGAAAAACGAACTTCTTCCGGTATTAAAAGCGGCACTTCTCCGAAGTAGTCGCCCGCTTCGTAGCGCTTTAAATACGTCGACACAGACCCACTTCGGTGCGTGGAGCGGTCCAACGAAGGTTCGTTGTGAGAGCGCGGCGACTGCGGTCGGCTAGACGACGGCGAAGTTGAAGACGACGAAGACAGACCCTCCCCGTCAGATCTCTTGGCGGGAGAGGCAGCAGCCGCACGGCGAGGAATGGTGCATTGCACTGCGCCCGAAGTCAAGAAGTACAGTTCGCGGTTGGCGCCAGTAGCTGGGTGGAAGAGAGCATTCCCGCGCGAGAAGTTGTACGGGCGCAGGCGGGGCAAAAGCAAGGTGAAGACGCCCCGCATGTCTGCTTCCAGAGCACACAACAACGGGACTTTCGGCACGATTTGCCGGGCGTGAATGAACGCCACCGCTTGAATCCTCAAATCGGGGGGCAGTTCGCCCAAAAGTTTGGCGTCGTCAAAGACCCCTTTCACGCGCTGCTGAAAAATGTAATGCATCCGCACGGCTCTTCGGAACGAAAAAGTGCAGCGGAATTCGGTCATGAACAAATTGAGCACCACCATGTTCTCCCGCTTCATGCGCACCCCCAAATTCAAAGCAATTACAATCGACACGATGTTGCCCACTACATAGGCAAACACGGTGGTGCCCAAAATTTGCACCACGATCGTGCACACCAGCTCTAGCGTGTTCGTGGGTTGAGGCGTTATGTCGCCGTATCCAATGGACGTCATCGTTGTAACCGACCAGTACAGGGCGACAATGTACTGCAGGCCACTGTCCATCTCCGCCAAACATTCGCCCTCGCCTTTTGGGTTGCGCGTGTCGTCGTAAAGGCTGTCGTCGTCCCACGCCCCTGCCCCCACGCAGTAGCTTTCTTTCCAGCAACCCATGCCAGTGGCTTCGTTACACGTGGACATCGCGTACAGGACGCACGCAAAGAGGTGCGCGAAGAAGCACATGATGACCACTACTTTCACAAACCTCAGAATCGCGGGGTGCACCCCTAAGATGTCTTCCACTTTTTCAAAGAAGTCGCTCTTCACAACAATTTGAATGATTTTGATCAAGCGCACGAGGCGAATCGCGCGGATGAGTTTCACGGAGCGAAGCACCGCAGAATTGCCGTCTCCATCGTTGGCAGCTAACACCACGCGGTCAATGGGAAAGGTGGTGATGAAGTCAATGGGGAACCACCCTCGCAAGTACAGGTAAGCGATTTTGCGGCGGTCTGTGACGAGAAGTTCGTCCTTGTCGATCACCGCACCATTAAACGTCAGCAAGATGTCCAGGGTGAAGATGCAGTCGACCAGGATGTCAATGTTAGCTAACGTGCCCGAGAATTCCTGCCCAAAACCGAGTTGGTACGTGATAGTGATCACCGAATAAATGATCACGAGGGACACTGAGACATCCCACAGCATTTTTCTTCTTGAATTTGGGTGAATAAGGCCAGTGGTCGTGGTCAGTGTTCTCGGTGACATCACTTTCATTTGTTTGAAGCTGCCTGAATCCTCGGGCGCCAGCCTAACGGTTGCCGCGTCCAAAGCTACGGTTTCTTCGTCGTCATCTTCCACAGAAGAAGACGTTCTCGGAGTGTGCGCTGACCCGCTTAGCATAGTTTGAATCAAAGAATCACACCCAAGAAAGCTCTCCACGTCGTCACCGTCGCCCTCTCCTCGCACGAGGTCGCTTTCTTGCGCGTGTGGAACCATGTCGGCCACACACGCTGGGCAGTTTGCTTCTCCGTACTGCTCGTAGGCATCCAAGACTCTCGACAAGAACATCCTGCCGTTGTAGGCCATGTCTTCTCTCGTTCGAGGCCAGTACTCCAGCACCAACAACAGGTCTTCTTTTGGGAGAAACCAAGCGTCACTCGACTCGTTGGCTACGGTAGTCACGTAGTGCGGCGTGTTCAAAATCACTGCTGCTTCTCCAAACATCGCGCCACTCTCGACCCGGCTAAACTTCAGCCACTCCGACAGGAGGGACTTGAAGACCAAGTTGCAGGTGTTGCGCCGTTTGCGGCACTTCGCGTTGAAATCATCGAGCGAAGCCACTTTTTCACCGCCGATGGAAATCAGCCGCTGACCCACTGTAAGGCCAGCCGCTTCGGCTTGTCCCCCGGGTTCCACCGAAGCTACGACCAGGCGCCCGCTCTCGGTGCCGCCGCTGCTGAGTTCAGACTCGAGCTCGAAGCCCAGCGGGCGGGCCATGGCAAAGGTCAGGCTTTGCACTCGCCTGTCGTTTGGGGTCTTCACCGAGGAGGAAGAAGCAGGAGGCGACGACGGCGACGAACCATCGCTGGCTTTGACTTCTTCATCGTCTTCGTGGTACATGGCGGTGCTTCTCAACGCGCGCTTGGTGGAGGAGGACAACTCCAAATACTGCGTGGCCGAGCCGGACTCCAGGAAAAACAAGCAAAACCCGAGATCGTTGGCCCGGGCAATCGATTCGCCCGGTTTGGCCACGAAGGGCTTCATGTACTGCAGCACTTCCTTCACCAGCATGGGCGGGCTGTTTTTCAAGAACGGAATCGAAAGGACGATGTTGCGGTACTGCGCATACACGACGGCGCACGCAGCGGTGGCAGGCAATTGGCTCGCCAGCTCTGCGCTGGTGTTGTCGAACACTGTGGTGCGCTTGTAGACCGACAAGAAGTGCTTTTTGATGCGGTGGCCAATGGGCGCGAAAATGCCGCGGTCAATGATGAACATCTTCAGCTGGTCCAGTTTTTCCTTGTGCGTGGCGGCTTGAATGTCGACGCGGTCCATCAGTTCCGACACGGTGCCAATCACAAACCCGAACATCGACGCCCCTACCAGCATCCCAAAGAGAATCACCAGGTATTCGCCGGAATTGGTGGCGACAATGTCCCCAAACCCTACGGTGGTCATGGTCGTGATCGCCCAATACGCCGAGACCACGTACTTGTCCCACAAACTCAAGTCATCTGCGGCGTGCGGGGTCCCAAAGAAATCGGTCAGCCAATTCACGTTGGCGGCGTGGTCCAAGGCAAAGTACCAAGTGCACGCCATCAAGTGCGCCACAAAGAACACGATGCCGAACATGGACCCAAACGCCCGGATGGTTCTGCCCCCACGGGGGTCGTTCTCCGGCCGCGCCGACCCTTTGCTGCCCAATTTGGCGAGGCGCAAGATTTTCAACAGCCGCGCCATGCGAAACACTTTCAAGAGCTTGGCCATGCCGCCCACCCCTGCGCTGCTCTGATTGCCTTGGGCGTCCTTGGAAGTGCCTAACGCTTTGGCTTGCGCGACCAGCCACATCAAACCCATGAAACACTCTTCGACAGGAATGGTGGAAAAGAAGTCAATCGCAAAAAAGCCTTTCAAGTACCGCTTCGCGATTTTCCAGGGATTGGTTTCCAAGCCGCCCTGCCAAAGAAGAAGAAGAAGATAGGCACAAAGAACCAGAAGAATAAGTGAATGAAAAAAATCGATTGTCTGCAAGGAAAAAAATAATCGAGCATATTTTGAATGTTGAGTTGGAGACACAGCTATATTTCAAAATTCCGATTCATCTACGGGTACCGGCTTCCACTCTCGTTTAAAAAATATATACGAAGAGTTCTACGCGTGGTCATGAACTGACCAGCCGTTCGTCGAAGAAGGCGGTGCGAAAGGTCAAGATGCAGTCGACGCCAAAGAGCGAGTCAACCACAATGTCGCTGAGAATGATGCCGAAGCTGTCCCGCACGTCAAAGCCCACGCGGAGGGGCACGGCAATTACGCTGTGCCACAACAACAGCGGCAACAACAATCATCAACAATCATGACAGCAACAACAACGACAAGAACAACAAAAGATGACTGGAAAGCCCGGGGGATAGTTGAGCTTAAAAATGGTACACGCGTCGAAAGACAGAGAAACTGGCGTGGTTTTAGGAGACAGACTTCCTAATATAGTACTCGAGATGAAAAAGGGCGGATACAGAGGAGAAAACAATTGAGAAGAAACCAGGGTTAAGCAGTGCAATACCGCACCTGTACACAATGAGGACGCCCACGACGATGTCCCAAGTCACTTTGTTGGGCGCGTTGGGGTGCACAATCAAGCGGGGGGTTGGGTAGCCAGTCACGCTGAGTACCGGTAACTCCGACGACTCTCCGTCTTCGTCGTCGTCGTCGCCGTTGCCTACTTCGCTTGCAGAGTCCTCAAAGGCGCTTTTCTGTATATTGTGTCAAGTACGGGGATGATAGGGCACAGAGGAAAGCGAGGCTTACAGACTGCAGGAAGAGCACGAAAGGATTGGACACAGGTATGCTCCTCTCAGTGCAGACGTCAGCAAAAGACAGGGAGGACAGCCAGAAATTAGAACGAGGATGAGTAAACGAGGATAAGTGAAGAGGAAGCATCTCGCGCGCATACTTGCGCGCGTCTCTCGTAAGTCATTTCGTTTCTTTGACTTTTACCTCTACAGCCACGTTGCCTTTGCTCGAGGAGTTCTGTAACGCAACTAGTGTTTCTCTGGCGGGGCGGCCGGAGTGGCGCAATTCGCGGCCAGACTCAGCGAGGGAATTTCTCCTTGTTGGTAGCTCCTGTTTTGGGACACCGTCTCTAGGCCGCTTGCTCAAGTTGCCGCCCAAACGAAACGACCGCCGCTCGTGGCGGTGGCTCAAGTTCCTCCAGTGCTGCGTCTCGGCTTGGAGTTTCTGCAAGTGATCATGAGCTTCATGGGCGTCCAACTCGGCTTTCGCTACCCGCTTCCGCGCAACGCGCTCGCGCTCTTCGCCAGACAGTAACCTGCGAGCTTTGCTGATAGTGCAAGTTTCGGGCCCATCGTTTTGGGCGCTGTTGTTGTTGTTGTTGCCGCTGGTGTCTGCCCTCTTCTTGACCTTTTTCCGGGCTTTCCGGATAATAGCCGGCATGCCCAGGAAAAAGCGAGCACTACACTGCTATAAATCAGAGACACTGAATATATCCGAATCTCGTCTGAGGCTTGGCGCTTATTTTACGACGAGCGGCACGTGCGCCTTGACACCGGGATATATTGCCCGCTTAGTACTTTCCGCTCTCGGCCAACAAAAAGAACTTTTGGGTGAGACTGCAAACGAACACAAACAGGTTCATGGTTCATGCCGAGCTTTCTATTCCTGCCAATTTTTTTCTTGTTCTTCCGTCGGTTCTGAAAAAAAAGGCTGGTTCCGGCATGTCGGCTGTCGGCTGGTCGGCTGGGCTTCGGGAAACAAGAACTGGAGTTCGGGATTTCGGGCTGTGTGATGACTCTTTTATATTACTCTTGCATTGCGAAATCCTGCACTATGTCAAGCAGGGGCCATGCCTCAGTTCAAAGGCCTGCCAAAAAGCCTGTCATATAAGTCTCATTATTCTAGTTGTATCCAGTAGCATCGAATCATCGAGAAGCGAGGCACAAGCTAGTGCACCACACTCCACCGGGTAGCAACCTGCAGCACAGGCCAAGTCTGATGTCTTTCGCCTCGAACCCCACCCCGCTCTCGATGGACCGACACTACGGTAACTCGAGCTTTGACGAGGTTGAAGCTGACATGCACGGCGACCGCCGACAAGAGTCTGAAGACCGCGCATACCCTAGCGTGCGCCCCAAGCTGGGCTGCCGCAAGAACTGCATGCTGAGTTGCGCGTTGGGAGGAGTGCTCTGTGCGAAACGCTGCGACGTTGGCAGCCTCACAGCTCAGGTTCAACCTTGTAGATTCTCGCAGTTGTAATAGTTGAGACTCCCCAATGTTAGCAATGTGAATGGCGATATTAGAAGCAGAGCGGCTCAGGCTCAGTAATTTCCCGCAGTATTGGAACTATAATAAAATCACCGACTTGTAGGTTCCATTTCACGTTGTCACCTCATCTTTGCCCGCCGTCTCTTCTCTTCTTCGCTACACAGTTCGCGTTCTTTCCTCCCTCGCCGGCCACCTACCAAATCAGCCGGGACTTATCGAGCCTCAGGTAGAGGGAGGTAGAGGGAAATTCTTCCTCAACGTCTTGACCTCTCTTATCCTTTCCCTTCTTGCCACGACACACCTCTCAGCTCTGCGGCAGCTCTCAAAGATTTTTTTTTAACCGTAAAAAACGCGCCTGGCTATTGTTCAGTAGTAGTTCAATTCATCTAGATTCTGCTTCACCGCAGGTACTTTTACTTCGAGTTAGCGCAGAGCCGGGCGCATTCGTCGCTGGCTGGCAATTTTGCGGCTCGCGGGATCGAAGCTGCTAGGTTGCCGTTTCTTCCCCCCCCAATCAGGGGTCTTTTGGGCGTGCTAACTGGAGGCAGCAACGGCTGCTGCTGTTGTGGTGGTGGGTGCTTAAATTCTGGTCATGAGTTACCGAAAACGCCTTTGGCTTCGCTGTTTTTTCGGGGGCCGAAATTCAAACGAAGCGAAGACGGCACCAACATTGCTCAGGTAAAGACAGGTCCACCAATACGAGGTGGCTTGTGCAGAGAGAATCCAGCCCCGAGACAATTTCATTTGCTTTTCACCTCTTGCTTGGGACAGTGTGATGTATGCCATCAACCATTTCATTTTTCCTTTTTCTCAATATTTGTTTTACAAAATAAAATAAAATCGGTCAGACTTCGGGCTTGATCATGTTGTACTTCCACGGTAACGCTACCGATTTGGGCGCAGTTTTACCGAACATGGCGGATTTACGGGACGAGCTCGGCTGCAGCGTAAGTGGAGGGGGGGGGTAGTTTGTAGTGTGTTTGCATGTGAGCGTAGGAGTTCGCTGTTTCCGTGCAGTGCACTAACGAGTGATATCTTTTGGCGTTCTTTTCTTCTTTTCCAATTACAATACAAACAACCAAACAGGTGCTTGCAGTGGAGTACCCAGGCTACGGCATCTACAGCCCCAACTCTTCTTCTTCTTCTTCGCACAGCAACAGCGGCAACCTCGACGAGGACGTCGCTGTTGCCGCGGCTGCTGCGCGCAGAAGTCGGAACATTGGCGCGTCGTCTCCCACTGCTGGTGCTGCGGCGGCGGGTAGTTCGAGTCCTACCAGTGGCGCAGGCAGCAACAGCAGCAACAGCGTCAACAGCAACAACAGCAACCGTGGCAACGGCAACAGCAACACTCGCAATGGGAGCCACGATGAGCCATCTACCTCAGGATTGATCGCAAGTGCAGAGCTAGCGTTGCAGCGCGCATCTGACTTGGGGTTTCCTCCGAGCAAATGCGTGGTGTACGGCCAAAGCATCGGGTGAGAGCAAGCAGGATAGGGAAAGTGAGATAAATGAAAGAATGGTTGGGGAAAGAACACCAGTTGAAGAAATAGGAGAGCGAATCAGCGCCAACTAATGTATTGCGTGCGTGCATTTATTTTTGACCACTCAAATTTGAATGTTTGATCCCGTCACCAATTCACCTACGCACCGCCGTCAATGCTTGTTCATCGTTATCCCCCCGCACACACCGCCAACTCACACATAACACACGCCCGCACATCCATACGCTCTCCATATACCACAGGTCGGGCCCCGCCTGTGCGCTAGCGGCCAAACATAAACTCGCGGGGGTGGTACTGCATTCGCCCATGGCGTCCGGCCTGCGCGCCCTGACCCCCGACTGGAACAGCACATGTAGCCCGGTGGCGATGTTTGCGTGTTTGGACCCCTTCAACAATGCTGCATTGGCTACTAAGATCCAGTGCCCGGTGCTGATCGCGCACGGTGCGGCCGACTCCGAGGTAGTACTTGCTTGATCCTCCTTGAGTAGTAGCAGTTGTAGCACAGATCTGTAGTAGATACTAGGGCAAACGTCGAAACATGCACGAGCTTCGTGCTGCTTGGAAAACACGAATAGTGGTCCTTTTGTTCGTTGGCTGCTCTCTCGCTTCAAAAATCTCTTCTTTCTTATTTCCTTTCATTTTTAGCCCAACACACACGCACGCACTCCTAACAACAGGTGCCCATTTGGCACGGCAAATTCATCGAACAGTGCCGGCAGCGCAAGGCCGCGGCACTTTCGGCCAAAGTCAATGGCTCTTTCTTCAACAGCTGCACGCCGAGCTCTTCCATGGCGTCTTGTGCCGGCGGCGGATGGAGCAGCAGCAGTGGCAACAGCAGTGAGTCGTCGTTTTTGGCGGCGCAAAAACGAGACGTGTCACTGTGGGTGCCAGGCGCAGGTGCAAATTTACGTAGAATTACGGTGTCGCATGATACCTTGCTATTCTTTTCTCTGTTTTCGTTCCCCTGCCTTTCCCTGTGATCTCGTTCCTTTATTTCTTTTTGCTACTACGTCTGTAGACGTCCCAAATACATCATTTCTGTGATTTTTTCATTTCGTGCTTTATGCTGCTATGAACGGTGTGCTGTTTTCCCCTCTTCTTCGACCTCCTCTTCTAAGTTGGTTAATTCTTTCCTCGGTTTTCACATTAGGGCACGGAGATTTGGTGGAATTTTGCGAAGCCCGCACTCGTGGCGCCTTTTATGGCACGCTGCGGGGCTTCACGGCCACTCTCTGATTTAATTATTTCCTGTGGCAGTTTTTACACGAAGCTAACAAAAAAATCACCCATTTATGTCCCAAATTGTGCCCCTCCTTTTTCCTTTAATGTCCCGTCTCTCTTCTCCGCACTTCTCCATATCTCTCATTGCATTTCAATTCGGATGTATACTTCACTCCTTTGTCTAGTTTGTCTACTAGAGAGATTTCGAGACAGGCCCCGAAGGGCCGGAATTAGAGAACTAGCAGGTAGAGAAGAAGAAAAGCAAGGCAGCGCAATCTAAAGCATTTCTTTTAACAAATAACGCCAACACATAAAATCTTAAGAATATATAGTTGGTTTTCCGCGGACTTAGATTGGAGTAATCGGAAATCGGCAGTAACTATAAGTTCAAAAGCCCCAGCCCCAGTTCGCTGGTGTAATGGCGAGGTGACGAGTGGACATATTCATAAAGTGTAAGTGAATCCTGATGTTTCATGTATAATCCGGGGCCTCTTGAACTCGAACTCGAACTAATACAAACCCAAATGACACAGGAGCCAATGCTGCGGGCAGAAGTGTACGCGCGTGCGTTGCGCGCACGTGCGTTGCGCGCAAGTCAAAATCGTAAAGAGGATAGTGTGTAGAGGGCAGGAAGCATAATACTTCCACCCCCTCTTCGCTTGTCGCTTCTTGCTTATTAGCTACTGTACTACTTTATGGCTACTGCACTTCAGAAAGCAGGCTTTTAAAAAAATCGCAATGTGTTCCAGTGCACTTCAAGATAGCACTCTTATTGAGATTTCGTTATTCCTGCGAGGTGGATGCCTGCGCCTCGCGCTTTGAGAAGAAAAAAAATGCCGATATACACCTCTTCTTTTCTTCGATGATCACCCCCATGCGCACACGCCGCGAACTCTTCGTTTAAATTTCATGAAGTGATACATTCGAGCGACTTAATTCCGCTCATAGGTCTACTTTAAGCAGAAGCAGCAGACTCATCATTCAAAAGCACAATGTCACCTTCCGCGCTTTCCATGATGTCAATCTGCACAAGCGACGAATTGGAGACATGTAATAGGAGAGAACGGAAACGCGTTCCGGCTGGGGCTGGTTTTAAAACGAAGAAGAAGGAGTCGGACTTGTAGAAAGAAGAGGAACTAGAAGTAGAAGGGGCGACATTTTCTAATCAACTCTGCCTCTCACCTTTTCTTCGCGCTCTCTGTCTCTTCTTCTCTCTCTTTCATCCTCTTCAACTCTTTCACTTCCTCTCTGTACATGTAGAGTACATGAGATCCTTTATGTATATAGAAAAAAGGTACACATTACCATGCACTAGTCTCCCCTTCCCTTCTTCCTCTTCACACTCACCAGCGTTTGCAGCTTGTCGAGCATGTCCTCAAGCGCAGCTTGGTCCGCACCGTACACCGTCATCCGCACCGACGACCGGCGCTTGAAGTTGAAGGTGTCGTTCACGTCGTTGGCCTAATGTGATATTTTTTTTAGAAATGGGATGAGAAGAGAAGAGGAAGAGGCAAGATGAGAGATTGGATCATGAGGTAAGAAGATACTTAGCAAAGTAACAAGCATAAAGCACAAAACACAAAACGGGTGAATGAATTGATAGATTATCGGTCGTTATTCTTGCGCGTATATCATAAAATACCTGGGTCGAAAAATCAGCAATTTTGAAGTCGCCACCGCGGGTCTCAATCAACTGCACTGCCTGTCGAAAAGAAGAGAAAATTGTGGTAAATGACATTGTTGATACAAAACCTCTTGAAATCTGCTCCCTCTCCGTATCTGCTCTAATCCTCCTCTGCAATCTTTTTTCTATATTCTACTCTAATCCTACACATGCCTCAACATATGTCCCTACAAATGCCTACATCTCTTTTCAATTCCTATCGCCATCTTTGCCATAGAAAAACTATACTCACACCCAAAACCAACACTCCATCATCGACAACACGCTCACATTCTCTCACCTGGTTGATGAGGCCGGTGTCAAATAAATGGCCCGACAATTGCAAATCTTGCGTGGGCCAGCCTCCACTGTTGACTCCTGCCAGCATGCCACCGCCCTCTTTGCCGCGCTCCCCCCACCGGCCGTTCAGTTCTACGGACTCAATTAAACCCGCCTGTAAAGTATACATAGATACGGAAGAAGCAATAACGGATACAAAGCGAGGAATCCGAAGAAAAGGATGCAAATAAGGCAATGAAATGAAGACAACAAATTGAGACAACAAAAGTCTACGCACAGAAGACAACCGAAGAAAGACAGTTAAGTCTTACAAAATGGAATTAAAACCACAAGCAAACCAGAGAGAATAGCAACAACAGTAACAAGCAAGCAAAAGAATAGATACCCGAACAACAGGGCAATAGACCACGGACAATATCATGCTTCACCTGCGCCAAGGCAGTCTCCACGCGCGTGTGGTACAGTTCCGACAGCTCCACCAGCGGCAGGCGCAGCAAGCCACTCGGCAGCTTGCCCATGCGCTCCAGCGCCCATTTTACAGGGATGGGGTTCCCCTCGCAGAACAAGTCCCGGTGCAGCGCCTGGGCACATGTAAGCGACACAAGGCAAAGGCAAGAGCATGTTTACATGCATGCATATGTCAGAGCGTGCGCAGATTCACACACATTTGTAGGGAAAATAAATAAATAAGCAAAAACAAAGATGTCTTGCCGCTTCGCGTGAGTAAGTATAAATACCGAACTACTCCGCTATTACGACTCCTTTTTCTCCTTTGCCTCTTATTCTCCGTCTTGCTACAGGCACAGTTCACTACCACACGTGTACTCTTCCTCCTCATTCTCTAATACAATATCCATTCCATCTTCACCTGCAGAGGTTGGTCGGCCGCCAGGGCTTCCGATGCGAAATTGCCCGACTTGACGCCACCGCGCTGGGCCGCGTTGGCGGCGCGCATGACCTAATGTAATATAGAATAGGTGGTAGATGTACAAGGCGCATGTGAAGATGCGCATCACTGCAACAAGGAGAGGAAGAATAAAAGACGGGAGCTGAGGAAATGCAGAGCAAAAGGAAATAAGAGGAGGAGAAGGAGGAGGAAGAGGAGGAGGTTGTGGTTGTGTGCGCCGTTTCTGTACGCATGCGTTGTTGTTGGGTGCGCATTCGCTTGCAGACATGTACTGTACACACGTGAGGACATATTACATGCGAGCACAGGATTTCTCTCCCTCACTCTCTCATCTGATACCTCGGCCACGGCTTGTGGGGCGACATTGGCCGTCACGCTGATGACTCCGTCGCCACCCAGCAGCGTGTATTCCCGGGCCATGCCGTCCTAATGTGGTACATTTTAACATAGATATATTTCAAACGCACGTTGGTATGCATGCATGTATTTCATACGCCACGCGTGTACACGACAGAGGGGCGAAGACAATTAGTGCATTGCACTAAGAAAGGAACAAATTCGGCACACGCGCACTGCGTTACGACCGAAGGTAGAAAAGACGGAAGAACGAAATACCATCATGCATTCTTCGTACTCAGGTGGCAATTCTCGGGTATGATCATCGTGTGATGGTGGAATGGCATATACTTAGTACGGTACTCATGAATGTACCTCTCCGGAGTACATGCGAAAGGCGTCGCCACACACGCTGCGCAGCGGAGACACGCGGCTGTTGTCGCCGGTCGCGTCCTTGAGGCCGCAAATGTTCTTGTGCCGGGCCAGCGCCACCGTAGTTTCCACCTAGAAACAAGCACATCGTGGCAGTAGTAGTTGTAGGAAGAGGTAAATGAGTCAAGGTAAATGTCATTGGTGGTTGTGCCGCAGGTGGCGATAGGAGTGGTGAGAGCGATGGTTCATTCTTACGAGCACACACGAATGGAACGCCAAAGCTCATGAGAGAGGTAATTTAACGCAAAAGTGCTCAATGTGTTAGTCGTCTGTAAACCTCAGTGTGTTCTCTTTTATCCTTTTGCTTTTAAGTGCTAAAGATTCGTAGACTTCGACCTCCTCCAAAACGTCATTTTTTTAACGCTAATATAATAACAATACTCACCGACATGTCTACGCCAGTGCGGCCTGGCACGTTGTAGAGCACCAGCGGCAAGTCGTTGCAGTTGTCCGCCACCGCTGTGAAGTGCGCAATCAGGCCGCGCTGGGAGGGCTTCACGTAGTACGGGGTCACCTATGGCAAGCAAGACGGGAAAGGTGAAGAGGGAAACGAGGGTAAGAAGGAAAGAGGAAGAGGAAAGGGCAAGGTGAAGAGAAAAAGTGAAGAAGAATAGGAAGCAACGGATGGAAAGGCGATGAAGAGAGGAAAACGGAAGTTGCACATACACAAACAGGCGCGCGCACGCGCGCAAAGGGCAAAAGATGAAAATGAAATTATGAACATGTAAAAAAACGGTGTTCGCCTTCTCTGCTCACCGCTGCTCTTCCTCTTGTGTGTGCTCTTCTTTTCAACCTCGCCAACTTGTCACACGCACCTTGCATGACTCCCACCCCTCTACACAGCCCACGCTATCCACCCATCATACACTCACAACAAGCCCGCTCGACCCATCAATCCCTCTTCATCGTTTCGTCCTCTCGCACCATTCACTCACCACCAGGGCCGCATCTGCGCCAAAGGATTGGGCGTGTTTCGTGGCCTCAATCGTGGCCGCAGTGCCGACGGTGCCAGTGCCCACCACAATCGGCAGCACTCCTCCAATAGTCTCCTTCGCCACCGTCATCACCTGTTGATGGATGGGTGTTGATTGTTTGACCACGTTGCATTGGCACACGAGAGAGCGCGATTGGTATATTGAGGGGTGCGCACGTGTTACAGAAATAAGAGAGAGAGAAAGAGCCAAGAAGGCAAATTGAAATAGAAACACTAACGTGGCGAGAAAGGGACATTGATGATGGGAATAAGCAGATATAACCAACAAAATGAAACCGGTCATCGCGCCATTCGTCTCCGACTCACTCACCAATTCTTTTTCCGCAACGCTTAAGGTCGAGGCTTCGCCGGTGGTGCCCAAAATGACCACTCCGTCGGAGCCTTCGCTTTTATGCCACTCTAAGAGCTCGCGCAACGTCTTTTCATCCACCTTCGATTAGGGGGGTGCATAGAGATCAGAAGGGCAGAAAGGGTGTGGGTTTGGCTCGAGGGTGGTATTTTGAATTATATGTGAGCACTTTAACGAAAGCCCGTCTTCTCTGCTGAATACATCCCTCTCCGTTCTATTTATTCAACACGCTCTTTTACCTATTATTCTAAAATAATCAAAACTTAGGCACGGGATTTGTGATATGCTTTGTGGGCAGTAGCACCGTAGTGCAGAAGTAGTCATACCTGGCCCTCGGCGGTCATGGGTGTCACCAGAGCGACTAGAGAGCCTTTGGGGAGTGGCATCACGGGAAGTGACACTGCCGTGCGCTGGGAAGGTTTCAGAAAGAGAAAAGAACAAAAAACAATCATGTTTAAAAAAAATAGATCCGTGCGAGGCGATTCAATTGTCATGTATCTTGAGGGGTGGGACGAGCAATAAAGTTGTAGCGATAAAAGGAAGCTACGAGATTGGGTGCTTTCATGAGAGACACAACACAAGCGAGCGAGGTCATCATTTTTGCCGTTCCTATAATAATTAATCCCTAAGCATGAAGCTAGACACAGGCGCTTCTCTGCAACATGACTTCGGGATTGGTTTTGGGGGCAGTAGCTCTCACCGTTGGCACCGAGCATCGCGGGCGATAGCTGTTGCCTCGCAGTGCTACCCGAGGTTGAGCCTTGAACGCGTGCGGGGTGGACAAGAAACTGCTAAGGAGGCCGAGGACCAGAGCTAGCATCGTACAAGATGACGTTGAACGGGCCATGAAGTGTTAGTCTGTGTGTGTGCTTCCACAACGCGTCTTATTCGGAGAAAGCTCTACTACAGAAGTACTTCGTACGACTGAATCTATCTGGATCTTCGCGCTCCGCACCTTTTTTGTGGGGTTTGAAAAAAAAGCAGGGTTCCACGCTCGGCACGAATTTGATGTCGAATACCGAACCGAATACAGGGAGGGGTAGCCAACGTAGTCGAACGAGCAGTCGAACCGAATATGCCTATAGTAGAGTGAGGTCCGGTATACGGACCGACGCTTCCGCTAGAGGCAGAGCACCCTAATGTAGTGATAGGGGATATCAACACAAATACCCCGGTGTTCCGATGAGAGCACCACAACCTTTAGT
>Ga0307982_1002112_pt1 | contig 16133 bp, 13 predicted proteins | sample OrgLakmetagen989_FD_201847 | JGI IMG/M metagenome (GOLD analysis project Ga0307982, IMG submission 201847) | Saline water microbial communities from Organic Lake, Antarctica - #989 | ecosystem: Environmental > Aquatic > Non-marine Saline and Alkaline > Saline | place: Antarctica: Organic Lake...
CGCGGCCATCGCCGCAGCTGAGGCAGAGGGCGACGATGACGAGGCGGATGAGGGGGGTGAGGGGGGGGCTGCAGGGCTGCAAACAGCTGTGGCTCATGCAGTGGCAACAGCACAAGCTGCACAGGGCAGACAGTAGACAATACATTCACTTTCACAATTGGTGCATCTTGCTGCAGTTTCCCTGGTTGGGGGGGGGGCGATGTGGCCCCCCTCTACCCCCCGCTGTACTTCTGACTAACTCAGGGAATGCTATGAGAGCGCACAGCACACACTACACGTACACATCCATGCCCACTGCAGCGCTGTTGCTTGGGCGCATGGGGTCGTACACGGGGTTCCCCTGCAGCAGCACGCAGGCGCCATTGCTGGGGCCGCACCCCCCCTGCGCCTTAAGGGGGGCGGGGGCGTCCATGATGTGGTTGTGGGACAGGCCCAGCATCTACATCTCCAGCGGCGCAGTCGCACGCCACAGCCAGGGCAGCCGCTGCAGGCCGCAGTGGGACACATGCAGGGAGCGCAGGGCGGGGAGAGCGCCCCCGGCTTCCGTGGCCGCCACCAGGGGCGCCGGCAGCAGGCCCCACTCAAAGGCGCCCCCTGTCAAATTCAAGTGGGTCACTTGCGGCCCCATGGATGACAGCGCTGCAGGGGCGAAGGTGGCGATGCCTGCCCCGGTCAAGTCCACGCTCTCGATATCGCCATTGGCGCACTCAGCGCAGTCCAGCAGCACGCCTGTGTACTCTTGCACCACACAGCAGTGTACGGTGGTGTTGAACATGCAGATGAGAGTGGAGGGGGGCTGAAGTGTACAGCACGTGCAGCTTGGTCAGCGGGTATAAGGGGTGCGGGGCTGCAGCTGGGGCTGCTGTGGGTTATTGGGCGTGCCGGGTTACTTGCCCCAGGCGGTCTGCCTTACTGCTAGCTGCGGTTGTGTTTTCCATGTAAATGGTGAGGGGGGGTGCGCCCTGGCCCATTTGCAGGCGTCGCACCTCCTGGATGGGGATACACGCTAGCGTTGAAATGCTTGACAAGTCCAGCGTCTGCAGCGCAGTAAGCCCCGCAATGGTCCCATAAGGGATGCTGTCGATGTCATTGTCTGATAAGAACAACATTTGCAGTTCAGAGAGCTCTGCGAAGGCACCTGGGGGTATGAAAGCAATGTGATTGCCGCCAAGGGGCAGCCGCTGCAACCGAGTGAGCCTTGCAAAGGCACCTGAGGAGATGCTGCCGATGCCATTGCTACGCAGGTCCAGTGTCTGTAGCTGAGTGAGCCCCACAAAGGTCCCGCTGGGCATGGTGGCGATGCATCATATGGTGTTGCTTGACAGGTCCAGCGTCTGCAGCTGAGTGAGATACGTGAAGGTCCCGCTGGGGATGATGGCGATGGTATTACTTGACAGGTCCAGCGTCTGCAATTTGCCCAAATCTACAAAGACTTGGCCGCCCCATGTGGAAGTGTCATCGAAGTCATTTTTTGACAGGTTCAGCCTTTTGAGCTGGTCAAGCCCTGCCAAAGCCTGCTTGGAAAGTTCGGGGATGTTATTCAGGGACAAGTCAAGGGTCTGTAAACTGGGCGGGAGCGCCGCCGGGGGATTATTGAAAATGTCATTGCTTGCCAGGTCAAGGGTTGTCAAGCTAGTGAGTCCGTCGAAAGCCCCTCCGTCAATAACAGCTATGTTGCTATGTGGCAGACACAGACTCTCCAAACCTTCAAGCCCGCTGAAGGTCCCCCCATACATCGTTGCAATGCTGTTGTTGCTCAAGGATATGCAAATCAAATGGCTGTCGCATTGAAACGAGTCTGCAACGGATACAGAGACAAGGTAACAACTTTGGAAGGTAAACCTTGCCAACCTGGCACCTGCGTACCTGCCCACCAGGTGGACACCTGGGCAGGTTGCAGCGCTAGGTAGGCCCCAGGCGTCTAAGGCGGCTTGAATTCGAAGAATATACACGCAGCAGTACTCACATGTGTCTAGCAGGAGGGGGCCATACAAGTTGTGCACCACTGATTTGATGCTTCGCTCGAGGTCGTTGCAACGAAGTGCCTTCGCGTCGCTCAACGCTCCCTCCTTTTGTTGCATCTCGCAATGAGACGAAGGCTGCTGAGATGGGCAGCATGCTGAGCTTGTGAGCAACAACCCACAAAGCATGAGGGAGCATATAAAGCTTAGCTTGCAGTGCACTGTATACTTTGTTTTTTTGCTGGCTGCTTTTTTTGGTTGAGCATACGCACATCACCATGTGCACAGAACAAGTCAATACGAGCCTTGAGGCCCCACCGCATCCGGCACGAAAACAGCAGTAAAAACAAAATTATTACGAAGAGGTGTGCTCTGTACTCCATACAGCCCTCAATCCCGGCTACACACTACTTTGGCCGCGTGGCAATTTGTCTTGGCGTTGCTGACAGCAGAAAACATGTTGCCCCTCTTTTTTGTCCTTTTTTGCCAGCACTTGCTGATCTCACCCTAATTTAGAGCGAAGAACGGGCGCTGTGTAGTAAAGGAGAAACTTTTATGGTGCATTTTGTGCAAGTTTGGAATTTGATGATGCAGTGGTGGCACTCTGAGCGTGGCTGTTGTTGTGTTACCCAGGTGCTCAGTTGGGGGGGGCCTATTCACAGCTTGCACCCTTCAAGTGTCTCACAGGGTGGCGCATAGGCTGCTCATGCTGGTACGGTGGCCTCTCAAGGATACACCTGTGCTGAATTCACCGCACATGCACGCAGCATTCGAACTCGCCTGGTTCTTGGGCGCACTTTTGGCCAAAGGTGGGGGACAGGAGGGGGGTCTCCAATTTGAGCGACATGGCACAGCCCCAAGCCTTCGAGCCTCCACACGTTCGGTGTCGGTGGTGGCAAATGACCCACTATACACAGTTATGTGCGAAGTTTGGATTTCCAGCTGCTGGAAATTGTAACCTGAGACTTGGTGGTTATGACACCAAATACTGCGTTCACGAGAAGTTTTGCTCCAACTCAGCAGCACTTCGCGCTTGCATTGCCAGGCTGTTTATTCTTGCCCACATCAGGGGAGACAATCTTGACTATTTATTCATTTCCCTGTGTAATTTGACCATGGACGCCACCGAAGCTGCACTGGAGGTGAGCTTACCCAGCATGCATTTTGTGTCCGCAATGTCCACCACGCTGCTCTCTCCTTGTGCAGAAGCGCATTGACTCCCTGCTTGAGGTCAAACAGTGGGACGAAGCTCTTATTTCTTTGAAAGAATACCAAAAGTTTCATGGGTCTTCAGAATCATTTGCGCTCAGTGTCAAGGCTGAGTGCGGTTTTAGGCGAGGTTTGCACAGGGCAGGGAAGGGCAAAACGCGCTCCCTGCAAACAGCGCTGCCATCCGGGACATCACAGGGGGATTTCACAGCTGCTGCAGTGCGAGATCTGTCTGCTGCATTGGACAGTGGTGACGCTAATGCCCCAGCTCAAGCCCTGCTGGCTGAGCTGCTCATGTATCAGCTCACCTGCTGCATTTTGAAGCTGCCTCAGGCAGCTGCCGGCCAGAGAGGCACCTCCACAGGATCTGTTGCTTCAGCAGATGGCGCCACTGCTGCCGCTGGTGGGGCAGGCACCCCCTCGGGGTCCGCACCCCCCCCCTCACAAGCTGAGGCCCCAGGCAGCCGGGGGACTGACCGCTCCGCATCAGAACCCCCCCCATCCACAAGCGGTGCTCTGCAGTCAAACGGTATTGATATACTGCCTTCGTCACTGGCAGGTCTGTGTTCCACGTGGAACAACTCCACTGCAGCTGCGCACTCACAGCCAGGCTTGGAGGCAGGCAGCGTCACGCCCCTGGCAGCCCTTCTTGTGTTCGCAGTGGAGCACAGCAATGCAGAGGTGCACGCAGCTTTTGATGCGTTTCGTGCAGCTGCATCCCAGGTGCCCATCCCGTGTGCCCTGTCCTCCGACCCTGGGCAGGTGCCCACGCCTTTGGGGGTGCAGGGGGGGGCATCGCCCTTGAAGGGGGTGCAGCTTTCCCAGCACCGCCTGTGGCTGTGGCAGCGAGGGTTGCTGCTGCGGGGTGCGCTGCATGTAGCAGAGTGGATGCAGGCCAGCTCGACAGGCACCTCCCCCGCCCTTGCTGAACGGGGGTCTCCCCAGGGCAGCATGCACCGGGCACTAGTGCTAGCATGCACTTGTTTCATTGGTGTGTGGCAGCTGTGCTGTGTGTTTGCTGCTCGCACGTACCGCGCGATGGGGGACCCTGGCAGTGTGGGGGCCCTGGTGTGGCACGCCTGGGGCAAGGGGTTGCAGGGAGGGTCACTTGCATCGCAGGGGGGCGCACCAGGCTCAGCTGCCGTGTCTCCCGTGAAACCTAGCACCCCCCTTGATGGTGCTGGGGGGGGTGTATTTGCTGATGCCCCCTCGTGGGTCTCCCTGCAGGGACGGCTGCGGGCCCTGGGGCGAGGCAGGGGGGACCTCGCCTGGCGCTCCGTGCTGCATACGCCTGTAAGGGGGGGCAATCCGTGCGCAGAGGACGCTGCTGCGGCGTGTGCCATGCTGGCAGATGGAGCCATGACCCCCCTTGACCCCCTTCCGGCAGCCTGGGCGCTACCCCCCGCGGTAGTGGACACCGATCTCCTGCAGCGTATGGGACTTCGGCAGCAGGCAGCTGTGGGCACAGCCTTCACATCCCTGGCAACTGCACTCATGTGGGGAGGCAAGACTCTGTGGGCAGCACATGTACTGTCCACAGTGCTGGCAGGCAGTGCAGGGGCGGTGGGCAGCTCTGCGGGGGGGGGGTCTCCTGAGACTGACGGCGCGGCGCAGGGCAAGGGAGTGAAAGGGGGTCAAGAAAGTAAGGCAGCCCCTGCCTCCTCTGCGTCCATTCCTGGCTTTTCCCTGAAGCACGGCGTGGCGGCAGAGGCTGTGGCGGAGGGGCTGCTGGGGGGGCCGTACCTGGGACAGCGGTCCCCCGCTCTGGCCCTGAGCCTGCTGGATGCAGCTGCAAAGGACACACCTGTGAGCGCTGACGAGCTTGCGCTGAGCTGGGATGGCCCGCTGGTGTCGCCCTTGCTGGTGGCATGTGGCTTGGCGGAGGCGGTGACAGGTGCCGCTGCCGCCGCCCCAGAGCTGCAGGCGGTGTGTCTGGCGGCACTAGCGGCGGGAGGGGGGGCTCAGAAAGGCCTCTTTGAGCTGGGCCGCACTATAGCTGGCCTTGCGGGTGCCCTGCTGCCGCGCTCTGTTCCGTTTGCTGCTGTGTTCCGGCGCACATCTGTGTGGCGCGCTGTGGGCCTGGTCTGCATGGGCAGCTTTGGGGCGACAGAGGTGGGCCCACTACTGGAGGAGTGTGCGGCCACCTCCCGCCACGTGGCTGCCAAGGTACCCTCAGCTGCCGCTTGCGTGTCTCTGCTCGATTGGCAGCTGATGCTGCTGGCCGCAGTGGTGCAGAACGGTGCCTGCGGGAGGCCGGCTGTGGCGCGTGTTCTGCTGAACAACGCAATTGCAGCGTCAAACAACTCGAGCAGCAGCACTGCACCACGGAGCAGTGCATCTGCTGCGCCTGCGGGCCGCTGGTGGGCCCACTCTCCCGCTCCCAGCACCCCCCTTTGTAGGGTGGGGGGGGTGCACCAAGCCGTGTTCCAAGTGCTTGGAGCATTGTTCGATGCGGAGATCAGCCGGCGTCGAGGGTGCATAGGCGCAGGGGGGGGTGCTGCTGACCTTGGGGGGGGCGCTGGCGTGTCCACACTGGCTGCCTCCTCAGGGGGCACCTCGGGCGCAGCACACGTGGATGGGCGTCGCTCCCTGGAGGCTTCTGTTGTACTGAAAAGCGCTGCAGAGCAAGGCATGTCGCCCATGCTGCAGTACGCTGGGGGGGTGGCAGCCCTAGTGGGGGGGGGGCTCATGGATGCAACTGTCTGCTTCGGCTCTGTTCTGCAAGGCATTGCAGATCGGAACACAGAACACGCTTTCCAGGCGGGCACCGTGGACGCTTCACTGGCGGGTGCCATTCTCAGCTGCGCCCTTGCTGAGAGCGCCGTGGTGGGCCCATCGAAGGACGGTGTGGCGGTGGCGGCCGCAGTGGCCGCCCTGGGCGCGGCCTCAGGCAATGTGGGCGCCTTGACTGCTGCCGCCACCGCCAGTGAGGGCGTGGTATCCAGCGCAGCTGTGGCTGGCCTGGTGGGCACGCCTGCCGCCTGTGGGCTCACTAGTGCCCCCCTTACACTGCTGACTTTGGGAGCAGTGGTGGAGGGGGGGTTAGGGGGGGGGGCTCAAGGCACACTCAGCAGCACCTGCCTTTGGCAGCTGGTGCAGGTCATGCGCGCGTGTGGGTTGTCTGTGGGCGCACCCAGCTCTGCGGAGGATGGGCCCGTGACCGTTTCTCCCCAGGAGCTTGTGGCGCAATGCTATGCTTCGGCAGCCCTGTCTTTGCATACTGCAGCCGTTGTTCTGCTTGACACGCCAGACGCTGGGGCCGGAACACTGACGTCGCTGTGCGACACGCCGCGCTGCGGCCCTATCGTCACAGCTGCCTCGGGTGCCGCCGGCAGCGACACTGCCGGGCTCCCGTGGCTGGTGACCGCGGCCGTGCACGCCCTGTGCGCCCATGCAAGAGCACTCATTGGATCTGCCTCCCGCCCCGCTGCGGCTGCCGAGCTGTGTGGGCCACGCATGCCGGGGACTCCTGTGCCGGTGGTGGTGCCGACGACATCTCCGCACTGTCATGGGCTGGCATCTGCAGAGGTGCTGACTTCCGTTGCTCGTGCGGAGGGGCTGCTTGAATTGGCAGCAGGGGGGTCCAAGGGGGTCCCAAATTCCCAGGCAGTGCTCAGTGCGGATGCCATTGCATCTCTCATGTGCACTGTAGGGGCCCTCCACGAGGCCTGTGGGGCCCCTGGCGCCGCCCAGGCTCAGTTTGCAGCGGCACACCAACTGAGCCCTGGACACGGGGAGGCCACTGTCCGGTGCGCGTGGTACGCTGTGCACGGTGCAGCCGCCCAGTCTGCACACCCCCCTGCACCCCCTTGCGCCGACGGGGCGTCCATGCACTTGGTGCGTGCCGCCCAGCGTGTCTTGCCAGGCAGCAGTCTCGCCTGGGCGCTGCTGTCAGAAGTGGAGGCGGCTGCTGGGAAGGACGGCACGCCCGCTGCGGTCACAGCCGCCAAGCTGCTGGCCAGCACGCCGGTGCTACACTGCTCCCTACCCCTGGGGGTGCAGGGGGTGGGGCAGTTTCTGCCTCCCCTCACAGCCCTACGCTCCTACCACTCCGCGCTGAGCAGTCTGCGGGACACGGCTGCCGTGGCTGCGTGCACCACACACATTGCACAGGAGGCGCAGGGGGGGCGGCGAAACGCACGAAGTGGTGTGTGAACGCGTGTTGGCGTAAGCGTGTCGATTGGGTCTTCTAAATTCAGCATTACTCAAATGGCTGGCTAGCTGACAGAGTAACACAGGACGAAATGAAAATGCATTGTCTGTACCAGGGCACAGCCAAGAGCGTGGTCCAGGCTGTGGCCCAAGGGGCACCCTGCTGCATCTACAAGTCTGCCTCACGCTTGGCCTTGGCTTCCACAGATGACTTCACCTTGGAGAGCACCTCGAAGGTGTCCTTGCTCAGCCCGGAGCCGCTATCGGTGGTGCGGGGGCCAGCTGCCAGCAGCTCCTCCACACGCTCCATGAGCAGGGCACGCTGTTCCGGGAACAGCTGGGTGGCAGCAGTGAAGCCGTTGGCCATGCGGGCACACACCTGGGGGTTTGTGGCGTCCAGCTTCTGCACAGCCAGCTTCAGCGCGTCGTAGCCAGAGCCGTCCTTGGCGTGGAAGCCGGCGGGGTTCCCTGCACTGAGGGCGCCGATGACGCTGTACACCTTGTTGGGCTGCTTCCACGCCTTGAACGCCTCGTGCTCCGTGAGGGCAATGGCATCCTTGGCAGAGCCAAAGCTGCACTGGGCGCGCAGCCACTTGTCCACCACCAAGTCATGCTGCTTGTACGTCTCGTAGAAGTACGCCAGGCCCTCGGCGCGGGCGGGGTGCTCGAATGGCAGTGTGCACAGGGCGTTGAGGGCTGTGTCGGCGTCGGTCATGTTGGTGGCACCCTTCATCAGCTCCAGGGCCAGCGTCACCGGGTCCACATGCGCAGCTCCCCCGGCGCCAACAGCCACCTCTGTGGGGGCGCTGGCAGCGGCGCCCTCCGCGGCGCTGTTTGACACGGGCGCCATGAGAGTCACCAGCACGCCAGCGCGTAGGGCTCGCAGGCCCTTGGAGCGGTTGTCCAGGGTGTACTCATACTTCCCGTTGCCCTGCACGTCTCCCAGCTCCTCGCAGCAGTGGCGCCACAGGGACTGCAGCTCCTCGTGGCAAGCCTTCTCCACAGCCAGTCGCACCGTCTTCTTGGCGGCGGAGATGGCCACGGGGTCCACACTGCCCAGGGGGTGGGCCGCGGTGGCGGCACCCAACAGCACACTCACGGGGGGCAGCAGCAGCGTCATGGCCACGGTGGCGGGGTCGGCGGTGGGGTCGCTCAGCAGGCTGCGCATGGCCGCCACAAATGCCTCAAACAACGGAGGCATCACATCGCTGCCGGCCTGGGTGGCTTTGGCCACGCCCAGCACAATGTCCACACTTAGGGCGTTGCCTGAGTCCCAGCGGTTGAATGCATCGGAGTCGTAAGCCATGCGGAAGAGCGCGTCTGACTCGAAGCGCTCCTGCAGGTCGGCGGTGTCAGGGGCGACACTGGGCTCCCCAGTGGGAGCCACAGCGGCGGGACCGCCGGCCTCAGGGGACACCTTCACGTGCACGGGGGCAGACCAGCCGCGGAACAGAGATGGAACAATGGGGCACACAGACGCCTGCTCGGGCGTCAGTGTGGGCATGGGTGCGGTGGCAGTGTCAGTGGCTGCGTTTGCAGTCTTGATGGCGTCGGACACAGGGCCCCCCAGATTCTCAAACGTGAAGCTCTGGTGGCGCTGCGTCAAGTGCAACACGACATTGTTCTTGCCGAACGCAGCAGCGTCAGTCTTGTCTCCCAGGCCGTTCCCTGAGCGGCTGCCGGGCACACCGTTGCCGTACTCGCTGTCGCCTTCGCCTCCAGACCCGGGGGTGCCCTGCACCAAATGCAGAGGGAGGTCCTTGCCGTCAGGGCCCAGCAGCCCCATCATGATGGGGATGTGGAAGGGGGGCTTGTCTCCGTCCTTCAGCCCGGGGGCATCCGCGGTGGCGGGGGTGACCTGGGACACATGCAGGGTGTAACGCCCCAAGTCGGCGCTCCACTCGCCACGGTATGTGACGGTGGGGGTGCCGGCGTATGAGTACCAGGCACGGAACTGGGCCAGGGGGGCGCTCTTACGTTCGCCCACCATGCGCACTCCGCCCCAGACGCCCTCGGGCTCCCCTGCTCCTCCCTTGCCAGCGGCAGCCTTGCCGGGGCCGTCCCACGAGCCGCTGTTCTTGTTGAAGTTGGTCTCCCAATCCTCGGCCACATTCGGGGTCCATGGAACACGTCCACCAGTGTGTTCCACCACCGCGTCCTCCAGGGCATTCAGCCAGTCCTCACAGGTGACTCCTGTGCCGTCGTGGCGCCGGAAGTACAGGTCGGTCGCCTTGCGGTAGGCGGCGGGGCCAAGGATATTTGCAGCCATGCGGATGATCTCGGCACCCTTGTTGTACACAGTCACAGAGTAGAAGTTGTTGATGGTGATGACGGAGTCGGGGCGCACGGGGTGGGCCATGGGACCGGCGTCCTGCTCAAACTGGCGGGCACGCATGACTGTGGCATCCTTGATGCGCTTCACAGCGCGAGACGACAAGTCTGCGGTGAACTCGGCGTCGCGGAACACGGTGAGGCCCTCCTTCAAGGTGAGCTGGAACCAGTCACGCAGGGTGACGCGGTTGCCAGTCCAGTTGTGGAAGTACTCATGTCCCACCACATCAGTAACGCCGTCATGGTCAGTATCAGTGGCGGTCTTGGGCGTGGCCAGCACGTATTTGGTGTTGAAAATGTTCAAGCTCTTGTTCTCCATGGCGCCCATGTTGAAGTCGCTGACGGCGACAACGTTGAAAATGTCCAAATCGTATTCCCGCCCGTACACATCCTCGTCCCATTTCATGCTCCGCTGTACGCTCTCAAGGGCATGCTGGCACTGGTCCAAGTCCTCAGACACAGCATACACGTGGATGTCCACCTCACGGCCGCTCTTGGTGGTGTATTTGCCGCTGATGCGGCCAAGGGTTGACCCCCCTACCAACGCGAACAGGTAGCTGGGCTTCAGGTGCGGGTCGTGCCACTTGGTGAAGTGGCGGCCCTCTCCTACATCGCCAGCAGACACCTGGTTGCCGTTGCTCAGCAGCACAGGGTACTGCTCCTTGTCAGCAGTGATGGTGCACGTGTACTCAGATCTGCACGAAGCACAGTGCAAACGTCACATGGCGGGGAGCTCGGCAAGGACTTACTGCACATCGGGGCGATCCATGTGGTATGCAAAGTTGCGGAAGCCCTCTGCTTCCATCTGCGTGCAGTAGTTGCCGCTGGACTTGTACAGTCCGTCCAGGGCAGTGTTGTCCTGCGGCCGCTGCTTCACGGCACAGCACACGATGGCAGCCATGTCGCCTGGCACCACTTCACAAGGAGCTGCATCGCCAAACAGAACCTTTGCATCAATGGTGAGGAACTCGTCAGATGCCTCAACACCGTCAGTGCCAAGCACTTCTTGACCGTTCACTGTCACGGACGTCAGGGTCAAAAACTTCTGTCTGCCATTCAGTTTCAGCGGCTCAGCAACATATCCGCGGGCAGGGTTGGGTACAACTCGTAGAGTTGAGGCCACCAAAGTATCTTCCTCGAATAGGTCAACCTGCAGTCAAACAACTTTTGCAAGAGGCTCTGCTACGCAATGTCATCATATATCCCAAAAGCTGAACAAGCCAAATTCTAGCATCATCACCGCTTCGCAGCAGGCGAAATCGACTTTACTGGCAGCGGACACTTGACAAAATGACCCACCTGGAGATCGACAGTTGGGATATTGTAAGCGGGTGCCACGTACTCCTCACGGCCCTGCACAGAGGTTGGCGTGTTGACAGTTCCCAGAAGCAGCTCAGATGCAAGCTCACAATAGCTTTAGGGGTGGATGAAGCAGGGGAAGACATGTCGAAAAACGAAGAGAAAGAACGAACAATGGGTTGATGCTTGTGGGGTCCTGATAAACTTCGCTGGCAGAAAACTAGAGTTGCTGCTCGAGACGAGAAGGGAAATCGAGATTTTACCGTGTTGGACAGTGCGAGAAAAAGCGACCTAGCGGAACGCTGTGCTTGCAAAGTCTGTGCAATCATTGTGACGGCATGGACGTGAGGTAACAAGTTTGAATTGGGTCGGGTATCTGGGCTCAGGTAGCTCGTCTGCCGGCTTAGCGTTCGTCACAAAGTATGGGGGTGTCAGGACTGGGGGGCCAACAAACGCATACATTGTGACGCACAAGGCCAGCAGCAGGACCCCTTGTAATGCCCTTTGGAGTACTCACACCTGACAGGCCTCTTCATGAGGGCTCTGCTTCACCAGACATGCCCCCACCGCCGCCCCCCCACAAACATCCGGGCAAGCTTCCATGGCATCGCCCATGTTGGCCCATCACTAGCCCCGCACGGATGCACCGCAGGCGAAGTTGATGGTCAGACACTGAGGTCGAGGGGGCTGTGGGTATAACTGCGGCCCCCCTTGAAGTTGCAGAAGGCCAAGGCAGGCACCACGCCTGTGTCATTTTCACACGATGGGCACTGCATGGCCCGGGATGCAGCTGCTGCCACCCCGTTCAGGTGTGCGCCTCTGGGGCTGCAGGCACTGATTGTGTCGCTGCAGCTTCAGATGCAGCACCCTCGTTGGCAGCTGCTCCACCGCTCGATTTCGCAGCGCCCCCGTAGCTGAGCTCTGCGCTCAGGCGGCGCCCCCAGCCAGAGAACAGCTTGCCTGCAGCATTGGCCAGCCCCACCTCAGGCGAAGTGCCCATTCCTTCCTTGGCAGACGGGGCTTGGGGTGTCTGTTTGCCGGTGCTGCTGGGGGCGCGCTCTCCGGGGGCCGCTGTGGGCACTGCTGGTGGCGGCGCCACCTCCGCCCCAGCCTGCTGCGTGCCTGAAGCAGATGGACCGCGCAATTTGCCGAACCAGGATAACACGGCAGATTTGGCAGGCTGTGTTGCTGGTGCGTCGCTGGCTTGTTTGGCTGCAGATGGTGCACCAGCAGCAGCTTGGGAAGCAGCCGCTTGAGCTGCGTTGCGGTCAGCTTTGCTCTGTTCACGAAAGCGCAGCTTGATGTGGCTGGGCATTCTATCTAATGTTCCAGCGAATCGTTGCTGGTCTCCGCGCAGCTGCTCTTCTGCGGCTTCTACGCTGGCCTGCAAGGAAATGAGAATTGTCGCGGAAGGCATGCATGCTATTCAAGCCTCGCACCTCTGCGTCATCAAGCCATTTCGAGCAAGCATGCACGGCATTTACGCTAGAATGAATACTTCTGTACTGTCCAGCTGCTGCTGCGGTCTTTGTTGCGCCATCCAACTGTGCAAAGTCTGAGCTGCACTGGCGCAGGTGTGCCCTTTGTCTCGGCGGAGCTTACTGCCGAGGCAAGAGCCTGAATGTCATCAAGGGTCTGCAGAAGGCCCTCCAGCTCTGAATCAATTGAGAGAACATACGGTGAGCTGCCTTGTAGGGTGCTCTGTACAAGCCCAGCAGCCGCGGATTCAGTGAACTCCATGCTTGGGTTCAGCAAACTCCGATTGTACCACGCTGACCTAAGGTTTGCCCAAGCGCCGCAGCAGGTTGCCGAGCACAATTTACAGAAGAGGCAATACAAACCTGTGTATAGAGTCATGAGTCAGGCATCGCGTTTGGCCTACTCCACCCCCCAAGGCACACCAGCACCCCCTCCTGTGTAAGCCGGCCGACGAGGCAGTTTGCAAACACCCTTGCCTGGGAGGCGGAAACACTGCCCACTGAAGATAGGCACACAGCCGATGCGGCCTCCAGGTTAGCCCAGACAACTGTGTCGTGCAGAAGGCACGCACATGCCCACTCCTCTGAACTGCTCCAACACCCCAAGGGGGCCAGCCAGCGGGTCCCCACCCACCACCATGGACCAGAAGGGCTGAGTGGAGCCGCTGGTCTTGCGCCCATTTTGTTCATCTTCCTGTTTGAGTGTCCTGGCACCATAGCCACTGGCCTTGTGTACCCTGCTCATTGCGTACGTGTACGTAGCCCCCCCTAGCCTAGCTAGCCTAGGCTCTGGCTCTCCCGCCCTCCAGGATATCGATGTTCCAAGGATGCAAGCTTGCTTGCACATGTCTCTTGAAGTTTGTGTAAGTAAGGTTGAGTATATCTTCTTGTCTAGCGACATGAACTTCCCCGATCCCGTCCCCCCGCTCTCTCTTGCACCAGCCCAGCCAGCGGTGATATGAAGGGTACAAAAATCACAAAAACTGCTGCTGCTGTTTAGGGTTGGGCAACTTAACAAGTTTGTGGGCGCATGCCTTGTGGTCGCGTGCCATGGACTTGACTTGACGGCACGCGCCGGTCCCAAAAACAACTGCCCCCTCTCCTCCTCCACCTGCCCTGCCTGCCTGGCCTGGCCTGGCCTGGCCTGCCTGGGCTGGTGGTGGTGGCCTGCACCTGCTGGCCACGCAAGATAAGGCATGTTTGTGGAGCCTTGATTGATGCGCGAGGGAATCACCCCTCACAAAAGGCACTCAAATGATTTGATGTATTTTCATTTTATGCAGTCGCGTTTTTCGTTTATGATCTGCTCGCTGGTCTTCTCTCGTTCCTTGCTTTCTCTCAGTAATTCTAAAACAACACGCATCGATCTCTAGATCAGTTTTGGTTGGGGGGCAGTGCACACTGACGTTGATTGCAAGGTCAGCTATAGTACGCAAACAGCGCAACAAACAGCAACAGCAGAACAAGCTATCGTTATTTATACCACAATTATTGTTATTATCAGCCAGATGGATTTTACGGACGAGAGAGCGTCGCCAGTAGCGGACACGCCATGCAGCCGCCCCGATTTCAGCGGGCAGCATGCAGCATGCAGGCCTGAGCGATTCTGTGCCAGTGCAGACCTCCAAGAGCAACACACATATGAGCTGACACACGAAGCTTGTTCTATGGTGCACGAATTCGGCGGCATGCCGTCAGAGAGTGCCGTTGTTCCCGTGTTCAGCTGCCTCGAAGCCGGCCACCACCCACCCCAGACTCTGCGGCTCAACACGCCATGCGTAGCAGTCAGTTTCAATCCACAAGCACACGGATGCTCCATGGGACCCCAAGACCCACCAGTCTTACTGAAAGTTTCTTTCGTGTCACCTGTTGGAAGTATTGACGTCCTGGCGTCTGGCAGCATGTGGCAGCAGAGTGATGAGATTAGTACTGGTGCCAACGCCATGCGTCAAATGTGCATGCAGCAAGAAAGGCACAGCCATCCCAGAACAGCTCCCAACCAATGCGATGGTATTCATCTGCAGGCTGGTGCAATCACCAGCTCGGTGCCAGCTGCAGCTGCGCTGCCTGTGATCCCGGTCGCCAGCATTGCTGCGAGCAGCGGGAGGCTTCTTGTGCCGGGCCAGACCAAAAGTAGTGACAAATACGCCACTGCTGCAGCGACGGCTGAGTGTGAACCTCAGCTTCATGCTTTCCAACTGAGCAGTGATCACGAGGTGCCGTTGCCCCCACTCGACACCCGTTCCCAGCATGGGTGCCAAAGTTACAATATGGCCAAATTGCAACGGGCGACATCTTGTGGATTGGCATGTGGTCCTGAGAATCGCCTGATTGCCGATTTGACAGTTTGGGGCCTGCCAGCGTCGCACTCAGCGGCTCGAATTTTCGCAGCTTTCCCTGCTGATGATTCAATCGGCAGCAGCACAGTAGGCAGTGGCACAGACATGCATTGTCAGTGCCTCCCGCAAGCATTGCGCCAAAAGTCACAGAATGATACCTTGGAAGGATTGCAAAGCCCTGGTGCTGGTAGTGGCTTGCGTCCGAGTCCCTCAACAGGTGCTTCTGGCAGTCAAGTGTCTGCCTCGCAGCGACACGGGCATCAAGCGACGCCGCCACCGAAGACAAGGACCGGCGCATTTGCCACACCGCTGCAATACCAATGGCTGCAGCAACCAGAATATCGAACGAACTTCCCTTTTCCATTGCCGGCAGGCTCTGAAGGGGACGTGGCTCCACACGCAAATTGGCGCTGTAATGTCGATCATTTGAGCATACATCCAAACTGTCAGCGGCCACTCTTTCGAAGCGGCCGGAGCATTTCCAGCACTGATTCTGAAAGCAGCAGCTTTCCTTCTGGTAAGGGATCAACCAGCAACAGCCGGCTGTTTCCCAAAGATTTCTTTGGTGCATCCTTTTCCTTCCCGTGGTCCACTTGGTCTTGGAAGCACATGGCAGAAATAGCTTCCAGTTGCACGACGCGTACGGCTGGCGGTGTGGCACTGCAGCCTGCCAAAGGAGCCACATGCCCACTTATATGTCAAGATGAACAGTCCAGAATGCAGCAGCCCGCATTTCAGTGCGGCTGCGCTCAGAGAACTTGTGACGTGGCAGTCACAGCGAGTGCGGAAGCTGGTCGAGTGGAGGTGCAGGCCTGCTGCGCACGCGCTGTATTGCAGCAGGCAGAAGCTTGCGCACATGCGGGCTTGGCAAGTCTTGTTGTGCAGTTGCTGGTAATTGCTGAGCAGCAGAGCTCTGCCGCCATGCCGTTGGAGCGGTCGGAGCAGAGCGCACTGGCAGAGCACAGCAGGCGCTCGCGTGCTGTGTGCGGGTGGGCACTCCTGCATCACTGCGTGCTGCTGCACAAGGACGGTCCAGTGACCTCTGCATGGGAGTGTATCTCCACCGCTGCGCCTGCAGCAGGCTCCGGCCGTGGCAGCGCCGGCAGCTCGCAGTCCTCGTCTGCAGACACTGTTGCTGACTTCGGCGCGAAGCCTCGCAGATCAGTGCCGCAAAACACGGAAAGCCCCGACGAACTTTTACAGGAAGCTGTAGTGGTTGCGCAGAGCAGTGCTGTGGTGCTGCGGCAGCTTCTGTGTGCAGCTCAGCCGTGTCTAGCCCAGTTGCAAGCCTGCCTACTGCAGGCTTGCACAATGGGCCAAGAGCGGTCAGCGGCATTGCTGCTGGAGCAGCACCTCAAGCAATA
>Ga0307982_1002113_pt1 | contig 16133 bp, 6 predicted proteins | sample OrgLakmetagen989_FD_201847 | JGI IMG/M metagenome (GOLD analysis project Ga0307982, IMG submission 201847) | Saline water microbial communities from Organic Lake, Antarctica - #989 | ecosystem: Environmental > Aquatic > Non-marine Saline and Alkaline > Saline | place: Antarctica: Organic Lake...
CGGGCAGCCCCGCACCGGCGGTTGTCGCACCGAGAATCTGCCCATGCTCCAAGTCGGCGACATATACAGGGTGTTTTGCCAGTGGTGTCTCGCTTTTGAACGCGAGCGCTGCGGACTCCTTCTGGGCTGGGGGCGCCTCGCCGGCCATGGGCGGCAGAGGCGGCACGTACATGCAAGCACAGGCAGCGACGACCACCAAACATAACATGCCCACTATGAACATGGCGCCTTGCCACGAGTAGTGCACCAACAGGGCGTCTGTGATGGCTGCCATGACCAAGGTGCCACTGCCGCTGCCAGCCACAGCGATGCCTGTGGCAAGGGAACGCCGCTTCTCCCAGTAGTGAGCCAGAACAACAATGGACGGAACATACGCCAACGAAAAGCCGATGCCAGATATGACCCCGTAGCCCATGGCCACGTGCCACAATTGCGTACTTTGTGATGCAAGGGCCATGCCTGTACCAGCCACAACCGCGCCCACCAAGGCGATGGTGCGAGGGCTGTACTTCCGCACCAGCACGCCCGTGAAGGGAGATGTGCCCATCATGAACGCCTGTGCAAATTTGAGTTTATTTGTGGGGCACCAGAACTTGTACGACAAATGTGCCGTGCGGTCGTGTGGAGGCCATGACTCAGACGCGACGATCCTTGCGCTGAGGTGAGCCACTCCACCTCAGCCGCAAACTGCACTTTCACATACCATTGCTAAGGCTGGGACCCAAGCCGCAGAGCCCTCGTTGGCATCAAAAGCGTCCACAATTTCAACAAAATATATGCCAAAACTGAATTGGGTACCGAGCACTGTACACACAAACTTATGCGGGTATCGAGGAAATGTTGTGCGAAACTTCACTGCATCAGCAAAGCAAGTTGTGCAGGAACTGACCCAAATTGTGCACCAAAAAAGAACCAAGCACTACCATCCAGCCGAAGCCACCATCACGGTCTGTTCGTGCGCAAACCATTCTGCGGCAGTGCATGTGAGCAGAAATCGAAGATTCGAGTGAAGCGCAAACTCGTGGGATCGTAGCTACCAAAGTCCACAGAGCAAGGACTTGCAGCCACGTCTCGCCATTCAAGTACCTTTGTAAGTTTTATGTGGGTGGTGGTAGCAACCCAGGTCAGTGCTCCTACCTGTCGCACCCCCCTCGCCGCAAGCCGCATCCACACTCAGACATGCGCACCCAGCCGTCGGCGACCCGCCAAAGAAGCACAGCCACTCATTGCCCACAGCCAGTTATCACCTGCGCTTGAGTTCCATCCACTGAGTATACCAGAAGGGACCCCCCCTCCCACGAGCAGCATGCAACCCCTGCCCCCCCCTCGCTCGGCTCGCTATCTCCCCCTTCATCCACAAGCACCGTCGAAGCCACCAGTGCCGCCCAGTCTGCCGGCGGCGTGTGCACTGCAGCGTCACTTTCAACGTGTTCCTCGCTACCGCTGATCTGCCTCCACGGCTGGCTGCGTGCAAGCACCTCGACCCCCCCCACAGATCGCAAGCTGGGCGGGGATGGGTTCCAATGCACCAAAAGGCACTCCAGCACCGCTCCCGACGATCCACACGCAGGCATGCGTGCAGCAGGTACAGTGCCTCGCCACAGCACTTGATCCAGTGATGCGTTTCCCCCGGAGGTCACCATGCGTTTCAGCTGGGCCGCCAGCCGCTGCTTGAACTCAACTTGCTGCGCTGCAGTGTCAAGGCATGCAGTGCGGTCTTGCCCTGTACACCACATGCTGCTCAAAGCAGTGTTTCGTGGGAGAAGCTTGCCCAGCAGAGGTACAAGTGCAGGCTGCAACCCAGGGATGTCAGCTGCCGCAGCTGCAAGGCCTTGCGCATCGCCGTGCGAAAATGCCTCTTGAGCCAGCGTGCCCAGGGCCATTTCAGACAGCCTGATCCACCCACACCCCGCATGGCGTGCACCTGGGGCTTTCACAATTCGGCCCGCCCCCCGCAGCAGCGCTGCCTCAAGGGGCTCGCTGAGGGGCTTGACAACCAGGTGCAGGGGGCCTGCCGCAAGCGCTGCTGGGGCGTGCTGGCGCGGCCTCCCCGCTGGAGCCTTGCCGCCCAATGCAGGCGGGTGGACAGGAAGCGACACCGTCACCTCAATCGCCCCAAGCAGGCCCGCTGTGGGTTGCGTCACACTCACCTTGGCTGCGCTTTGGCCATCAAACCCTAGGGCCAGCCGCAAGTCAGCACTTGTGCTGCGTGCTGCCAAGGCACACACAGCGCTGTTTGGTACAAGCAGCGCCCCGGATGAAGTCAGCACTGCTGCTCTGTTCACCCCCCTCTCCCAGGCTGTTTTCCCTACAGGGGGGGGGTCGACCACAGCTACTGCATTTGCAGGAGCTGCACTCAAATACAGCCACTCTGCACCTACAGCAGAGTTGCTTGTCGGGCCAAAGCACTCTGCTGCCGTGATGGAAAGAGCGCACAGGTGAAGCCCTTCTTTTTTTCCACGGGAGCTGCACAGAGCTACGAGGGAGTCGTCAACCAGTGCAGCGTGGCGCACGCTGCCGAGGGTGCTACCTGCATCAAGGGGGGCCACAAGACTGCACACAAAGAAGGACTTGACTGGCGCATCGGTGATGGGTGACACTACACCGGCATCTATGGCTGCCGCCTTTGCCTCAGCAGTGCATGGCTGCAGCGCGTGCACTCGTCCATCTACAGCCACAGCCAGCAAGTACTGTGTTCCAGGAACAGCAACCAGACTGGCAATATATGTGGAACTCGCTGGAAAGTATTGATACGCGGATTGAGTGCTTGAGTTTCCCCGCAGGGATCCGTGGGGGGCACTTGCTGGCTGCACAGTGTGCACTAACACTGCCTGGGGGCGCCAACCTGCAGCCTTCAGCGCAGCCCCCACAGTGGGCCCACCAATTGTCCGCGAGCATGTGTGCCCTGCTGCAACTGTGCCCCCTGGTTGTGTGATTTCTTTGGTGGGCCTCCATACAACGGTGCAGATTTCAGGGGTGGTGGGCTGCCCAGTGGTAAGCAGGGTGGCTACAGCCGCCGTGATGCTGCCCCAAGATGCCAGGCTAGAGATGCGCAAATCCCACTGTGTGAAAGCGGTTGAAACTTCTGCCGGCCCCATCGCAGCTGCACCTGCGCCGTTGGAGGGGGGCTCTACGGACGCAGAGGGGGCCAGCCCAGGTGCAAGCAGCACCGCGCCGTTGGAGGGGGGCTCTACGGACGCAGAGGGGGCCAGCCCAGGTGCAAGCAGCACCGCGCTGCGCACAGAAATGCGCCCAGCTGCAGAGAACGACTCGGATGCATCTGAGTACTGGCTAGAAGCAGCCACACCGCCAGCGCCTGCAGCAGTGTTACCCGTCTCTGCTCTTGCCAGGCGCCACTGCAGGGAGCCGCTGAGACGCCCTGATGCCTCGGCAGCTGACGCCCCCCCTGCTTTGAGAAGCATGTTGGTGCTCATTTGGATGTTTTCCAGTTGACGCCGCTGGGAGATGTATGCCATGCGCTTGGCCAGCCAGCTGCTTGTGTCGGCGCCGCTGCCAACTTTCCCCTGTGCAATGTCGGCAGCGGAGGCAAGCACCAGTTGGATGGCCGCAGCGCTGGCTTGAGGTGCTTCGTCTGACAGGGGCAGGTGCAGCTGGCCATGTTGGAACTGCTGCCAGTCCAAAGCTGCGATGTATGCAGCAAGCCAGTTCTCAGGCACTTCGGCACGTCGCTGTGCGACCTCCTCCCACTGCTGCGTGTACCTCCAGGTGACATCCACCACCTCCCTCGGGGACATTGCAATCACCCAGTTCAATTTCTTGCCCCATCCTGCCTCATACAGCAGCGGCGCATCTACTGCGTTTTCGCAGGGGTCAACATGCAGCCATTTGCACTGCGCAGGGGACCACACCTCCACCCACACGTGGTCTGTCCAGTCGTGCACGTGCCTCGTGTCCCACCCCAGGGCGGTGCAGATGAAGGCAAAGGCATTGGCCCACTCCCCGCAGCGCCCTTGGCGGGACTTCAGCAGAGTCAGGGGGTTGTTGTACCTTGGAAAACGGGTGACAGCGGAACACGCTGAGCATGAATACACTTCAACATGACCTGCCTGCCCTTCGCGCTCAGCTGCCGTCGGCGCCACTGCTCCCACCCCCGTGGTGCTGCCATTTCCGCAGCTGGCACAGGGGGGGTTGTTTGTCCACTTGAAGAACTCATTTTTGAACCAAGCTGTGACAAGCTTCAGGGCCGTATCGCGGAACACAGAACACTGGGAGGCCTGATTGGAGGGGAAGGCACCGCCAGCCTGCGCTGGCTGTGCATACGCGGGGTCCAATTGAGACACCTCCCCGCCTGAGTGCTGCTTCCAAAGTGCAGCAGCTTTTGCAGCAGCGTCATGCCATAGTCGCACCAGAGGCATCTCTGCAATGGCTTCGACCTGGGCGCTAGGGGCCTCATACTGCCTCACGTGCTTGACTGCTGAGGCCAGACGACCCGCCACCTTTTGCACTTTCTGCTGCAGGGATGGATCTGCCGCTAGGATGTGCTGAAAGTGTTCTTGTTCAAGAACAGCCTGATGCCGCGCTGCCTCCCAGCGCAGGAGGGCAAGGCAGTGCGCCCTGGAGTCACCAGCCAGCACACCTGCAGGATCTACCGGTGGTGCCCCCTTTTTTGCATCATACTGCGTCTCTTCGCTGTATCCTTCGCAAATGAAGCCCCCCCAAGCCTCCACTGTGTAGCCCCCCTCATCTCGCGTCGCTGCAGGCACACAACCCGCAAAGAGCTCACGGGCGGGTGCCCCAGACTTGGCGCAGTAGGCACAATATCGTTTGTTGGGACGACCAGGTGATGTAAACATAGGTTGTAGGGCTGGCACGTGGCCGAGGAGGGCTCGTGTGCAGCGCTCCCTGGGGGCTTGAAACGCTCGAGCGGCTGCTTGGGGGGGCGAGGGGGGGCTGGCGCCTGCCGCTGTCGATCCAGTCGGCTTGAAAGGTACCACGAGTTCCTCCAGGGGGGCACCGTACGCATGCCTAGCGTCAAGCAGCACGATGCGTGCCGGCTGCACAGCCTCTCTTGCCCCAAGCCCGGTGCACACCCTTGACCTTCCATTCACCCCGATGATTCGCTGGTACACCTCGGGAACATTTGTAATGGAAAAAATCTGTGACTGCAGAAGCATCCAGGCTTCTTCGCCTTCCAAGCCCTCGAGGATTTCAACGTCGTGGCTGCGGCCAAAGCGTGGTGGCGTTTGGTGATGAAGTGCGTGGCGGTCTCATGTCTAATCAGCTCTTACAGCTCTCCCTCAAAGCATAACTCCATGATTTACGATGTGAGATAGTCAAGTGGGGGAATTTAAAATCGGGAATTTGCTTGAGTGTCCCCAAACCGCAAAACTAGAAACTAGAAACTTCTTTTGATTTGAGTCGGGCTGGAATGCCCACGGGCAAGCCAAAGCCCCGAGCTCTTTGGTTGCGACTAGAAGCTGGAAAATGCCCAGGTGTTATCATTTGTCGTGCCATTTTGCATCGCTCTCAGTCCCTCAGACAGTCTCGCACTGCCCGAGCGAAGGATGAGGAGTTTGTGGGGGGCTCAAGTGAAGTCTTTTGTGCTACACAGCAAGAATGCACAATTTGACTTGTTGCCGAAAAAAAGAGTCATCCAATCTCTTGAAATTAGCCGTTTCCATCGAACCCTGCTGAGTATTGCTTCTGGCCCTCATTTCGACCAGTTCCTGATTGTAAGTCAGATGTGCTCGGCGATTTACCACGCTAACCACACCGTGTTTTTGCTTCGAGCGTGCGCGCACAAGCCACAACCACCATGAACTTTGTATTCACAAAGCCCTATTTATGTGCTTTCGGTCAGCCCCTGGCTCTGCGGACTGTGTGTAAACTCTGCCTCTCCACAGACCAACTTCGGGGAAAAAGCTGCCAGCAATGAAGTTGTTTGCTGCTGTGCTTGCTGCACTTTGCGCAATCCATGCGCATGCATGGGGACTATCGTCATCACAACTCCCGGTTCATGCACAAGGCGGTGAAGCTCATCGCCTTTTGTCGGCCCGTGAATCTGCCAGGGCAGTGCGCGCTGACGGCAGCCTGCCGCAGCCCCCAGTGACCACCGCCCAAATCTTCAAACAGAAGGTTGACCACTCCAACCCCGGCAGCCCAACATTTGACCAGCGGTACTACGTCGACACACAGTTCTACGCAGGCGGCGATGCCCCCATTGTGCTGAATTTGTGCGGGGAGGGCCCATGCAAGCACTCACCATCGGGGTATGTGCAGCAGGTGTGCGAGGGCTTGCAAGCACTGTGTGTATCCCTGGAGCACCGCTTCTACGGCGAAAGCATCCCCTTTGGCAACCTGAACGACACGAACTTGCTGACTCACCTCACCATTGAAAACGCTCTACTGGACGCCAAGGCTTTCGTGCAGTATCTGAAGCTGGACCCCAGCGTGGAGGGGGGTAAGTGGCTGGTGGCTGGAGGGTCCTACCCTGGCGGTCTCGCTTCTTTCATGCGTACTGCTCACCCCGACGTGGTGGATGCTGCCTGGGCGAGCTCCGGCGTCATCTTCCCCAAACTGGCGTTCCCAGAGTTTGACGAGGCCGTGGCCGGAGCAATCTCCCCCCAGTGCGCTGATGGCGTGCGAATGATCACCGCCGCTTTCGAGGAAGCCACGAATGCTGGAGGCCAGCAGCGTGCCGCCGCGATGAACCTCTTCGGTGATGGCATGGATGCCTTGTGGGACCCTGATTTCTTCTACATGCTGGCAGGTAAGCCAACACACCCGCGTGCGCACACGGCCGTGTACTCTGTGCCATGAAGCACTGCGTGGTTTCTTCGTTTTACTCTATAACATCTTTCTTTCCTCTGCAGATTCTGCTGCGATGGCTGTGCAGTACTCGAACAAGCAATGGCTGTGTGACGCCATGGTGCCTGTTCCGACCATGAACACACAGCAACGCCGCGAACTGTTTGCGAACTTTACCACTACATACTGGGGTGCAGCTTTTCCTCGGGATTGCTTTTATGACACTGCTTGCTTGAACAGTACCGACCCAACAACGCAGCAACGGTGGCAGCCCACTGCGCGTGCCTGGCGGGCACAAAAGTGCTCCGAGGTGGCTTGGTGGCAAGTTGCTCCTGCACAAGGCTCACTGCGATCACAGATGGTGAACCTTGATTACCATTTCCAGCAGTGCAAGTACATCTTCAGCGACCCCAACCTGCCCCTGCCCAGCGTGGACGCTGTGAACGCTGTGTACGGTGGCCTGCAACCGCAGAGCAAGGGCGCCACGAAGATCTACAGCGCCAACTTCGGCGACGATCCATGGCGCACAGTGTGTCTGCGGGATATGCCTAACGCCGAGCTCCCTGCATTTATTGCACACTGCGATGGTTGTGGGCACGTGGATGATTTCCGCACCCCCAAGAGCTCAGACCCGGATGCTCTGCTCAAACAGCGTGTTCTTGAAACCAGCTACTTTACTCAGTGGTTGAAGTGAATCAATTGTGTGCTGTGCAGCTGGATGCGGGCACTGGCGAAATTTCTACTGGCCAGGGGGGGCTTTCAATGCAACTCTGACAGGAACGCCGAATCAAACGGCAAATTGAGAAAATGGGAAAATACGTCAGCACCTAGAACTTTAACATGGCTGCAGCTGATACCTCCCTCGTACAGCTAGCCGCTGAGGCGGCAAATGCCGCTGACCTTCAACAATGCTTCGACAAACTCAATGTCGACTCGAAATTGTTTGCCATCAATTTAAAGGCGATAGAAGGCGCGCACGCAAAAATCAAGGATTTCATCCACGAGACTCCGGTAGTCACATCACAGCAGCTGGATGCTATCTCCGGTCTACAGCTGTATTTCAAATTAGAAGCTCTGCAGAGAACTGGCTCATTCAAGGCAAGTGCTGGAACTAATTGTAGTCTTGCCAGCGAAAGACACACCAAAACAGTGCAGGTCAGAGGTGCAATGAATGCTGTTCTATCGCTCAGTACTGAAGAAGCGTCCAAAGGAGTTGTTACGCACTCATCTGGGAACCATGCACAAGCTTTGGCGCTTGCGGCGAAAACTCGAGGAATTCCTGCCAACATCGTAATGCCCTCCGATGCCCCACAAGTGAAGAAAGACGCCGTAGCTGGCTATGGCGCAACAATCACTCAGTGTGCGCCCACCAACGAGGCTCGCAACACAGCAGCAGCAGCTTTGCAGCACGAGCTGGGCAGCCACTTCGTGCACCCATCCAACGACCCGGCCGTGATGGCTGGGCAGGGCACTATGGCTCTGGAGCTGCTGCAGCAAATCCCTGCCATGCTGCAGCAGCAAGCTACACGTGCAGCCGCCCAAGCAGCAGCCCTGCAAGCCTTGGGAGTGGCGTTACCCCCCCCCAACCCCCCAGCCCACCCGTCTGACGCCCCCGTGGTAGATGCAGTAGTGGTGCCCCTGGGGGGGGGCGGCATGCTGTCAGGCGTTACAATCGCCATCAAAAGTATCGATCCACGCATCTTGGTGATTGCGGGGGAGCCTGCTGGGGCCGCTGATGCCGCTGCCAGCGTGCAGCGTGGGCAGCTCACGGGGCATGAACAGCCCCCCTGCACTGTGGCAGATGGCCTGCGGACGACACTTGGAAGCAACACGTGGCCCATTGTGCAGCACGCTATTGATGGTATTATCACTATGACAGATGCTGAGATCTTGCTCGGCATGGAGCTTCTATGGACGCGACTCAAGATCGCGGCTGAGCCCAGCGCTGGTGTCGGGGTGGCCACGGTCCTGTCCCCTGCCTTCAAGAAACGCTTCCCGCAGGCCAAGCGTGTAGCAGTGATTGTGTGCGGTGGGAATGTTGATGTGGGGGAGTTTCCCCTGGGGCCCCTTGACGGGAGCACGGTGGGGGGTTATAGTACGTCGCAGGCTTGATGCCCTACTCTTCAGCAGCAATGCTGCGGCGCGTGAGGCTGACCAGGTTCGTGGTGTCCTAGGGGCTGTGTGGAGTAATACGACTTCAAGTCTAACGGGGGTGTGGGGGTCAGCGTTCCCTGCCTGCCGCCCGCCGTGTTGCTGTGACCAGGCTACACTTTGCACTGGCACATACCAAACCCTATTTCAATACACTCTCTCGCAGGACTGACTTGCCATTGGTTTTGATTGTTCAGGCCCTTGTGTCCACGTGCAGCCTGTGCTGTGGGAGCATGGCCGGTTTAGGCCCAGTCATGATCTCAGGTGCGTACATAGGTGACCATCTCCGCAGCAGCACTTGAAGCCTGTAAAGTCAATTGCAGATCGAGATCAGACAGCACCTCCGGCACTACGCATACGGTGGCCAGCTGTGGGCTTGGCTGGGGGTGTCATGTCGCGGCGAGCTCGGGGGCCGACAGCACATGCAGAGCCAGCCCCCATCTTGGCTGGGGGGCAGAACGGGGTAGATGTGCGTGAGACCCCAGTGCCACAGCTGGCGTTGTAAGGCAGAGGCCCTTCAGCCAGCAGCATGAGGACTTGAATGCACTGTGGGGCATGTGAGTGGAATGGGGGGCAGCTCTCCCCAGAACCGGAACTGCGGTGGCAATGCTGTGTGCACTTTGCCTGTATGTGTGTGGCAGAGTGCATTCAAAGTCAAATTTCGAGCAATTTAGCAGCAACGTGGGTTTGCGCCGAGCCTGTCGGGGAGTGCATGCGGGGCAGAGTTCGTTTTCCTCCAGTTTCGGTGTGTGTTTTGTCCGGTATCGAGCGAACTGTCGATGGGTAGAACCGGACTCGGTGGGCCTGCCGCACAAGACGTCAATCCAGATGTTGACAGTCGGCGCTTGCCTCTGCCTTCGAGTCGTGCTGCTAATAGAGGGGCACAGGCAGTCAAGGCCTCAATCGCAAAACGATTTGCCCAGGCAGCTGCTTCGGACAAAGACCTGATACGGTCTGCCGGACAGCTTCGAAAGACACGCTGGCAGCGACCAGAGGCAAGAGAAGCCTCCATTGAATTAAATCGGGTAGAACATGGCATGCTGGTTGGGCAATTGCCAGAGTCCGCTGCATCTGTGTCTGCGCCCTCGGCGACTTTTCTTCGTGCCCAAGACGCTGCTCACGGAGCTTCGCAATTTAGCAGCCTGTTCAACCCATCTATATCAAGAACAGTTTTGAATTCAAACACGCCCTCTTATTTAAACCTCGTTGGGCCCAAATCGTCCGCAACTGTCCAAACAAGCACCCTCGCTAGTGGGCAGCAGCTGGCGTCCAAATCGTCAAAGCTAGCAGCTGCTGTTGCAAAAGCCAGGCAAATCAATGCCGTCCGTGCACAGACTGGGTCAGCAAATGTTGACGCCCGTTTTATCGACAGCTCAGACGACGAAGACAGTGTCAGTCACCAGGCAAAACGCGAACCCAGCAACCTTGCTGCAGCAGCCTCGCAGCAAGACCCTCATTCCTCACCTGGTGTTGGGTTGAGCAGCGCTGCCACGCCCAGCGTGGACTGCAGTGCCCATGCAGCCATCCTTGCTGCAACACAAGCTGCCTGTGCAGTGAGGACGGTGCATGCCTCCCCAGGCGAGCCCCAGCTGCCTGGCTATTCGCCTTCAGACTGCTTGGAATTCACACATGGGGTCCCACTGGAGCAGTTCCTCAGCAAAAAACACGCAGTGCTAGTTCGGCATGGGTTTACCGCAGGCTGGCACAAGGCTCTCATCACTAGTGTCACGCACAAGGGGTTTCCCAATGTGGAGTATGCCGTTCGGGTGCATGCTTCCGGGCAAGACATCACTCGCGTGCGCCTGCAAGATGTTCGGGCGTGCGCTGATACATTCAGCAAACACGAAGAAGCAATGGAACATCTTGGAACTCCTCGAAATCCTCCATCTAAGCCGGTCTATGGGCACGCAGCTTCGAGCAAGCCGCTGCCTGCTGCAGACACAGCCCAAGTTGGGCACACCGCAGCGGTGGCCGGCGCCATCGCCAAAGCGAAAGCTGTGGCAGCACGGGTACACAGCACGCTTGGATCGCAAGCTGGACCCCCCTCGGCTGCAGCACTGCCTGCTGCTCAGGGTTGGAGGGCCCGTCTGCAGCCCACAGCAGCTGCTGCAGCCGTTCCCAAACCAAGTGCTGCTGCAGCGAACCCAGCGTATGAGCCCACCGCGCCCAAGCTTGCGCCTGCATCTCATGCCACTGCATTTCACATGCAGCTGCCGGATGAAGTGAGCCGTGACTCTTTGGTCGCTGCGAGCATGCAGCGACCTGGCGGCATCCCAGCTGCTAGAAGCGACCCCCCGGGCCCTGCAGCAACAGGTACAGTTTCTAGTACGCACGGTAGCGCGCCTAGTGCAGGTGGTGGCTGGAGAGCCCGACTCGCTTCCAAGCGGCAGCACGCCTTCGAGGGGCCAAGCAGCAGCACATCAGCTGCAACCGCCGCCGTCGCCACAAAGCCCAAGAAGTCAAGGTGGGGATAGCGCGAGCTTGCAAACCTACTGGCACAGCATGCCGGGCGCCCGTATTCTCATCAGCCGGCTTCACTGCCAGCCATACAGTCGCCACGAGTCCCCAGTCAAGGCGGGGCCACAGCGGGCACAGCTGGACGCGGGCAGCCGTGCCAGTGCCCAGCACTGTGCAGCAGAGCAGACGACTACAGCGTGACGGCCCTGGGAAAACGCCCCCACAGAGTGCTCTGCGCTGCAGTGTGACATGGCTTGCCCGGGGTAGGGGGCGTCGTCAGGCCCCAGGATGGGCCCACTGCCGCCGCTGCGCCCCCCCCCCTCGCCGCGAAGGGGGGGGGGGGCAGAAACCTGTCCTGCGTCGGACACAGGCATATGCGCAGGGTCATATAGTGCACTACATGCCCACACAGCAGGGGGCTCGCCCGCTGGCGGCTGCTTAGCCGCCGAGGCGATGGAGCTCTGCCACGCGGCAGAGGAGGCATGGGCGTAGGTCAGCACCTCGGTCTGCGAGATGGGCGTCTGGTGGCAGCTTGAAGGCCAGGCAGCTTTATTGCTGGGCTCGTTGTTGGGGCAGAAGCCGTCTTGAAACACTGCTGTGGCCCCTCCAGCAAAGGCGGCCGATGACACGGAGCTGCCTGCGTACACCCAAGCCATTGTATGGGGGGCTAAGGCCCCCCCTTGGGGAGACACCAAAGCATCCAGTGCGATGGTGGCACCGTAGACATTCTTATCTGTCGCTGATGCAAGCAGCAACACACTGGACTCTCCCACAACGGTTACCTGCAGGGTGCTGATACTCCCAGAGCTCGCAGCAAGGAGCGCAGTAAGGCACTGCACCGGCGACTGTAGCTGCCCGTTGACACCGATAACCATGCCCTGAATACCGCAGGGGGCATCTGTGCTTGCAAATGAAGCCGCAAATACAACCAGCGTGCACCCGGCAGCAGCCGCACCGGGGAGCAGCTGGGGGCATGGCACAGACGAGACTGCAACAGCGGATGAGTTTGCCGGGAGGGAGGCATTCCACACAGAACGTGACTGGCCAGAGCCTGTTGCACATGCTGCAACCTCATGGACAGTCAGCACAGTCTTGGCTTGCAGCTGGCCCAAGGTGTACACGCTTGCCTGAGCGCATACCTGTGCAGTCCCAGCCAGGGCTCGCATGTCTGGGCGAAAACTCACAGCGCCAACCTCCACAAGGCTCGTATTGGAATCCAGTGTTACACTCGGAACGGCCTGTTGGAACACAGTTTGCAGAGCTGAGCTGGCTGGTCGCGCCGATGCATTCATGTTGAGCACAGCCACCTGCAGGCCCCCCGAGGCCGCCCAGGCGAGGAACAGATTATCACCATTATGAGTGCCTGAGAAATGACTGGCAAGTACACGGCTGCTGACAGTGTCGAGGTTTGGAACATCTGTGTTCCACGCCTGTCCGCTTTCACGCCCAGAATACGTGAGAAGTTGTGCAGGATCAAGGTTCGTTGCAAAACGCATCCCAGCAGGGTTCTGGTGGAGAGAACTCAAATATAGCTTGGCATCTGACTGAATAGTGGCTTCATCTGAAGGCTCCCACACTAGATAGGGGTTTGACAAGTTTGCAAATTTTCCGAATGCGTTGTCCACTGCAAACTCCCAGTGCGTTTGGTCCTCATTCAAAACGACCAAGCGATCCCACCCGAGGGTACGATTATTACTGGTGAATGCAGCATTCGGGTCGCGCCCCGATATATACATGCTCTGCAGCGGGCGCCACCGGTTGGCCAGACACGGGTACTGCCCTGGGTTGCTGCCGCCATCTAATAAAACCCGAAGGGAGAGGTTGTGCGTGTGCACTGCCTGAGAGACATTGAACAGAAACTCATCTGTAAGACTGAGCCAGTTCTGCACAGAGGCTTCGTTGCTGATTTTGTCCGGGTGAAGCAGCTCACAGGGTGTGAGAAATGGCAGCTTGAAACACAAAGCAATGGTCTTGGCGCTCGCAGGAGAGGCGAAAGCACCGCCGAAACTGGCACGATTCAGCGAAGCAACAATATCATCTGTTGTGTTGTAGTCATTCCGATATGCCAACTCGCTCGGTGTGTCGTGGTTCAGCACCATGCAGCCACGGCTGTCAGCCGCATTGCGCGAGTTTTGTTGCTCCAGACATATCTTGCCAGCCTCAAGGTAGTTGACACTGCGTAGCAAGCGTGTTCAGAGCCTTACACGTCGGTTCTTCACCATACATACTCAATTTTGAACCAGCTTGTATTCTTTTCGAACATCTGCTGCCATCCGCGCATATCATCGTACGAATGAGTTTGAAAACTGTGCAGCAGCAACACGAGGTGCAGGCGAGCTTACACAGCAATTTGCAAAGGGTTCCAACCTGACAGGGCTGCTGGCGCAAGCCAAAAACATCAATGAAGATGTAATGGTGCGAATCATCGCGTCTGTGCGAGAAAAAAGGTACAAAACGAGCTCAGACTGAAGCCAAGGCTTATCTCTGCGGAGAAAGACAACAATGAAGGATACTCCTTGTGTCATTGAGATTGGCAACATATTGATATGCTTCGCACCAGACCCAGAGACCACTGAATATAACAAGCATCGAAAGGGAGGGAGATCTCTGAGAGCCCGTGTGAAGCCCCCACAGAATGCAAGCCTAACCACCAATACACAGGCCCAGAGGCCGCGCTGCCACATCCTGTGCGGAGGGCAAAATAACTATCCGTTCCTCATGTGAATGGTTGGTGCACCTAGAGGCTTGCGATTGGTTTGCTTGAGGCAGCCTGCTCTGCCTTGCTCTCGGCAGCTCGGCCATCGCGTTTGGACACCACCCGGCTTTGTCACTGACGCTGAGTGTACTCTCCGCAGATAAATTGGCATTGTACAGCCTCTCACTATGTCTACAGTGCCCAAGCCTCAGTTGTTTAGCATCCCTCTTCAAGACTGGGAGGTGGTGCGTGTGCTCTTGTTTGGCGTGTTGTCTTCCGCCAGTAGTGAGATGTGCTTCGCGTGTGCAGGGACCAGCGACACCTTCAATCGGCCTGATTCAAGACCAGAACTTCAAGGTTGTTACCAGCGATGAGTTATTCGTCCGAAATTCTGTGGACAGTCGTTCTGGAGCTGGGTTGTGAGTACACTGACATGCGGTTGCCAGCAATCTGGCCTCTTGCATCTCACTGCACACTGCAAACCCACCTTACAGGACCCTGGCAGCACCGCTGGACGTTCATTTAAGTCTGATCATTATCGCCCGTGGGTCGATCATGCGCATTGTGCCAGCCTCATTGCTACGCCAGCTACCTGACTTGGACCAGCTGCTAGATTTGAAAGCTGGCTACAAGACATTGTTTCTGGCGCCGCTTGAGTGCCACGTGCTGCACACCACCCTGCGCTGCATACTAGATTGCACTGAATCTCAGGGAAACACTGCCCGCCTGCCTCTGCGCTTTCTTGCGGCGTGCAAATCCACGCTGCAGTCTGTCAACGCAGCTCTTGGCGACGCCAAGAAGCGCTCTGCCACGCAATCAGTGGCGCCACCCTCCCAAGTGGGCCCAGCAAACGTTATCATCCCCACAGAAGTGCTGCCCGTGCATGTGCACTGCCAGTCGGCCTCCATGGCAGCCTGGTGCACCAGCATCCTCATTGGGCAGAGCCCCTCCCTTCTGCAGTCTGGGCTTATGAGCGTGGCCCACCAAATCACCACGTGGCCGGGACACATCTGGGACCAAGGGAAGTTTACCCTACCATGGGTTCGGGCAGCCACCTGGCGGTTCCCACGCCGCAGCCAACTCACCCCCCCCTCAGCTGGCGAGGACGGGGGGGGTGTCAAGAACACCCTCAGCTCCCTGGGACAGACCTTGCTCCTCACCACGCACCGCACTGCACTGCAGGCACTCATGGATGCACAGGAATCCACGCAACGCCCATCCGCTGCTGCTGCTGCAGCTTCGCCGGCGGGGGCAGCAGCTGCTGCTGCAGCTGTGTCACCCTGGGCCACTGCGGGGGCAGTCGGCGATGCAAGTGCAACAACAAACCCTCAAAACAACTCCGACATCGGGGTCAAGTCTGGCGACAGCAGCAGCGCTGACAGCAATTTGGCGGCGTTTGCGGGGGTGGAGCCCGGCAAGATGAGTCTGGCCGTGGCAATCACTGGTGCTGCTGTGGCTGGCTTTGTGTGCACCAATGTGGACAACACAGCCCGACACTGCATATCCAATGTCATGATGGCTAACCAGAACCTTCTTTCCCTCATGGCTGCTGGCATGTCCCCCCAGGGAGTCATGGCCCTGCTCACGGGGGAGGCCGCATCGTGGCCAAGGGCGGCGCGGAACTTGGGGGATATCCCCGCGAGAAACGCCCTGGCATCCCTGTTCGCGCCTATCCAAACACCCTGGAACCCCGTGCACTCGCTGCGGCCAGATGCTGGCCACGGCTTCGAGGTCCCCCCTGCTGACCTAGCGAGCGAGCGCATCGTGGCACTGGTGTCGCCGTGCGACATGCTGCAGACAGTTGGGCTGCCCACGTACTCGCCCCCAGGATGCGCTGCAGCGCCAGGTGCGGCATCATGGGCCCATGGCACCCCCCTGCACCAGTCAGCCCATGCGGAGCTTGTGCGTGCAATGGAAGGGGACAGGCATGTACAGAGCTCCAGTGTCATGCGTGGTGTGCCGCTGTTTGCAAGTGTGTATGCTCGAGGCAGCTTGGATGTGTGGGTCCGCAGCGGGGTGTTCCCGGTGTGCCACGCCTTTGCGCTCCATGCGTTGCGCCCGC
>Ga0307982_1002116_pt1 | contig 16120 bp, 16 predicted proteins | sample OrgLakmetagen989_FD_201847 | JGI IMG/M metagenome (GOLD analysis project Ga0307982, IMG submission 201847) | Saline water microbial communities from Organic Lake, Antarctica - #989 | ecosystem: Environmental > Aquatic > Non-marine Saline and Alkaline > Saline | place: Antarctica: Organic Lake...
GTTTAGGTCGCCGTTATACGCGCTTTCCAAGATTTCGGGGGCGAAAGTCGCGAGGCCAGTGGCATAAAATTCCGCGCAGAACCAACTAGAACACGCTCCAATGAGTTCCCAGCCTTGAGAGTCTGCATTAACCTGCGGGGTTGATAAAGAGGTTTAAAGATTTCGAAAGATTCAAACCAGGTAATAGATCCGTTCACAGCAGAGTACAATGCGATGCTAAGTTTTGGTATTATGCGCCTCCTTTTAAGGAATGACCGAAGCACCTTCGAAACGAGGTCCAATACAGATAACGAGCTGGAGATCGATGCATCTGGCTCTCCTTCGTCGTCAGAGTCAGGATTTCGGCCGATGAGGTCGACAAATTGAGCTTGCAGCTCCGGTTCCTTATATGAACCTAAGTCAGAGCAAATAAGTAAGCGCTTGGTAAGTGAGCAAATGATCTAGCGCTCGGTGCGTCTTCTTTTAATTTAAAAGAAACGTCTAGTCTATTGATACATTCAATGGAATACGCACCATCGGCCCCTTGCTTAGGGTCCTTTTTAAGGAGTTGACGAAGAGGGATAACCGCTAAAGCGGCCCCAACAGCCATGATAATGCGGTACCTACGGGTTTTGCGCACGGAAAGCATGTCTATTTAGAAGCTACAAAGTCGAAAAAGTGCAGGCAACTTCGTAAGCGCGAGCGTGTTGAACTTACTGAGAGGCCAGGTAGCGAGTGTAAAAAGTGCCGAAAAGGATGAGAGCGACAATGAAAGGCCCCATGGCGCCAACCATTTGCCAGGATTGGGTCCAAGCTACGTTCCGTAAACGTTGCCCGTAATCGCCTGCTGCTGCGAGGTCGTTCTCGTAGGCAGCGGTCGCCGACAACGGAAATACACCTCCGATGCCAACCCCCGTTACGAACCGAAAAATTGAAGCTAAGACATAGACGGCTGTTTCATCGCCCCAAGTCAAAAGCGAGGAGCCAATCCCGCCGAAAACCATGATAGTCAGAGTGATGGCCATGGCGCGGCGACGGCCCAATATATCACCCACGTAACCGAGTGTTAACATGCCCACCACAGCGCCTGTCGTAGAAGTGCAGAGGTAGAAATAAAATTGAAAAGAATTGCTTCAAAGTGAAAGCAGTCTGCATGCATACGTGACACAGCATTTGATATACTAAACCTAGGTTATAATGGCAGATATATAAGTGCAACAGTGGGGCATACGTTTGTACCTCCGTAGACGGCACTGTTGACGGACGAGAGCGCCCACTGAGGCACTTTTCCGTACTCAAGCCTAAATAAGAGCACAGCTACGGTAATGCTGGAAAAGTTATACTGCCCAACGAAGTTTGCAACTGCGCCAACAATACTCTGGACCGTAAACTTCGTGGCGAAGGGAAGCTTCACGCCTCCGACGATCGTTGACATTGTGACTTAGGTGACTAATAAAAACCGAAAGCAACGGCGACTTAAAACGTGCACGTGCGCAGCTGAATGGGAAATGTGCGCAAGATAGGTTGCCTATCCTGGCGACCTCGCCCGCGAATTCTCTGGACACTCAAGGACCTGCACAACCGTAGACCGCGCGATGCGCGGACTGCGCGGTCTACAGATAAAGGATGCGATGCGTTTTGCAAACGTGATGAGAAAATTCAGTTTTCAGCCAATCAGAGAAGCATTCATTTCCTGAAAGAAAGAATCGCCATGTTTTTGTCCCGACGGTGGTCCAAAACGTTGTCCAAACAGGTGGACGTCTCACCCGATTCGCCTTCTTGAACAATCTTCAATGAAGGTGTACCGACTGGCAATCTCCTGTGTTTTGTTCATGCCTCCATCTTCTGACAACTTTCATTCATTCTATACGTTTATAACGCAGGCCACTTGTATATAGGCATTATTGTGCGTGCTTCTTTTTCACTCTTTGTTCTGCTGTGATTGCACTTGACTCATACCACTGCACAGACTGTTGGTCTTGCGATGGCCCTCCTCTTCAGCGCCGCCAGTGCCTTTGCTCCTCTTGCCGCTCGCGGGTTCCGCTCGGGTGTGGGCATGCGTGCCGTGGGTGACAAAATCCCTGCGATTTCCCTCGATTTGGGTGAGGGGGCGCATTATGCACATTTCTGAACTCCCACGTCACTGCATTTCGCTTTTGAGGAAACACGCATCTCGAGATAAACTACTGTACTGTTCATACATAATAAACTTATTTTAAGCGAACCTCTAAATTGCAACCGTGCATCTGTTCCTACATGTAGGGTTCCCGCCTGATGGCGTGAACATGGCGCAGCGCACCAAGGGCAAGAAGACGATCATCGTCGGCTTGCCTGGCGCTTTCACCCCTACCTGATCCAGCGCGCAGGTTCGTTTGCAAATATAAATCAGTTCAGTGGTGTATGTGTTCCTGGGCGCGCACTTATCTGGGTATCTTTGGCATCCTTTGAGCTGCCGTGTTGAGAGTATTCACTATCAATTCGGTGTTTGATTCCTCCTTGAATCTGCACCAAATCTTGCGCTCTAGGTTGAAGACATATTCCTTTATTCATTTTAGGTCTTTGCTGAAACATTCGCTTGTTTTTGATATTTGTGTCTTGATTTCATCGTATCAATTCATTACCTAAGCGTGTGTCTCTCCCCTGTACAGGTGCCCGGCTATTTGGAAGCGCAGAAGGCGCTCAAGGCTGCGGGCATCGATGAGGTGCTGGTGTACTGCGTCAACGACGGCGCGGTCATGGACGCTTGGGCGAAAGACCAGGGCACGGAGGGCTCCATGGTGACGCTGCTGGGCGACACGCAAGGGGTACGTGCAGAGATAGGCGCGTGCACTGAACGCACCTTTTGCGCACTCTTGCCTCCTCCTCAAGAGACAGAAAGAGGGGAAGATGTGCTGGTGCCTGCACCCTAGGTCGCACCCTGCTTTTCTGAAGTGTGTGCTTCCACCAAGCTCACTGCTAACGAGCTATTGGTTTTCACGCACGCAGCTCTAATCTCTTCGTTCTTCTACATCTGCATGTGTTCCGTTTGCTTCACTTGAATTGCAGGCGTTCACCAAGGCGCTCAAGAAGGAGCTGACCGACCCGGGCCCCGTCGGGGTGCTCGGCCAAGGCCGCTGCAAGCGCTTCGCCCTTTACGTCGTGGACGGTACATTGAGTCGCATAATAATTGTTAGGACCGCTGTATTAGTGCTGTGTCTTCTTTGTCCTCGTTGCTCTTGTTGCGAGTGGAGGCCAAGTGTGTGTAATAAGATAGGGTTGTAAAAACCACTCGCACGTGCTATTGAACGTGCACTTCATCTCTTTTTTTCCAGTCAGCATCATTCTTGCTTGCTTGTCGCTTGCTCCTCCCCTAGGCGTGATCAAGTACGAAGCGGTCTCTGAGGCCCCTGGTGACCCCGCCGGCGACAGCGACCCTTCCAAGTCGATGCCTGACGCCATGCTCAAGGCCATCGAGCAAACCAAAATCGACACCGGCCTTTAAATAAGCCCAATGCAGCAATAGGGTGATCGATGGCTGAACTCAGCTGTTGAACGCACTCTTTTTATGCCGATTCATTTCTATTTTTGCCTTCGAATTATTATCCTTCTGACCGCGGTGAATGACGCTCGACACTCCTGGATGACTGAAAGCATCTGCCCCTTCAAACGGGCATGTGCCTTTCATATGCCAAGAGCGAAAAGCCGACCAACCTGCCTGCTGCCTCAAAAAAAGCACCAACTTTGCTTTCTTTTGCAGACGGAGGCACTCGCGAGTGGAGGGAATTTTTGAATTTGAATAGAACTAAATGAATCAAATCGAATTGCGCATTGCCTTAAACCTCAGGATTCTTCTATAATCTATAAAGCAGCAACCCGTTCGCTGCAATTAAATAACAAACCCGGTTAACTCAATAGTATAATAAACCGTGCTGTGTGGTTGTGGTAATGTGGTAATGCGCAATGGCGTAATGTTTATTTGAGAGAACAGTGGGGTTTGCAGTCAAAACCCCACTGCTCTCACATCAACACGTAATGGGCTATTACACCAAATGCATGAAGAACCAAGAACCAAGAGAAAATTCGTAATGCTTCCCGTACAGCGCCTTGCACCTCGGGTGCCATTTTATTTCTTGTTCTTCCTTTCTTCTTCATCTCCCTTTTACCGCGCACTCAGCTCATTCGCGCGCGTCATTGAGCCAATCGCGTCCAATGCATCAGCGGACACTGGATCCTCGTTGCCAGCTGCACTGCACGGGTTGGCACGCAAGTCCACGCTGGTCAAGTAAGGGTGACCGCTGCTCCGAAGGGCTTCCGCGAGCAGAGCAGCGTCGTCGCCCTCGAGACCGTTCCCATTCAAGTCCAATATTTGCAACCCCCCACCGATGCCACCGCCACCATAGCCGTTGCCCCCGTAACTGCTTCCAAACCCACCGAAGCCTGCCCCTGGACCAAAAGCCGCACTTTCCCCCTGTGCCACCAGCACGTCTGCCAGAGCGCGCGCCGACAAATTGCCCAAGCCGTTGCTGGCTAAGTTCAAGCGAGCTAGGGAATGGCCACCCGCCACATACCCGCCTCCACCGCCGCCACTGGTGGACGAGTGCGGCCCGGACAAGGACGTGCTTCGCATGCCACTCGGACCACCACCGCTGACGCCCGCTGTCGCGCTGGCTGCGCCACCGTTCGCTGCTGAGCCACTGTTGGAAGGCAAAAGGCCGCGCAGGAGCATGTCGCCGCCCTGGTCACCCAACCGGTTGAGGCGCAAGTTCAGCTCCACCAGAGAGTCGTTGTGGCGCAAGCCACGGGCCAGGTAGCGCCCGCCCTCGGCCCGGATGCTGTTGTCGCACAGGTTGAGGGAGGTGAGCACCGAGTGCTGGCCCAGGAGTCTCGCCAAGAGGCGCACGCCAGCATTGCTGATTTTGTTGCGCGACAAGTCTAAGCTGGTGATGGCGTCGTTGCGAACCAAGCCTTCCATCAACACGCGCACCTAGTTCGTCGAAGGCAAGGCAATAAAGCAAAAAGAAGAAGGAAGAAGGAAGGCACATCAAAACGAGAAGGGCCCATGAAAAAAAAGCATCATGCGAAGAATATGAGGACGAGTCGCCTTGAAAACAATGTATTTGTGTTCTTGATCTTGATCTTCACTCCTACCATATCGTCATCGATCAAGTTGGCCGGCAGAGAAAGAGTGGTGAGGCTCGGGCAGCTCGCGGGGCCATCGGCCAGCGCACGGCTTAAGCCCTGAGCGTCCACTTCCTTGAGACCGTACTCCAGTCGCAGCCTCGCCATGCCACCGCGGCGCACGCCGTAAGTCGCGCTCAGGGTCGTCAAGTTCGGCAAGAGTGGCAACAGTTCGTCGAGCGGCAAATGGCTCCGCAGCTCTTTGATCCGCAGCGAAAAGATGTAGTCTTGGCAAGCCGCTAGATTCGCCAACAAGGACACTTTGTCTCCACCAGCGCCAGCAGACACGGCAGGCCCGTCGCTATGGTGTTGCGGGTCTCGCCCAACTCCATGAAGCTCGTGCGAGTGGTGCTTGCCGTGGTGCTTGCCCGTGCCGCCGCGCCCATGGCTCCCGTGGCCGACTTCACCCGGCGGCAAGGCAAAGTCTTCCAGCACTTGCGACGCAAAGGTTTCAAAGAACAGCTGCTTCCAGACCTGGCCGTGAGCCAGCAAGTCGCATGCTGACCACCCGAACCGCGCCACGCAGCGTCGCTTCCAGTATGCTTCGTCGAACACGTGCAAAGCGCCGATCTTCACAAAGGGAGAAATGGGTGGAAGAGAAAGAGGAGGGGATATAAAAGCTAAAGCATGTACAAAAGACATGCCATAGTCATTTTCTGTCATGAAATGGGCACACGACAGCGAGCAAAAGGAGAGGCCAAACTCACGCGCGGTTTAAACATAAAAGCTATTATGCAATATTAATCCAACTTAAATTAAAGGGGTTTCGCAAATTGTTGCGACTAGATATAGCGCTATGGTGCTCACCGCAGGGTCTAGGTCAAGAGGTAGCCGCGCGGTGATTTTCCGCATGAGCTCTGGGGGGCAGCTGCCTTCGTCCACTGGCCGCGCTTCAAAATGGCGCACAATCATGCGCACACACTTGTCTTTCAGTGACTCTTTCGCTGGGTTATGGTGGTGGTGAAGGTGGTGATGGTGGTGATGCTGTTGATGGTGAGCCTCGGGGCCGCTCCCATGGGCAATGGCGCCTGCGCCAGCTACAGCAAAAGCACCCGCGGCCGCCGAAAATGCTTCCGGCAAAGATTTGACATCAAAAGCGTCTTCTTCCTTGGTAGGAGAAGGCAAGTCGCGCAGCTTGTAACGTTTGATTTGATCAGCCACCGACGTGCTCGAAGTGGTTCCGCCAACGCTGTACCCAAGACGATGCGCCATCTTCGAGGCTGACGCAAGTTAAACGCGGCAACAAAGATCGCTGCTACCGAGATACAAGGTGCTGGCTATCTTTCAGCCCAAATATCTTTAGAGCTCTAAACTGAAACCTTATGCACAGGCAGAATGCACAAGAGGGCTAGTCGTCTTCACGCTTATTAGCGCTACAACGCTACAACTGAAATGAAAGAAACGAGCAAAACGAAAAGCAATACAAGAGCGTAATATTTTGAGCATATACTACATTTGAGCTAAACTTGACTAAAAATGTCATGAACGCAGCACAAACGCATCTTCTTCCTTCTCAAAATCGTACCGATATCCGTAGTGCAAACTGAAAACTGATTTATACTAAGAAATAGTGGTGGCGTAGACGACTTCACGAGATCAAAGCTCTTTACTAAGGGACTTTCCTCATTCGATTTTCCTCCAAGGCACCCCAAGTTCACGTCTCGATTGTTGGAGCTATCTATAAAGTATATTCACTAGCAGCATTTGATATCGGCTACAGATGCAGCGTAGTTTGTTCATTATCTTAGTGCTAAGTCATTGGCTTCGCGAAGCCTCTTCGTTTGCTCCGTGTAAATTTAGCCGGAGTTATTCATGTCATAATACTAGATCTCCTTGCCGTTCGGTCTCTTCAAAGAAGCTTCCAATATCTCCACCTCAAGCACAATGTTTATTGAAAGCAGCTGGGGAAGACTTTGAATTAAAAGACTCACAATCGCTCGCTGCATTATTCAATGTTGCCGTTGCATGTCAGCGGGCTGGTGATCACGCGGCTGCGATTCAGCATTACGAAACGATTCTCGACGGTGCTGCACAGGTTGTACCAAATCTCGATGCTTATTCAAGCTCTTTTTAGGAAAAATGACAGGACAAGCCGAAGGCTTCCATTTTTGTTATTAGATGATTTTGTTTCTATTACAGCTAAGAATCTTACATATTAATCAATTGATGTGCGTGCTTGTCGGAACTGTTTGTGTGGCAGGTGGAAGCGCCTCCGGCTAGCTTGGCGGAAGTGTACGTAAACCTAGGGCAAGCAAAAGCACGCCTCGGAGACCGGTAAAAACACATCAATAATTATCGAGCACGCTAAACAAATGAATCACAAGACGTTGAGAATGGGAAAGTCATTGAACAGGTTGAGTAGGTACAAGAGTGCTTTACTCAAAATAAGAAAATAGTGCTGTTTTCTTTCATGTTTCTCTTCACTTTGACTTGTATTCAGCGCTACCTCTCTTTAAAATCGGCGCTTCTGCTCTCCCACCTCTTCTATCAGACCAGCAGCTCGGAAGCATTTTGAAGCTGCTGTTGCAGCGCGGGACGACTGCGGCACTGCACATGTAAACCTTGCCCTTATGAGCCTCGCTGACGCACAAGCAAAGAGCAGTAGTGGAGATGGTGCGAGTAGTAGTAGTGGATTAGGAGCTGCCACAACAGACTTAGAAGCTGCAGCGGATCATTGCCGCCGAGCTCTGACTGCAGAAGCGCAGAAGACGTCGCAGGAACGCGACGAGCAAGCGATGGCTACGGCAGAAAAGTTGCTCGGCGACCTGACTAGAGCTTTGAGCGGGAAGGCGCCACCGAACTGAAGAGAGGCCATGGTGGCATGGCGGTTTTATTTTCGACCTACTAAAAAGGCCTTCGGCTTTTGTTGATGTGAGCAGGAGGCAATTAACAATTTGTAGCGATGGGAATTGCAGGTGAAGATTTTTCAGTCAGGAATGCGGGTTCGGATTCAGCCCCTTTTTTTTTTCCCCTTTTTTTTGCTATTTGCTAGTTGCTAGATGGTTGTCTTGAAGTAAAATATTTTAGATTAAATCTTTTTTTTTTAATGCAGAGTGCTTCCTATTTCCTATTGATGTTGATAATTGGTTTAACATTTAATTATAGAATCTTTTAGCTTTTGCTTTTAAGCCAAATATCTTTCCCATCCGATTTGTAAAGAGCCAGCAGTGCCATACCTCCCTTGCTGGCAATATATTTTCGCATGTTAATGCTAGCGTAGCAATTATGCCAACACCCAAATGAGCTGCGCTTGACATCAAAAGTGGTTTTACGAAGAAGCATGGTCTATTTGTGATGTGGCAATCAGCTCACCAATCACCAATCGCATATCCAAGCACCTGTAATACTGAAGCTCTCGCGGTGCAAAGTTCCGAATCGATAGCCATTCGTGCTTCCCCGTCCGTTTCCTTATCGCGCATGGAGCGCCCTATCATTGAAATTCTTATGCCTTAGCATTTTGCTGCCTAGCCGCGTCCTGAAGCATTTCCGTGTCAACGTCGCCGGCCGCCAGCTGCACGTATCGTATCACCTGTTGCATTAGTCGAGTATTGGGTGTTGAAATAGATGTAAGATAAACACGCTGATTCATAACTGTAAAGCAACGCCTATCGATGCGCTTCCATTCTCTTTTTGAGCTAACTAACTAAAAAGGTGTTTACTACGAACTGTAGTAAGGACAGATTTCTCGATTGGGTAGATGGTTGTTGTGCGTCTGATCTCTTCAAAGGGCTCCTGCTTGTCATTGGGCAGTTCATTGCTAAGTCTAACGGGGATGCAGAAGAATAGGGCGCGAAAATACTCACCGAGCCACGAATAAAGCAGTTGCTGAGGGCTTGAAGTTGAGGAAATCGCTCGGAGTCTACCACCTGCACTCCCCAATACACAAAATAAAAAAAATCACGACCACGCAGAAGTGCACAAAGGAAGGGGAGCGGAAATGAGCGAGAAAGAAAGAAGTAATCTTCATAATCTGAAAAGGACAAAGTGAGGTTGTGATTGTAAGTAAGACCAAATAAAACAAGTCTATAGTCGCAGCTCACCTGGACGTCGGTTAGTTTCACATTCAAGTGTTGGTCCACCGAGTGCAGTTTGCCTGTAGTAATATGCAGGCAAGTTCGGCCGGGAATGAAAATAAAGCAATAGGAAGGTTGTAACCACGCATATACATATACATATTGCGGCCAGACTCAAAGTTGAACTTTGGAATACATTCTAGTTGGGGGCATATTTCCCCACTCCGTCATAAGTGCTGACAAAAGCTAGTAGGGACGTTGGTTTCCTATCCCTGCTGTAGGATTGAGAAAGTGAGACAGTAACTCACCCGTCAAGGCAACGTCATTCTTCAATTCCACCGCAATTTCTTTTCCAATTAGAGTCTTGAAGAAGGAAACGAAGAGTGACTGCCAAGCATGCACAGCACGAGTGGAGATGGCGTGACAACAGACGAGAAATTAGATGAATCAATCAGCGAATACGCAGTAGGGCGTTACTCCAGCGTGACCTAGGCTTACCATCGCTTCTGCTTATTTCCCGAACGCGACTGTGCTCTGTAGTATGTCTTTTTGCTGCTAGGGACCGTGTTCACGCGGGTTGTTTCTAAGGTGAGCTTGTATGAAAAGCTGCAGTGAAGAGGCGTGGTGGTTAGGGTTCGTAAAAATAAGTAACAGTTTTGACCCAAATAAGTAAATAATTAAGTAAATACGGTAAATACGGTGGTATATACCGTATATTAGGGCGAGACAGTACCATTTTTAGAATTCCGGTTTTTTTAAGTCCCATTTTCAGGAAAAGTCGAAAAATCTGTTACTTATTTACCTATAAAATTACTTATTTGGCCACAAAAATTTGCATATATAAGTAATAATTATTTTTATCAACCCTAGTGGTGGTGAAAAGAAAGCAGCAAAAGATTTGAAATAATCAGTTAGAAAACCAGGATTTGATTTCACTTCTGTTCATCCGCCATTCGAACTCGAACTAATAATAATGACTAATACAAACCTAAATGGCGAATGACGAAGCTTTTATGCTCTATCGCGGAGAAGGCACCACAAGAATTTGCTTTCCTCAACCCCCAGAAGATCCTTTTCTCTTTATGAAAGGAATAGATCGTTTCGTTTATTGCTAAGTATCAAGTTTTCGTGTAACTGGGCGCGCGGAATGTCTCAAAGGCCGGGCTAACTACGGGGATTGCGATGTCACGATCACCGATGACCCGCCCTAATTCGACTGAAGCGCCCCCTTTTTCTTTTCGGTTTGCTCGGTGGGCTCCATTGCACTGCACACTAGCTGCTGACTGTGCATTTCGGCCCTTCGAGGTCTGTTGTCAAAGAAACCAGCCATCCAATAGCACTAAGGCAGTGCACTAACAACTACCAACTAATTTCTGTTTCTTGGCACGGCCTTCCCACTATCCCACTATCGCTACCGCAGTCCAGAACATCCTCCACATCGGCATCTAAAAGATCGTCGACCTCTGGGCGTTGCCACTCGTGCTGAAGGCGTTCGCTCGCTTGCGCCCACTGGTGGGGGTGCATCGCTAAAGTCTTGGTGGTTTGGCTGTTCGCCAGCAGAGCTTTCAGGGGCCGCGGCACAGGGCGACGACGAGACGAGGCAGCTTGCGCGTGCTGGGCGTCGAAATGCTTGCAGCACAGCGACATGGCACCACTCGCAGACATCCCATGGTTGTGGTGGCTGAGGTGCCCTCCTCCTCCTCCACTGGTTGAGTCACCACTGCTAGAGCTTCGCCAGGTGCCGTCTTCGTTGAGTGCTTGCGTTGGAGCATGCAGCTCTGCAGCTCGAGACGCTATCTCAGCAGCATCTGAGGACGACAGACCGCCGCCACTGCTGACATTGCCATCACCACCGCTGCTGCCGTTGCCGCTGCCGCTGTCGTTGCCAAACAGACTAGACGGGTACGAGCGCATGAGCGCTCTCGTGAGCGCACCGGTGCTGAGGTCATGGAACGGGCACCCGCCTAGGCCGTGCGCAGCGGGTTTGGGAGCAAAGTGACGCACGACGTCGAAACACGGCAGTGGGGGCGCTACCGCACGCTTGCCTTTGAGTCCAAAATGGTGCTGCACGTCGTACTCGTAACGGTCCCATTTGCGCTTCGGGCGCACCTGATAAAGCACACGTGGTGGGCCACACGACGTGAATGAGACATACGCAGCTTGATTTCTATACTGGCAGTAAACTGGGAGTAAAGCTGGAAAGAAGAAATAAGCAGTACAAGAAGATAATGAGAACCAAAAATCATCATAGACTTCCTTTGTGCCAAAACAAGATCTGTTGAATTACCATGACATGCCCTGCTGCAACTGCAGACGTCGACCCAGTTGCCGAGTCCGAGCCCCCGGCCGAGGCCCGCTGGTGAGCCAATCGAAAGAGTTTCGCGGTAGGGCCCACGGTCAAGCCCCAGTCCTTCATGAAGAGCAACAGCTGCCGTCGTTGGTCGTGGTGCAACCACCCGCTCCGCAGCGCGACTTCTTCTTCGCCAAAGGGTCTTGATAGTGAGGTGTTTGAAGCACTGAAAATCGCTGCTGTAGCTGCTGTGTTGGCTGCGGTGTCTATTGTTGTTGTTGACTCAGCTCCAGCTCCTGTAGTTGACGCCTCCATTTGAGACGACAAGCCAAGCAATGCTGCTAGCAGTCGCCGCGCGCAGAGGGGGAGGGCGCCGGTCTGCAAGGCCCGCATGAGCCGCTCTAATGTAGCAGGGCCCAAAACACTACTCGAACCGTGGCTGTGACGACGGTGCATGCCACCAAAAGCTCCGTTGTTGTTGTCGTCGTCGTCGTAGTCGGTGTGGTCTACTCCTGCATGCCAGGCAATGGCCACTCTAGCGCGCGCAAACAGAGTCGCAAATCGGTAGTCTGCGCTAGGCCCTGAGACGGCACCGTGCGCTATTCGAAGCACCTGATATGGTCGGCGGGTAAAGCAAAATTTGATGAGAAACAAGTAAGACTAAAAAAAGACTTGAAACCCATAGCTAGGAGCGGAAGAGGAAAGAAAGCAAGTCGTTCTCTCGTGCTCGATAAAGGATTCAGCGTCGTGGATTTTTTGTTGTAAATTCAATAAACCTGCTGGTTGAGGTGACTTCGAAATCGCCCGGCAACAATCATGGGAATTTCTGTCCACGGTATCATTGCCATGCCGCGGTTTAACTTCACTGCACGCCTAGCGACCAATGAAGCTGCGTGCTCAAATGGTACGGCTACTAATGATCTTTCAACACTTGCAGTGTTGCTACCAACACCACCACTTTCGCGACCACCTCCGTTTCCGTCGCCGGCTCCTTTGCTGCCTAATTGTGCCGAAGTTTTGATTCTATAGTCGAGTCCAAATTCTCGCCACCATTCCTTGTATTCTGGCACTAGCTTTCCGGTAGCATGCCCGTTGTGTGAGGATGCACCCTCCAGTGATGAGCTAGCTTCCTTTGCAGCTAGCCAGCGCCGCAGCCGGCCGAGAAACACCCGGGCTTCGGCTGACACCCACCACGACCGCAGCGCGGTGGCTGTCGGGTGGTCGGCACCCGCCGCTGCGGCGATGGCCATACGAAGGGTGAGGTGCGTTAAAGCGTCCCATGCTACTGCGCTGGTGGCACTGGTGCTTGTGGCGGCCTCCTGTAAATAAGAGTTCAGCGTAGCAGAAGCAGTAGCAGCGCCGGCTACAAATGCCGATGAACCCTCTTGCCCGTCCGAAGTAGCACTTAATTTCTCGCTTGCCAAAAGATCCAGGCTGAGAGCGGCGTCTGCGCCAGTAGGTGCTGCAAGAGCTTCGATGCGGTGCAGCACGGCAGATTCTAACACGTCTACAGGGAGATCGCTGCCGTTCGTGGGGCTGAGGTACCAGTCAGGCAACAATACATGTGGTACTTTTGTTGGTGCTGTCGTAGACGAACCCGCAGAGCTATTGCTGCTGCTACCAGAAGACTTCAATGGCTTATCAGCTTGAAGGCTAGCGTAGGATCGCTTACGCACGCAGCCCCTAATTACGCTCGAACTCATTTGCGTCTATTTTTTACTCTTTGAACACTAGAGCATGTGCCAGATTAGGTGAAGCGTTTGTTTCCACTCTTGCCTCAATTAATATGAAAATTGCCGAGAATTCTGCGGGGAACTCTGAGCTTGACGGCTTCATGCTTTAAATGCCATGCAGCATCAGCACTGCAAACCTACACTTTACAACAGCTACTTTAGCAGGCTAGTAGCTTAGTTATGTTTACACCGCTCAATGCTCTAAAACGGACTACACTGTTGAAAGCTAAGAAGGTTGTCCTGTTTTTATTAGACGACGACTGCACGACTGCCGATCTGCCGATGCCCGCTAGCTGCCCGGCTCGGCTGCCGGCTGCCTGCTGCCTGGCATAATTTTAAAATACAGGGGGTTTCATGTATGTTGTAGTTTGGATACGACGAAGTTCGGGAAAATGACGTCGCAGTCGTCCGTGATGATGAAGCTAGTTATGTGCTTATGTTTGAGTGCATCGAACGTGAATGCCTTCAACTCGGCAATCTCCCCCGGTATGACACTTACTACACTGGGCATGAGTTTGTGTGTGTACTGCTGATTGCTCAATTTGCGGCGTTGTACCCCCTCTAGGTCACACGCGCTCGGCTGCTTTGCACGCAGCTCGCGATGAAAACTCCATGGTACACAAATATGTCCTAGTCTTCAACTATGCAACTAACAAAAAAAATATCAATGAGAGTCTCAGGGTTGCCTTTCGGGCTGTCCTTGTCCTCATGCTTTGTTTTTCTCTGTTGTAGAGTCGTCGGGAGACTCTCAGCTTCGGCGCAGTGCTTGCGTCAGCTGCGGCAGGTCTAGTGCAGCCCAACATGCCAGCATTAGCAGAAGAATATCTCGCAGATCCAACGGCGGTGATTGTCTTAACTATTATCATAAGTTAGCTTTACTTCTTGTTTTGTCTGAAGTTTGCCATGGTGATTTCGATGCCTAACTCTAACCTGGGACAAACGTCTACTAGGAATTCTTGGAATCTGAGAAACGCGCGGCTGACTTCAAGAAGAAAGCAGCTAGCTCCAAGAAGAAATTCCAGGTATAAATTTTGTGTAGTCTTTAATGTAGGCTGAAATTAGCCCTTTCCCCCTAACATTGTATGCCACTTTTCCTCACTTCCTGTCTATGCTGCAACTTCCAAGGGCCATCTCGATGACTTGAATGCTGCAACCACCGATGCTGAACTTGGGGTGAGAGTAGGAGGGCTTGCGCGATCAGTTGGTATAGGACACAGTTTACATACCTGTGGGAGCTGCGTACGTGGTGGGAGCCGTTCAGAAAAGGTTTATTCATTTTCATTGCGTCGGCGAATGAGCAAGCTGTCGAGGCACATCCTCTTTGTGTGATTGCACCTTATGCTCCCCTCTGAAGACATGCAAAATGGAGGTGAGCCTGCGTAGCGTGTTCATGTCTTGATCGTTATCTGCACTATTCACAGGCGGCATTGGCGGACATGCGCAAGGATGTGATTGCACTGCAGGACTTGCCGCCGGGCTTCTCCAAAGAAGCGCTCTTGAAAGTGATCGTGCTCAAGAAAAAGAGCATGCTTGCCAAGGTTCGAGATTGTGTTTTGCTCCTGTGAATGGCTGCCATTCTTTGAGCAGACTCGATCCCAGAGTGAGACGTCTCTTGATCTTTGTTAAATTCCTTTATGAACTTGAATATGCATACTGTTTGTTTGTTTTTTACAAGTGTTTGCTTTTCATTATACCATCCACGGTACTATTCTTACTGCTATTGTCTTGTCATCGCAGGGCTTGTGGGACACGCCTGTGGACGTGATTTTTAAGTCGCTTCAAAGCGCTATCACGCTCGTGCAGTCCCCAAACCGCATGGGCCCTGTAGAATAATGGCGCTGGTCTTGAATTGACCATGAAGTAAGTCCCAAATCTGCTTCATTCATTTGGGACGTTTTCCAGAGCGCGGGTTGTGCGATATACGCCGGTGCATCAAGAGATATGCTGCCTGCTGGTGTATAGCTCTGGAATTTCTTACCGATGTCAGTTATTAGCTAATGGCTCTTTGTAATTAAACACCAGTAATGAGTATTGAAAAGCATAGTAGTGCAGTAAGCAGCACGAGGATTAATGAAAGGCGAATACCGAATAGGGGAAGAATCGACTTAAAACTCGAGGGAAAGGAAGCGAAGAGTACGAATTCAACTGAGAATGAACTTTCTTTTATGAACTCAAGAACAAAGACTGCCCAGCCAACTGCGACTGCGAAGTTCTCTGCTGCTGTGTTCTGTCTTCAACTTCTTGGGCTGGCCACGTTGCTCTGATGCCTATGACCTTGGCTGAAAATTACGCCCGTTTTTCAATACGAGATTTCGTTTCGATTTCGCCAAAGAAGACGAAATAATTACGCCGAAATAACATTGAGCGTTAATAACGAAAAATACGGCAAATTTTGACGATGCGATTTAGCGTAATACCCAGCCAAGCCTATGACTCGGGCGCCGCGGCAGATGCTTACTGGTTGGGTAGAGCACTCTCGGCCGATTGGTTGTTCTGAGGTGACATGGGGTCGGACGAAAATTAAAGAAGGCTCTAAAGTGCAAAGAGCTTCCGGTTAACCTCAAGGAATGGCGCACTTTTTTGCTATTTATTGATGTCCCTTTGCAATTGGGTTAGCATACTCCCCAATTGCAAAGAAACAACAACAAATAGCATAAAGCTGCGTTTTGATGAATCCTCCAGAACAAGTCTGACTGGGCTGAATATCTTTTTGCGTAATGAAATGTTCATCTTTAACCTTAATTGGCCTTCTGGAGCGAGTTTGCTAGCGCATTTGCAGCTCAAGTGCATTCTTTATGTGCCTCTGTGACTGCTGTGAACTTGCCGTTTATTTCCAAAAATGGGCGAATGCCGGGAGGTGCTGGGCGGCGGACCAGCACCTCCTTCGAAGCTATAAACGCTTCGAGTGCAACCGGGATCTCAAACTTAGTGAGGTAAGGTGTTTAGAG
>Ga0307982_1002117_pt1 | contig 16111 bp, 8 predicted proteins | sample OrgLakmetagen989_FD_201847 | JGI IMG/M metagenome (GOLD analysis project Ga0307982, IMG submission 201847) | Saline water microbial communities from Organic Lake, Antarctica - #989 | ecosystem: Environmental > Aquatic > Non-marine Saline and Alkaline > Saline | place: Antarctica: Organic Lake...
AAGGCGCCGAAGAAACCGTGGACCGATGCGGTGGTGAACGCGATGCTCGGCGAAGAAGAGGCGAGCGAGCTGGCGAGGGCCATGGAGCGAGGCGCCAAGGACGAAGACAGCGACGACGACGACGTGGTAGCGAGGCGGCGCGCTGCGAAGAACAAGCAGCCCAACGGCAACAACAGCGGCACCACCAGGACTGGACGCCAACGCAGCCCCCTGGAGGCGGTGCTTGGAGACCCGCCCAACCCGTCAATCCAGGCGGATGACAAGGCACCGCAGATCCCGAAGCCTGTCGCACCCTTAGATGCTGAGGCAGTGGCTGCTGCTGCCAATGAGCTGTTTACGGGACCTGCGAAGAAGACCAAACCTAGGAAAGCGAGTGGAAATCAAGTCGACAAATCAAGCCACAAAGGGTCGAAAGTTGGAGCCGACAAGGGGAAAGCTGGCAAGGAGCACAAGCGCCAGCTCGATGACCTTCGCCGGCTCGCCGGGAGTGCTTCAAACTTTTCTTTCGAGTAAAGAGGAGTTTCGACTCAACTCGAAAGAGGTCCAGATTGCGGATTGAGTGACGGTGATATTGATAGTGATTGGGGTCTTCTCGTATGGATTTGGTGCTCATCATTGTTAGAAATGGGTGTAAGTGTAAGAGTTCAGATCCAGGCTCTGCAAGGCACTGTGTAAGGCACTAAGAATTTAGGAGATTACTGGGTGGTGGGTGGTAAATTATTCGTAATTCATCGCCGTCTTTCGTTTTGTTATTCCTTGTCGATGAGGGATGACTGGGGATGGCGTTCTGGGATCCGGGTCTTACTACTTGTGCTTGTTCGGGCGACAGCGACAGGAGAAGCAGGAAGAAAGGAGACGAATGCGCAGTAAGCAGTTCCTGGTTTTTGAGGATAGGTGTAAATTTTGGAAAATTGGCACGGTGATTTCCCAATGGAATTGCAGAGCCAAGGGCCAAGGGGGTTCATTTAAATCCGCACTCACCCCCTTGGGTGAGTACTGTATTCCTACCTAACATCATAACCAATGACATCGACATCCTGACCGTTCCTTGTCGGACTGCGATTAAGCGATTAAGCAGACGCCAAACCAACTGAGCTAAGTGCGCACTTAGCTCAGTTGGTTTGGTGTTGGGTTAGTAAAACCCGACAAAACGATCAGCCCGGTCCTGTTTTGGTTCGGTCGTCCGGCCAATTATAGGCCTCGCACAGCCGAATTATACAGCTGCACTGCAGCCAAGGCGCTATCCAGTTGGCTGTGTGCATTTTGTTATGGGCAGCGAACCCGGGTGCGCAACGAATTCTCGTCGTTGGTCGTTGGTTGGTCCCCGGACGGGAATCGAACCCGGATCTCGGGGTTCACAACTGAGCTAAGTGCGCACTTAGCTCAGTTGGTTTGGCGTCTGCTTAATCGCAGTCAGACATTCCTGACCCTGACACCTGACGAACAAGGGCTACTTTTGTAACGAGTACTATATTAGTCGCCGGCAGTTTGACGTTAGCTGTTAGCTATCGAGTCCGTCTTTCTGTAGGTTGGCCCCATTGTTCGTCGCGGCCATGAGCGAAAACCGGCCGCCAAGCCCTGAATACGACGACGACAGTGTTGCGTCTGCATCAAGTACGCCCCCGCAGCCTCCGCCTTTCTCACCTGTCAGTGGGCCCTCCTATGACCTTATTGAATCTAAGCAGCCGGCATCAGGCACAGTGCTGCAAAATAACAGTTTGGATGCGAAAAATTCCGTTCCTAGCATGACCATGGATAACGTGAGTAGATTGACGTTTTTTATATCGATCTCATCAAGGTGTCATTTCTGATTGCATTTGTCTTTCTATGGTCTCCTTTAGGCTCTCGACGTGGACGATACTACTGCCAAAAACTTCAGCTTTGATGGAAATGGCAGAAACGATCTCGACGAAAGTGATGAGGACGACGGCGATGTCGCTGACTATGGTGTAGTTCCAGCGGAAGAAGGTAGTGATTTCGATGGCACGACTCCTAGCACCTCTCACCGGAAGCTTGCTGTGCGGTTCGGCGCAGAGACCCCCTTAGACTACATCCCACGGCCTCAAGGCAGCCACGACAACGAAGAAGACGATGCAGCTGCGCTCATTGAAGAAGAGGAAGAATTCGGCCTAGTTGGCACAACGCCATCGACTGCGCACCGTAACGCTGGTGGTTTCAATCGCTTCGGCACCGCGAGCCTGCCGTCGAGCCCTACTAGTGGTGGCGTGAACATTGCAGTGAATGAGCTCAACGGTAGTGGCGCTTCGTACGACACCGGCACACCGCTTGGCGGTGTTGAGAGCGGCCTGGGAGACGGTTTAGTAGGTACCACACCCAGTACTTCGCATCGGTACCCCAGTATGCCCAACGGGATTCGCTTCGGGGCCGAAACACCGCTCGGTCCTGCAGGGCTGTCCGCAGAGGGACTTCGCGGCAACGACGAAGCTAACGCTCGCGATATCCTCGTCGACGACGACGCAGACGACTCCCCGAAAGAGGAATCAGAAAAAGAGTTTGGTCTAGTGGGCACCACCCCCAACACGTCGCACCGAAAAGCTGGGATTCGCTTCGAAAGTGGGGCTGAAACCCCCTTGGTAGTGGGGGGTCCGGTTTCGGAGCAGCTGGCGTTTGCCGTGGGCATGGAGCAAGAAGACGACGACAGCGCCATGCTCGCGAGCCCACCCCCAGGTGGTGGAATGGAAGGCCTCTCGGGCCCCCTGCAGGCCACCCCTCTGCGCACCTCGCGGCCGTCGCCTGGGTATGCGCCTCTGAGCACGGGCCGAAGCTCGGGGGGGCACCGGCAACGGATGGGCACGGCACCGGGAGAGCCGTCGCCGTTTGACAGTGGAGGCGACGACGACGATGACGAAGACGAGGACGAACAATACGAAGATGAAAGGAATGACAGTGATGGCGTAGATCGTGATGACGACGACGGTGGAGACTTTGATGATGACGACTTTGATGGTAGCCTTGATGATCGAGAAGAGGGAGACAAAGGTGAACGCTTTTCTGAGGACGATGACGGTGTCGTTCCAACCTCTGGGAGGGATACAAGAAAAGATAAAGGTGCTACCAGCTTTGGTGATAAGTCTGCAAAGGCAAGCGCAAAGGAAGATGACGTCGATGTAGACGATGATGATGAGCTCACGGACGAGCAGCGGCTCCTGGCGGAAGAGCTCGGGATGTTCAGCTTGTGGAACCAAGATCCCAATGCTGGGATGTCCCCTTCCTCAGGAAGGTCCTTTGGTGAAGAAGCAAGCCGGGCGGTGGACCTACACTACAAAGCGCAGCAAGCCAGGGAAGCGAAGTCTGCTGGAAACGCACTAGACCAATTGGAATTGGCTGACGGTGGCGGCGACGGAGACTCCAATGTAGTAATCCCCAAGAAAGTGTTTGCGGTGCGGTCGTGGTCAGGTCGGCGCAAATTCGAAGCGTCGTGGGACGAAACCACCGGAGAATTCATTGATGGAATGCCGGAAGCCATTCCCCAGCCGTTGCTCGCAGGCAGTGCCAACCCTACGTCAGGCTCCTCGGAGTTCCCCCAAGGGGGATGGGCAGGAGACCGCTGGACGTCGCCGGTGCCACCGCCTTCCATGGTGCTTGCTGCACAGGAGGGCAACAGTGACAGCAAAAGGACGCTGCACTTCGAAGGATCGCAGCAGCTACAGCAGCAGCAGCCCACCACCAGTCCGATGACCTCACCGCGCAAGCCTCGGCTGCCACTGGGTGACGTGTCGACGATGAACAACTCCGTGGCAGCGTGCGCTGGGAAAAACAAGACTACGGCGCCTCCTCCAGATGGTAGCGGAGACCTCGGGTGGTCCAACTTCAACCGATCGCCGAATCGCCGAAGCGAAGTCAGCGACGAGGAGGAGGAGGAGGACGAGGAGGACATGGAAGAGGAAGAGGAAGAAGAAGAAGAAGAAGGTCGTGAGGGCGCAGAAGAATACTACGATGAACGAGGTGGTGCTGGAGGCGAGCTCGAGGCCACCAACCGCCAAAAGGAGTTGCTCTTCGAGATGGCCGAGCAAAAGCGGCGCTTGCGCGAAGAGGCAGAAGCGAAGGCGCATCGGCACGCCGAAAGGAAGCGGCGACAAACCGAAATGCTCCTCGAAAGAGCGCGGGCGCGGCGCGCAGGTATGCTGGTGGAAGAGTCCGACCCGTCTGCATCTTCTGGTGGAGTCGAACAACAACAAGACGGCGGCCACAAGGGCAAATTGGGCAAGAAAAAGAAGAGCGGCAAGCATTTCCCGGTAGAAGCTGCCCTCACAGCCGACGAAATGGCGGCTCAAATGGCCGCAGAAGAGGCAGAGCGAGAAGCCAACAAATTGAGAGCCAAGGCAAGGAGGAAGGCTGCCAAGCAGCACTTGGCGCTGATGGTGGCGGCGCGCAAGGCTGAAGCCGAAGAGCTGGCCCTCAAGGAACAGGCGGAGATGGAGCGAAAAGCGGCGGTCAAGGAGAAAGGCTTAAAGCTAGCACGCGCGCGGCGGGCGCAGTGCAATGGTGCAAGCAACAAGGCCGAGGGTGGCGCCAGTAATGATCTGGGCGAAACAGCAGCCAATCACGGCGAAGAGACCCCGCGGGGCTCAGGCGTGTCCGCAGTACGCGCTGCCAAGGCCGCTGCCAACTCCGGCGGTGGATCCTCTTCCAATGGTTCAGGCAGCAAGGGCGCTCATGCTGGTGCTGGCGCTGCAGGTGGTGCTCATGCAGTGCCAGAGGCGGAGCTGACTGCAGAGGAGAAGGAAGAAAAGAAGCAGCGATTGCGGGACATGAAGGCCGCGAAAGCTCGGCACCAAGACATGCTGAAGGCCATGGCGGAAGAGGCCCGCAAGAAACAAAGCGAAGAAGACGCGATGGCAGCAAGGCTAGCGAAAAGGGCCGCGCTCATGCGAGCGCGCATATTGGCCGAGGCCGCAGAGCGCAAGCTCCAGCGCGAGCAAGAAGTTGGAGCGTCAGGACCTGCGGTGAGCACCAAGGGTGGCGGCAGTGGCCAAGATGCTGAAACAGCCGCTGCGGCAAAGGTGGCAGCGAAGCAGCAACACGCGCGCGCAGCGGCAAAACGAGCAGCCCGTGCTGCTGCTGAAGAGGCCGCCAAGCATGAGAAAGGTGAAGGTGGTAACAGCAGCGACGACGACGACGATGACGACGGTGCGAAAGGAGCAGCCAAGAAGAAAGCCTCGTCCAGCGAGAAGCGCCAAGCAGCCGCAGCGTCCTCAGTGGGGTCGCGACTTCACGCCGCTCGGTTGAAGAAAGCAGGGGGGCCCAACGCGACCAACGTAGGGCTGGTGGGCGCCAGGGACTTTGAAGACTGGAAGCGGAAGCATGGAGTGCCCCCCGAGGGGAAAGTGTTCGGCTTGACGGGGTGGTATCCTTGCGTGAAAGAAGCGCTCCTGTCGAGGGGCTGGTTCTTCAATCCCGACCGAGAGTCGTTCTTCTTTGACCTCAAGTGGACCCTAAAGTCCAAAGAATTGAAGCAAGAACAACTGCAACCTTGGCAGCTCACCAACCACTTCCTGAAGAACACCGCGATTACCACCAAAGTAGGGCTCTTGAAGTCCTTGCGTGAGTTGAGCTGGCTGGCGCCCGTGAACCCTGACGCCATCTACCCCAGGAGCTACGACTTGAATTCCAACACCGACATGCAGAGCTTTTTGGACGATTACCGTTGCACGGCAGCGCAGGGGATGCTCAAGGAGGTCGTGGCGGCGTGCCGGAAAGAGCACTGGAGCAACGCGGGCTACGCCACGGGCAAACAGTTCAGCGCTCCGTTCGACGCCAACGACTTCGACGTGACCGTTCCCGTGAACATGGGTGCGCTGACTGTGGCGTTAACGGTCTGCGAACGCGCGGCGTACCCACTGCTCGACGACGACGCGTACTTGGACGGCGGGAGCAAGGTGCAACTCTTGGAGCCGTGCACCGAAGTCGAGTGGGAAGTCCTGGGATACGCCAGCCGTCAGGCTTATGCTGCGGAAGTGCAGAAACAGCGGCTACCGCCCACGTCTTCTTCAAGCATTGGAAGCAACGGCAAGGACCAAGAGGACGATGATGTCGACGTCGACAACGACGCAGAGCTTACGGAAGCGGGCAAAAAAAGCAAACGAAAGCGCTTGGCCGCTGCAGCAGCCGCAGGCCCTAGTTTGCCGCGGCCGGTGTTTTGCGCGTGGGACAAGGGAGCTGTGCTGGTCGCGGGCTCGATTCCGAGGCCAGTGGACGGCTTTCTGAGGCACACCGAGCGGGATGTGCAGCTGAAGCAACAAAAGCAAAGCGGTGACAGCAAGCCGGTGTCCGAACGCGAACTGCAAAGAGCCGCCGAAGCCAAAGAAATGGAGCGCAGCAAATTGCGCGAAGCCTGCTGCAACCCCACCACCAGCGTCGCCGCGGTGGGGAGCTCGATTCTGGCTCGGTGCGTGGCGGTGCTGGCTACTTTGGACGAGCAGTCGCCGCAGTGCGCGCTCAACGGGCGCTTCGAGACCAAAAACTTGTGGATTGTGAAGCCCAGCGCCAAGAGCCGCGGCCGCGGGATTCAAACCTTCCGCGACTTGGACAAGCTGCTGGAGTACGTGGGGGTTACGGACACCGCGCAGTCGTCCACCTTGTGGGTGGTGCAAAAGTACATGGAAAACCCATTGTTGGTGGCGAAAAGGAAGTTTGACATTCGTCAATGGGTGTTGGTAACCGACTGGAACCCCCTCACGATCTACTTCTACAACGACTGTTACGCGCGTTTCGCAGCTGCGCCCTATGAAGACAACGACGCTGCTCTGGAAAACGAACACGTGCATTTGGTCAACAATTCCGTCGCCAAAAACAGCGAAGACTTCCACGCTTCCGTGACCGCTGAAAACGGCGAACCGATCCAGGACTGCATGTGGACCAAGGACCAAATCGCCGCGTACATGAAGTACCAAGCGAAAGAGCGCGGCTTGTTCAAGGGCCACGACGCGCGACTCAAGGAAGTGCGCGCTCGCGCTGCCCGCGCTCACCAATCCGGCAAGCAGCGAGAACATGATGCTCAAGGAGGAGCATTTGGAGGTGCTCAAGAAGACGACGCAACTTTGCCGGCCGTGGACGAGTCACAAGGCGAAGACGTGTTTGCCACTCGATGCTACGCGAAAATGCGGGACATTGCCAAGTGCGCCCTGATGACCGCGCAAGGCCAGGTGGAGCACCGCAAGTGCAGCTGGGAGCTCTACGGCTACGACTACATGTTCGACGACGACTTCAAGCCGTGGCTCATTGAAATCAACAGCAGCCCCGCCTGCGACTACTCCACCCTGGTTACCGAAGCCTTTGTGCCCCGTGCGCTCGAAGACGTGATCAAAGTAGTCGTCGATTTACGGGAATGGGAGTCCAAAGGCGGCGACGGGAGGCAAGGCAAGAAGGCAAAAGAGGCGGCGGGCGCACGGCCGGACACTGGGGGCTGGGAGCCCATTTACAAAGGGCAGTACCTGGAGACCCAGAAGACGGCCCTCGGGACGGATCTGGCAGTCGTGGGCGCACCGGTGCTGAAGCGGAGGCCCGGCGGGCAGTCGTTCACTCTACAGGGAAGGAAGGTCAACGATGCCGAGTATGCACAGCCGGTGCCCGCGCCAACTGACCAGGGCTCTGACGAGGAACCCGACTTTTGCTCAACGGCAACAACGACCGCTCAGCCGATGAGCCACCCGTCACAACGACAGCACCAACAACAATCACAGTCAAAGTTACCGCAGCCGAGCGGTAGTAAAGATGAAACCAGCGGCAAAAGTAAGAACACTGGCAGCACCAGTAGCAGCAGCAGCAGCAGTAAGGGCAACAGTAAGAAAGGCCCGGCTAAGACTTCAGACCCTTCCAAATCAAGAGATGGTGATGATGACGACGAAGATGATGATGACGAAGACGACACTGATGAAGATGAGGATGGCGCAGCACTCAAGAATGACGATGCTGTTGACACCTCAACAAAAAAAGAGTCGCCAGCTCCACCAGCTGTCATCAAGCCTCGTCCAACTTCTACGGGCAAGCCACGGTTTACCATGAAGCATTTAGCCGCTGCGTCTGCGCAGCAGGCTCCGGTAGCACCGTTGGAAGGAGAGTCCAGGGAAGCCGAAGCACGATCATCAGAGAACCAAGGACCCTCGGGACCTTCACCTATCGCTGATGCCATACCACCGGCAGTTAAAACTCCCAGTGATAATTCTCCTGCGCCCGATGAAGCGGGATCCATTGATTTCGATGACATTTAACATCTGGACTTTTGATTTTTGTATGATTCATAACTATAATTCCCTTGATTCGGGCTATGATGCCAGCAGACAACAGGAATGAGAAATTAATCCTTGAATGCGAAAACACGAAAACGAATGAATCATACAGACCTGGTCTTTTATGTACTATGGGCTATGGGTGAAGATACGCCCGTTTAAATTTATTTTTAAGGAACTCTGAATTGAACTTTCGCAGGTATCGTAAGCAGCCAGTGGCGAATTGGACTTGAATTCTTAGTTGTACTTGTAAAGATAGTGATACGACGAAAGCAGAGTTAAGAACAGCAGGGTGGGGGTTAGACCTGAGTAAGAGCTAAGTAAGTCGTAATTGTTCGTCATTGTCTACTGTTGTGTATTCTTATATCATTCCGCGCGTAGAATTAAAGTGAAAAGCCCAACAGGCCGTTTTCCACCAGGACCATTGACCTGCAATACACAAAGAAGGGCGGACAAAAAAAACATCCTTTGAAGAGCTCTTAAACTTATTTTCAATCATTTATTCATCTTCGACATGATCAACTTTGTAAGACCTGGGCACTTTTTATTTATCTTTGATTGTATCTCATCGCGCATCCTTCATACAATTTTGATAGTGTGTTACCAACCTCTCGAACCCCACGAGTCTCCACGTTGAAGTTGGCTGCCGTTGCTGCAGAAAGGAACGTATCCAGAGCTGACCGCTGCTCGTTTGCCACCACCACCTTCACGAACGAAAGAGATGGCAAATAATTGGGGGTATACATCTTTCGAAAACCGCTGAAGGGAAATGCAAAAGAAAGGGGTACGATTTGTCGCCCTTCAGTCATATTGGGCTTCATATTAAAGTCTTCTTTGAAATAATTTTTGGTCTCAGTGAAGGCATAATCGTTACCTGGGTGTGTCCTGGAGTCACGATAGCGAGAAGGCTTTTGAGAAGGGGCTGTACCGAGGGAGAAGCGTAACAACAGTCTGCACAGAGCACCATATCCCAAGGGCCAGCTGCTGTATCACCACAAGAAGAAGGGCTTGTTTCATCAGGAGGACGGGGACGCAATGAGGATGGAGGTGGTTGCGTCCAGTCATAATCCACTGCAGCTACTCCACTCACTGCTGCTGTTGTAGCTATGGAAGCATCGCCAGAACTGGTGCCAAAATTGAGATCTAGGTTCGCCACTAGAAGTGAAAGTGCATCAGCTTTATCGGTTGCCACTACGTGTGAAGCTCCTAACGTCTTGGCTACCACTGCAGCAAGCCCGACTCCACTCCCTAGCTCAAGCACTCGCATTCCTGCTAGCCCTTTGCCGTTTAAGGAAATGCCACTGCTGCCACTACTACCGCCGCCTCGGTTGTCAATTTCTGTCACGTCAGGCGTGGTGGGTGGCATGACAGCCGCTGTACTTTGAGGCAGCACCAACAATGATGTGCTATCAACCACCTCAGTGACCGGTATAAGGTAGTAGCATTCGTGCAAGTATCCCACAAGTGCGAGAGCCGACGCCCATAAGTCGCCGCTCACGCGCCCTCCTGCTTCGTCAAGAGCTAGATTGACCAGAGGTAGTTCATGCGGCCCTTGCCACCCAACGCGTACTTCACAATGCGGCATCTGTTGTTTTACTGCAGCAGCTGGTGGTGGCACTTCACTTCCTGATTCTCTAGTGAAGGATCGAAATTGTACGTCTCCCCACCCATCCGCTGAAGTCCAGACATCCTTAGAATTGGGTTTACTTTCTCCTTCTATCGTGCCATGTACACTATTAGTGCTTTCAATACCCCTGCTGCTACTCTCATCGCAACGGCGAACTTCCCACAGCTCAATATCATCAGCCCTGTATAAAAGGTCGTGCTCAGCTAAAGGTATCTTGCGCTTTACCAGTCCAGCAGCATTGGCCAGCTCGTCAAATTTCACCCGCGGGTCAAAACTAGGGTAGGTGCGATGCTCATAAGACATTAGTATCACTGGTTCGCTGACATTACCAGAATTACTAGATGCTGCAATCCCACTCGATTTTTCTACACCCAGCGATATTTCATCGGTTGTCTGAGCAAGCGGTTTTGTGATGTCGCACAGTGCAGCCACTAGTGGTTCGATAGGGTAAAGTTTGGGCAAGACGCAATCGCTCACTAACACAACGTCAAATGGCAAATTGTCCTTGAAGTGCTCCACCTCGCCGCCCCAGTCATAAGTGCACACGGTCACTCGCTCACGCAGTGTTTTCTGCTCCCGAGGAAGCCCACTCACTGAAGTACTAGCGGTAGTTGCAGTGGCAGTTGCAGCAGCGTCAGCTCGTGCGACGTTTTCATCCATAAGAAAATGCAATTGAGCCTGATCAGTCACCACCACTGAGTCAGCGCCCAACAGAGCGGCGGCTAAACCCGCAACACCTGTGCCGCTACCTAAGTCCATCACTTTCAGACCTTTCATGCCGCCTGCGTGAAGGGGGTAGCGGCGCTCGAGATACTTGGACAGCACATGTGCAGCAGGCCATACGGTTGCACCTGTGCCGAGGCCGCTGAGCTCTCCTTGCTTCAGCTGCTGCACGCGCAACTCGGTTCCAGCTACCTAGAAACAAATTTGAAAGCGAGGAAGGTTGGGTCTGATTTCAATGACTATGATGTCTATGAGTCTAGATCGATAGGAACTAATGGCTATGAACGAACAATAATCTCGCAGTCTAAACGTCCATCAAATGACGAAGGCACAGATGTCACCCAGGTACAGTAGCTTACTTCTAGAGGGTACTCAGACGAGTGCAAGTGCGCATGCCGCCATTCGAGAGCCATCATTCGCGCCTGGAGAGCAGTTGGCGCGCGATCTGCTCGTTTCAAACGCTGTTGAGCCACACCTTGCGAGAGCAGGTCTGCCATCGATGGGCGTCGTGGAGCTTCCGCCATCGAAGGTCAGCTCCAAGGCCAGAAATATCTGCTAGCACGTTCTACTCGGTGATGGCGTTTAAACTCTTGTAATGTGGAGGCAAGAGGTTTCGAGGCGTGATGCGTGATCGGCTTGATGCAAAGGAAGATACGCGTAAAATGCGGTACAGGCGTTGTTGTCCGTTGAAGTGGACATTCTGTTTTCTCCTCCCGGCCGAACCGGGCTGAGCACGAGAACGGGTACCCACAACGTCCTTAACACCACAAGGCGTTGTTGAACCTTCCCGCTTCTCTCGCTCAGGTGAGTCGAGCGCAAAGACCACGACAGAAACTGCGCAGGAGATGACCACTGCAGAAAGAAAGGAAGACTTTAGTAATGAGAGTAGGGAGGTCACACGAAGGGTTCATGTTTGTGTTTTCTGTCATTCCAGCGCAAGGCCGGGCAGGCTACAGGGGAGAAAGGGATTTAAGTACATTTCACCGAATCTATTTTGCCACTGCTGTTAACTGTCTGATGCAGCTGTTGCTTCTACGGAGCTACTATCTGCACCAGCCTACCAGCCAGAGAAGATGGTGTCCCCAGGTACAACTCCCACTGCCAGCTGCCATATTAGTACGGCGGCTGTGCTGCTGTGATATCTGTAGCTACTGCTGCTACCGCAACTGCTGCTACCACATATCCTGCTGCACCTACAGAACGACTTTATAGTTTTCTGAACCCCCCGAGGGGGGACTGGACTTAGTAACAAACAGAAAGGGTGCCATCTAATCGGCGTTTGTAGAGTCCCCCGGGCCGGACTGGAAGCCTGGCTCGGGGTTTTTAGGACCTTAGAAGATACTGCAGACTTCAGTTTACCGCTACTGTAGAGCAAAGGCATGTAACTTACGTCACCGAGTCGCATGGCACCGCATTGTACCTCATGGCATACAAATTTTTGCACTCAATTTTCCCATATTCACCACACAGTAATCTCAGACTGCGACGCGAAGTCGCGTTCACTAGGGCCCACCCTGCCGATTGTCCGGTAAGAACATCACGCCGGTTCTCTAAATCTCGTATTAACGGTGAGACGAACCTCCCCCGTAAAGGGGAAGATTCCTCAATAACTTCACAACTCCCACATACATCAACACAACCGCGCTCTTGGATGTATGCATAATCGTTTTGGCCTTCGAAAAAAGAACTACCGTTCTACTATCTATTAAGAGTTTTCTGTGCGCTCCTCGCTCCTGGCTCCTATCAATTAACAAATTCCTTGGTGCTTTTAAAATTCAGAAATAAGATTATCTTTCAAGAGAAGAGAACTGAGCTCAGAAAAGGGGTTAAACATGACAAAGCCACTGATAATTCCTCCTCGGAATAAAGACAGCAAGACCAAGGCCGAAACCTCAGCCGCTGCTCTTGGCCATTCCCATGAGGTGTGCTGCTTTGCCACGAGCTGCTCTCGAGTAGTTGTTGTGTTTGCCATGGCGCACTTCCCAGTGGTCGGCTGCTTCCATGTAGATCTAAGGAAGCCACAAAGCGACACACAGCAAATGGAAGGGCGAGCGTGGGTGTCTGAGTAATTCAACAAATGATGAATAGGCAAGCTGGCATTTGACACAACTCATTCAGATCGTAAGATTTGGGAGTGCAAAAGCAACTATAATCCTTCCATGCGGCTCCATTCGAACGTGCAATGAAGTTTAAGGTAGCGCAAAGTATTTACTGAGGTAACTCTATACTAGAAAGCACTTCCTTCGACTAATGAACAGTGTGTGAACACCAACACCAAAAGTTCTACTTCTTACCGAAGCTGCAGTTGCCAAGTCGGTACCGGTTTCTTCGATGCGCTCTGCTTTGTTGTCGAGCAAAGTGGCCAGATTACAGTGGGCTTCTGCGTGGCGAGGGTCAAGCTCCAAGCAACGCCGAAACTCGGCCTCTGCTGCGGCTGGTTCTTGACGCACCTATGGGCACAAATATGAAGAAGCTAAGGTCACTAAAATGACATCACGCGAAATCCAAACAGAAGGGCAGAAAGATTCGGACGCGTATTGACCAAAAAGATTCTGGTAAGTAGATTCCTTCCATTTCTCTGTCTAAAAAAAGCAGACTGCTAAAACAAACATGGTACACCCCACCCTTACCTCGTAAAGCAGGAGGCCCAAATTGTTTCTCGCCCAGGTGTAAGTGGGGTCCAAATCAATGGCCCGGCGAAACTCCTTCTCGGCTCCGTCGTAGTCGCCGCGCACGTTCATCAGCATCAGGCCCAAGTTGTTGTGCGCCCACTCGAAGCTTTCGTTGGCGCGCAGAGCCGCTCTGTACTCGTCCTCGGCATCGTCGTAGCTGTGGAACATCGAAAAGTATTGAGACGCGCCGTACAAACATTACTCAAATGAATAAGATAATTTTTATGATTTGCATGACATAAAAAGGAAGCCACGTAAGGAGCTTAACTCGAGCTGAAACCTTGAAAAAAGTTACCAACATCAGCTCGAGTAAAAAAGAAGAAAGACATGAATTATACAAACGAACGATTTCTTCGCGTGGAGCATGAGCACGTTGAGAGACTTGGTGACGTCAGCAAAGACGTCGAACGGCAACTCGCTGCTCCCACTGTTCCCCGGTAGACCTGCTGGCAATGGCCCCGCAAAGGAGGAAGAGGTACGGTTGGAAGGCTCCCCTGCCAAAACGACGCCACCGCTGCTTGGGCTGCCTCTTGCAGACCCGCCAAGCCCATTACCAGGAGGCGGCGGTGGTCGGAGGAACGGCGCGCGCGGCGTTGCATCTTCACCCTCCTGAAAGGGTGGCTCACTCGCCTCGTCGCCACCTCCTCGGCCATAATTGGTGGTCCTTGTTGTAGCCGAGGTGGATGCATTGCCAGCGCCAGCGAATTGCTTCTCGAACGCGTGCACCGAAGCCCCAGGAGAGAGGTTCCCACCGCCGGTCAAACCGCTCATGGCCTCCATCGAGCTGCTCAGCTGGTGCAAAGTGCCGCCCTCGAACCGCGGCGCGCGCCCGTGCGGTAGCGGCGTTGGCACGGTGGGGCTGCTGTGCCGTGAGGCAGCGCCGCCGACGCTGGTGTTGCTGGTGCCGGGCGCGTAAGGACCGCTTGCGTGAGGAAGCGGCGAGGACGATCGCGGGGGGTTGCTTCCAGCGAGGTTGCTTCGCCTGTGGTGGCCCTGCACCGAGGCAACACCAGCTGAAATGGTGGCAGTAGCGGTGGCACTAGAGGTAGTGTGTGCTGCGTGGCTTCGCAATCCGTTGGCGTAGTGCGTGAAAGTGACAATGGACTTGTGTTTGATTCCAGCGAGGCTCAAGAGCTGGACTAGTTGGTCGTCTCCCAAACGCAATAAGTCCTCCACCGACTGACAGAAGGACGAGAGATGAGAAGTAAGAGTGAGGTTGAAAACAACGAAACACAGAACTGCGCTAAACGAAAATACTTCAAGAGCCCTATACATTCAAGATAACAAAATGCCTGTTGCGATGTGTTGATAATTATGATAAGAAGGAGAAAGAGGTAGCGAAGCGGGTGGCATAAAAGAGATGCATGAGCAACAAGGAAGGCATCTAGATCTCATATTCATTTCGTTTGACGAATTCGTCTATTTCCTCACTTCATATTCTTGGTCAACTATGGCGCGGGCAGCTCCAAACGCGTAGGCTACGCCACCTTTCCTCAAATGCTCCTCCAATTCGCGCACCTTCTCATAATAAAATATGATGAGATCATCGATTCTTCATCGTGCTGTCACCAGCTAGGATAAGGATTATCTAGTGACCAGCACCTGCTTTGAATTTACCTGCGCTGTTCGGCGCTCAATCCTCTTCTTAGAGGTGATAGGTGCTGACAACGGCATCGATCTCATGCCACCAGTGTGGCCGCTGCTCGGGGTGCGGTGACCTGCACTCGGCGTCAATGGGTCGATCGGCGTCCGCGGCGTGCCAAACATACCGTGACCGTAATAATTGTGTATAGATCTTAGTTACTTCGCTATTTTCGTTATCAACGATGTAGCCGAATTTTTCGAAGGTGCGCTGCTTGAGTTGGGGGTTCACCGGTCACCGGGGGTTACCTTGCACTCTAGCTAGCTAGCTAGCTAGCTACTAAGCGACTGTAGCCTCTTGCTAGGAGCTTATCCGCCTATTCAGTGCCTATTCAAACAGGTCTATTCAAATATCTTATTGACAGATTTCGACCAATCAGGAAAGCTCGTTTACAACTTTCGAACTGGCTCAAAATTTAAAATGGTGAGCAGGGGGGCTCTGCCTTTCTCGTTCCCGACTCCGCAATCAAATGCCTAATTGACAGGAGCCTATCATCTTCTAGAATGTCTATGGAGCCGCCATTAGATTTAAAGCTAAAGGGGTCCATTTCTCTAGGCAGAAACTTTGGTTCCGTACGCAAAGCACTCTTCCCAAGCTCCTGTAGCTTGAACTGTGGCACAGGTTGCGCCATCGCAGCAGCCCCACATTAACTGCTTCAACGTCGCTCAAACAATTCAGAGATTTCTGCCATGTTCAGTAGCGCATTTGTTTGCTTAGCCTGCTCTAGCATCTGGCAATCTGATGGTTCAAGCGTGAGCGCCGCGAGGAAAGACAGGTACCTCTGCTCCTCTCACTGCTGACCCTGTCACTCAATTGGCAATTATATTCAGCAGATTTTTGTTTGCTTCGCCTTCTTTTAGCAGCTGACGTTACGAAGGATCAAGCGCGAGCACTGATAGGAAAGACCGATGCTTCTGTTCATTTCATAGCCGCCCCAGCCACTCGAGCAATTCCGGGATACCAATCATATTTAGCTGCTTTTTCGTTTGGTTAGCTTATTCTATCTAGCTGCAAACATTACGACGGCACAAGCGGAAGTATCGAGGGATAAGAGAGCTTCTTCTCTTTCTCTCGCAGCCATCGTACACGCGCCGCTCTAGCTATCCGGCGGATTTTTCGTCCGTTCGGTGTACTCAGGCCGTTGGCGCACATTAAGGGTGACTCAAGCGAAAGCTCAGCAGCACTTCCCGCCACAAGA
>Ga0307982_1002119_pt1 | contig 16109 bp, 10 predicted proteins | sample OrgLakmetagen989_FD_201847 | JGI IMG/M metagenome (GOLD analysis project Ga0307982, IMG submission 201847) | Saline water microbial communities from Organic Lake, Antarctica - #989 | ecosystem: Environmental > Aquatic > Non-marine Saline and Alkaline > Saline | place: Antarctica: Organic Lake...
TTCCTGGAGCTCGCCGCGCCACTGTTGAAGTCCGCCAGCGATGCATATGCCCGCTTGCCTGCAGGCTCCGCAGCACCAGCCCCCCCCGCAGCGCTGCTGGCCGCCCACGGGGGCATGGCTGTGCTTGGGGCGCTGGAGCGACATCTGCAGGCGGGTCCGTGGGCGGCCGCAGGTGTGGCCACTGCATGTGACACCGACCCGCACTTTGCGAGGGTGGGCTGGTCGCTTGTTCCGCCTTGTCTGGACTGTGTTCTTGACTTGCGTTGCGCTGGCTTCTCCGCCAGGGCTGTCTCCGCTGCCCTTGGGGAGAGGGGGGGTGATGAGTGGCGTGAGGGGGGGGCAGCACAAGCCACAGCACCATCCAAGGCGCTGCAGACAGCCCTGCAGCGCCACCCCCGGGTGTTGCAGTGGCTGCACCTTGCGGGGCCACACGCCACCGGTGGGCCAACAGGTGTGTTGCTGGGGTCACCCGACCAGCCCCCCTCAAAACAGCCGACCAGTGCAGGCAGTTGTGCGTGGCTGGCTGCGCCTGTAAGCTGCGAAGAGGGCTTCATTGCCTCGGCTGTGGCTCAGTTGGGCAGCTGCCACCAGGCCCACCCCCCCCCTGCTGCTGGAGGAGGGGCCCCGGACACTGTGCTGTGGCTGCATTTGGCACTGCACTCGGATGCACGACAGTGGGAAACACCGCCTCCTATGGCGCCTGAGGTGCGCTTCGACGGGGAAGTGCCCCCCCCTACACCCCCCTGCGCTGCGTTTCTGACCTTGAGCGTTGGGATCATGCGCTCAGCATTACAGGCACAAAGCTCAACTTCTGCTCCCTCACACATTCCAGTACATGTGCGGGTGGAGTGTGGGCCCAGCGCTGTTGGGGGTGGGCGCACCCTTATGTCAGACACAGTCGCTGCTCCGAGGGCAATCTTGCACGGGAGCAGCATCCATGTGCAAATCGAGTACAAGTCTGCTGCACTCGGCCGGGCTGAGTGTTTGGGTGTGTCCTTGCTGCCACTGTCAGCTGCAGGATCCCCAGTGGAGCTGTGTGCGACCCCTTGCGACCTGCAGCAGACTCTGCGACCGGTGGGCCTGCGCAGCTTGGCCACACTGGGCGTGCTGCATCAAGACGCCTCCAGCTATGTCAATGTACAGCGCCTGTGCTGGGAATCCACAGCCGCAGTGACTGCCCAGGGCAGTAACACTGCAAATGCCGCAATCGGCTGGCTGCACATGGTAAGGATTTTAACACACCGCCGCCCACTGCGACACGCCACCCTTGTTTTGTATTCGCAGACATACGAGCTTCCTTGGCCGCTGCACCTGGCAGTGCCGCCCACGGCGCTGGCAAACTACTCTGCACTTTGCACTTTCATGCTCAGTGTGTCGCATGCAGGGTCGCAGCTGCACCGCGCTTGGGTGCACTTGAAGCAAACACGGTCACTGGACGCACATTTTGCTGTGAGCGCATCGCAGCGCCGTGGCATGCACGCAGCTGCGCTTTTGGTGTCACGTTTCCTGCACGTGGTGCACACAATGCAGTACCATCTGCTGTCCGATACCGCCAGCAGTATGGCCGCCCAACTGCACACAGGCGTGCAGGAAGCCACATCGCTGCGAGAGCTGCAAATTGCGCACGCGCGGTACATTGTGGGCCTGCTTGAGCGCAGCATCCTGGCCAGCCCGGCAGCCAGTCGCGCGGTGCAGCAGACTGTTCGCTTGGCTGGGCAGGCCAGCAGCTTTCTGCTGTCGCTGCAGATGCCACAACTACCGCACGGTGAGATCAGACGCATGGCCATGCGTGGGCCACAGGGGGCGGATGCAGCGCTGAACCCCCCCCCTGCAAGCCGCAGGCCAGGCCAAGCCATTGCACCGGTAGTGCGAGCCTCCAGACCGTCTGCCCCTGTTCCCAGTGGAACCCTACCCCACGAACTCGGAACAGAAACTGGTGAGCTCCGCATCCAAAAGCTTGACGCTGCTTTTCGCCGTGAGGTCTCGTTCTTGTTTCGTCTTGAATTCGCCGCAGCAAGCCGGGCCGCTGGCGCCGTCCCTGCTGGTGTAGGGGGGGGGTCAGGAGGGTCAGGGGGGGTGCACCTTGGCACAGGCGGACGCCATGATGCACATGCAGGGCTGGTGTTGCGTTTGGATTCCAACGGTTTCTTCGCCTCCAGCCAATCCCGCACCCCCCTGCTGTGAAAGGGGGGGGGGTGCAATGGGGGTAGAAGCACCGTGGGCATTCACCTCAAGCAGTGGCAGCGATAGTGGAGCAGGGGTGGTGGAAGGCACTACCCCCAGCGTAACCACATGTGCACACATGAGCACACAAGCGAGGAGCCCCCTTGCACTCAACTTGATCTGGGCGCACATCTTTCACAGCAGGGAGTACATATTACACTTCATTTCATAGCCTGTCTTGGCCTCAAACCACCTCTTCACTATTAAGGTGTCCAAATCAGCCCCAGCCCCAGACACTCACGTGAGGAGAACGCGCAGGGGAGTATTAGTGACGCTGCGGCTAGTAATGCCCCGCCGGTGCTGCCTGGGCATGGGCTTACCTTATGCGCTCTGCCTCTGTGAGTGGCACACAGCCCATGCGCAGGCGTCTCGCATGCAGCGTTGCCTCCCACCTCCGCCGCACACAAGCTGCGCAAGACCACGGTGATCAATCTTGCTCAAAGCTGTCATCCCGCTGCAAAGGGGGTGCAGGGGGGTCCCCTGGGTCGTCATCTCTCTCAAGGAGGACAGTTGTCCTGTTAGGGGGGGGGGGGGACCCCAAACAAGCCTCAGCCTCAGTCACAGCCTGCAGTGGCTCAGTGTCAACTGGGTGCACTTTAGCCCCCCCCTCAACCCCCTGCTCATGGGCCACAGTGCTGCCCGGGCGTTGCTTGTCGCCCATCCCCTTGCCCCCCCCACCTGATGAGTCACTGCGGCGCCTGGATTGAGCCTCTGCCCGCCTGGATGCGACCTCTGCGGCCACATGCTCCAGGGTGGCTTGGTCGGCAGCAGGCGCCCATGTCCCCCCCCACAGCGCTGAAATTGTCCCCAGGGCGCGGTCAGGCAGGATGTGCAGGTCAAGCAGCAGTGCCATCCCCCTAAATCGCTGAGAGGGTGCAGGAGGGGGGGGGCGTGCTGTGCCGGGACGTTGATCGTGGGAGTCACTGCCCCCCCCTGCTGCGGCAGCCGGGGGGGGGGCAACAGAGGCCTGTGCAGCACCCTTGCTGCTCAGAGCAGGCAGAGACACACGAGTGAAGCGGCTGCCTGCACGGGGCAGCCCCCCTGTGGCAGCTAGTACCCCCGCCACTGTCTGCAGGGCACTATCCCGCCCCCCTGCACAGGCCACCGCCTCGTCCAGCAGTGACCGAAGGGCGCCCCCACCGTCCTCAAGGACATCAAACCATGCAGCCAGCGTGTGGTGTCCGTACCGCACTGCTGTGGCCTTGGGCGTGAGGCCACAAGCATCCGCCAGGCGGAAGCTGCCCCCCCCCCGCCACAGGGCCACTGCACAGGCCACTGCAGTGTCCTCCAGACCTGTGCCAACAACAGCCGCATCGCCAGGGGAGAGGGCTGTTCCGGATGCTTGTTCCGTCTTGCTGGCTGCGCCGCCACCACTGGATGCCAGCACGTGGGCTGGGGTCATCATTTCTCTGTCCCGGGCATTGGCATCAGCGCCCCCAGCCAGCAGCGCCTGCAGGAGCTGAGGAGACACAGTGCCTTTGGAGGACACGGAACACGCTAGGTGCAGGGGAGTGCGCCACCGGAACAGCCGGCGGGGGTTGGGGCTGGCGCCTGCTTGAAGCAGCATGGAGGCGATGGCACTCTGTTCTCGCTTGGCGGCAAAGTGCAACGCAGAACTCCCATTGAATGAAGCTTTATCCAATTGAATAGCAGGTCGCTGCAGCAGCAGTGCAACAAAGGCCTCGTTGCTGTCATCCACTGCCAAGTGCAGCGGTGTCTCGCCTCGAGTCGCCTCTGGCAAATTCACATCCACGCCAGGAACTGACAGGGCCAATTGCAGCAGACTCGCATCGCAGGTATCACATGCGATATGTAGTATTGCCCATCCTCCAAACGTGCCTGCGCGATTGCTTGTGCTGGTGGAAGCAGATACACACCAGCCTCGCAAGTGCAGTGCAGCAGAATCTATGACGTACTATTGATCTCGTCAGGCTGCTTCTTGAGCTTCTTTTTGAGTGCCTCATATTGCCCTTCTCGAGCAAGCCGAGTTGCGCTGCGGCGGTCTGGTGGGAAAAGCCAGTCCATGGTAGTCAAGTATTTCCCAGCGTTGCAGGCGTGTAGAAATGTCCTGCACAGATTCCGTGCCCGATGCAGCCCCAGTACTAAGGAATCCAGCACACGGGGAAAATGCCCTGCCAAAGCCCCCAAACACAAAATATTCATATACCAAGAAGCTTGCAACACGCTGCTAAAAAGTATTTGAGAGAATCGAACTGGCAGGCCAAGTCAAGCAACTGCTTCGGCACAGCGGCCCCCAAACAACTGAGCTGCACTAAATGGAGAAATGGCGAAACTCCCGGGCATTTAAATACAGCGCTTGATCATATCAAATTCAAATAGACTGCCGTGAAAAAGGCTGCTGACCTTTCCGTGCTGCTGGCTTAGCGCATTGGCAATCCGCCGATGCCGTAGCAGCCACCCCACCCCACCCCCTGCAGCCTGCAGCCTGCAGAGCAGATGGCTTCTACAGCTTGGCGCTCTTAGTCAAGCGCTTGATCTTGGCTGCTCGTGCCGCCGCCGCTGCCCCCCGGGGCGCCTTGCGACTGCCTGCGGCTTTGCCGATGGGACCAGTGCGACCCCCCCTTGACGCTTTTTGGGGGGGGCTTGAAGTGGGCGCCACAAGCGTGCTCAGCACACGCGCTGCAGAGGCCACCGTCTCCCCAGTCAGGCGCTTGGAGACGCGCACAGAGCCAGCGGGGGCGGTGCGGCCGAACCTGCCGCGCCTGGAGCCAGCTGATCGGCTGCGCGACCTGCTGCCGCGAGAGGAGGAGCGAGCAGAGCGCCGGCTGCCGCTGCGGGGCTGCACAGTGCCTAGCGCTTTGCCCAGACTATTGTTGCCCCCCCTCGACACAGTCTTCAGAATCCCCGACAGACGCTGCTCCACTGTGGTGCTGCCGGCGCCGGTGCCGTTAGCCACGCGGTGGTCCGTGCTGTTCACACTTCGGCGCCCGTGAGAGCGTGTTCCACTGGAAGCGCGACTTCTAGACCCACGGGAGCGACCTCTGCGACCACTGCGCGACCTGCTGCTTGACCGCCCTCGGGTGCGGCTGCCGTTGCGCTTCTTCACCGGAAGCACGTAGTCAGAATCGTCGGATTCGTCAGAATCATCAAGCACTTCAACATATACTGCACGACCCCCTGCACCGGCAGATGAGCGGAGAGAGTGGTGGTGAGGGGGGCGACCTGGCCCCGCCGACCCCCCCCCCAGTTGGCCCTCCCAGCCGCTGCTGCTGCCTGATGTCTCTTGGAGCGTTGCCTGCGATTGAAAGCGACCACTGTACCGCGACGCGTGTGACTCACCGTCGGAATGTGCGTCCTCGCCGCGTCCCACATACCCCAGTATCCTCCCAGCGGAGTTGTACACGAACTGGCGAATGTCAGCAGGCGGCAACACCCCCACATGGACACCACTGTCGCTGGCTTCACTACTCGTGTACCCCCCCTGCACCTGGTTGCCGTGCCTGTCCTGTCTGTGGGAGTGCGAGCTGCCTGCAATGACACGGGCCCCAGACCTGGTCTGCACTGCATGCGATGCCGGGCTATCGCCCATTGAATGCCTAGACCTGCCGGTAGTGCGAGCTCCCGACAGTGTGGACACTGTGTGGCTCAGCTCGCGGTCGGGGGAGGGGGGTGACAGGGCCCAGAAGCCCCCCCCCCCAGCGGACGACCGTGTGCTGCTGTGAGCCGATGTTGTGCTGGATGCACCGTGGTGGCCCTGCGCCCCTGTGTGCGCTGGTGTACCTTTGGTGCGCCCAGCCGCCACCCCCCCCCTCGTCCTTGGGATGGGAGCCCCCCCTTCACCCCCCCTCTCCTGTGCTGACCTGCTGCTGGCAACACTGCCAGCCGGTGTCGCCTCGTGTGACCTGGACTGTGGTGCAGATCGGAACACAAGAGTGGGCCTTCCTTGTTCCGACTGACGTCGATTGCCTGCGTGCCAAGTGACTGCCCGTGGGTCTGGGTGACCCCCCTGCACCCCCTCGACCCCTTGCTGCTCATACTCCATCTCACCCCCCGCTGCTTGTGAGTATCGCTCTACTGCGCTGCTTACAGCTGCCCTGCTGCCGAGTTCGTCCTCTGAGTCACTGCCGCCCCCCCCTTGCCCAGCCAACTTCAAGGCACGTCGAGTCAAGTCCCGCTCCTCGAGCAGCTGGGCCTTGAGCTGGTCGCACTGCGACTTACTGTCTTCCAGCTGAGCTTTGAGTGTTTCACAATGTCCCCGTGATTCGTCCAGCTTGACTTGCCACTCATTCGATGTGCGTCCATGTGCGTCTGCCGATGCCTCCAGTGCCGCAACGCGCGACCTCAGGTCGTCCTCTCTGCGAACGGCAGCTGCTAAGGCGTCCGTGCCAGTCTGAACTGCCGTGCGTGCCTCAGCCAGCTCCGCCTCTCTGGCACGCAGGGCGGCACGGGCGTCGCGGGTGGAGCGTGTCGCTGCGACCGCTGCGACCTCCCCCTCCGCCTCCAGCGCCAGCAGGTCCGCCTTGACATCTGCCAGCTCGCACTGCGACATGCGGGCAGTGCGCCGTGCCCCCGCCAGCTCCCGGGCAGCAGCCCCCATGGCCAGGGCCAGCGCAGGCATGGCGGCGGGGAGGGGGGGGGTACACCACCATGAGTCAGCAAGGATGTCTGTGGTGGAGGTGGGTCCACACCCGCACGTGTGCGGGGCAGCAGACGCCGTCCCGCTTGCACAAGCAGAGCAGGTGCGCCCATGCTGCCCCGCCCCGGATGCCGTGGCCACTGCTGCCGCGTCCCTGCCCGGCTCGCCACTGCTGGCTGCCGGGTGTAGGCCGGTGGCACGGGCAACACCGGCGTCAGCTGAAGACATTGCGGCACGCCATTCCTGTGCAGCAGCGAGCTCCCTGCGGGTATGTTCAAGTTGCACCTGCACTTGTTCCAGCTCCACAGTGGCGGCTTCTGCAATGGCATGAGCCTCGTGCAGTGCAGCCTCGTGGTCGCCGCTGGTCGCTGCGACCGCATCTGCGACCGCTGCCTCTTTCAGGCCGCGAGTGACGGCGTCCACTGCAGATGCAATCACAGTGGGGGTGGGCCCATCAGCACTGCCAGGGCCCGTGGAGCCCCCCTCGTCCCCCTTGCCAGCTGCGCGCCACAGGGGGCGGCCCGGCTGCAGTCCAGCTGCATCTGCCAGTGCTCGCTCCAGCCGCCTATACGCAGCGAGCTCCTCCTCAGCCCGCCGCCAACGGCGCTCCTCCCTTGCCCTGGCAGCATCGCTGTTGCTGGCGGAGGCGGCCTCGTCTAGCTGCCGGGCCTGGGCGGCGGCGGTGGCGGCCTGTGCCGCTGACAGTTCCGCCTGCATTTCCGACATGCGCACTTGGAGGCGACGAGCGCTGTCATATGTGTGTTCTGCGTGGCGCAGCTGTTCCTGCAGCTGTTGCACTTGCATCTTGCACTCTTCCAGGCAGCGCTGCCCGTCTGCGCAGTTAGCTCGTTCGTGGGCTAGCTCGCCTTCCAGCTGCTGGTGGCGTGAGTGCGACGCCTCCAGGCGGGCACGGAGGGCCGCTGCTTCGCTGTCACTGCTGCGCAAGCGCTGCACTTCTTCCTTTGCGTCGCGGGTGAAACCGATCAGGGCGGCGCGCTCCTCCTGAAGCGTTTCAACGCGGGCCTGGGCAACGGGAAGGGCGGCCAGCTGCTCACGCAAGGCGGCGATTTCCGCATTTTTGTTCTCCAGTTTGCGCTCCAGTGCATGGATATCAGCTTGGGCAGTGGAGAGCTCTCCCTTGGCGGCAGCTGCTGCAGCTTTGGCCGCCTCAACGGCCTCTGTCCTATTGTCCAAGCGAGACCGCAGCACGTCATTGGCGCTCTTCAGTGCTGCTGCGTCACGATTTGCCTGTCGCAGTTCGGCCTTCATGGCACTGGATTGTGTTGTTAGTGTTTGTAGATGCTGCTGTGCGTCAATGGAGCTCTGGGTATGTGCACGGCTGGGCCCAGCGCTGGATGCGGCTGCGGAATTTGAGGGCATAGTCTCGATGCCACTGCCTGAAGCTGCTGTCGATGGTGAACCGCGTGCTCGCGAGGATGCACTGCTAGTTGAACCCTGTAATTTGAATATAAGCCGTCAGGTATTTTCAATACTGAATGTCACGAGTGCAGGTGGTCGCTTTGGTGGCTGTATTTGCCTGCCGTTGGCCTGACCTAACCGCCAGCCCACCGCATGCACACTGCGCAGCAAAGCACTCACATAAGACGGCCGCTTTGCCCGATGAGACTGAGTTGGAGGTGCATTTGGGTTTGTTGATGTGTTGTCCATCAATGAGCGAAGCACCTTCCGCTGCCGAGCTGCATTAGACACCACTGGATGGCTCGACATCGCCAACAAGCCAGACACAGATGCACGAGGGGTTGTCAAGAAGTGTGCAAACAGCCTGAACGACTGACGAGCCCAATTACAAAGAATTTTCCATATTCACAGCTGTGGAATTCGCAATAAGATCACTGTCGCCGATCCGGATGAAAAATGGCTCCCATGAATGGGTCGCACTCAACTGCAGTGTTGAGGGGGGCTGCAGCCCTGCCATTTGCCAATTGCCCATGCACAGTTGCAAAATGCCCGCATCGGGGGAAAGAAAATTCTCAGTAGAAACTCATGTAGTTTTGCTGCGGTCTCTGTTTTCGTTCGCACTGCCCGTGCTTGTTTTTTGGCCGCTTAGTCAAGTAGTGCACTGCACTTCCAGGAAACATGCTGAAGATTTCTGCCCTGCTATGCGCAGCGGCTGCGTGTATTGCAGGTATTGCAACTGCAGCAGTCAATAATCGCCCTGTTATCGGCATTTTGACGCTCCCTAACCCTTATCCCAGTCTCTCTAGCGAGCAGGCGTACTTGCCAGGTGCGCACTTGGCAGAGATTCCGCACTAGGTGCTGCTCCTTGCTTACCCTGCCACCACCTGTGCGCAGCCTCGTATGTGAAATGGGCGGAAGCAGGCGGTGCTCAGGTCATTCCACTCAAACACTATGTGTCTGAGGATGAGTTTCGTGCGTCCCTCAAGAATATCAACGGTGTGCTGTTCACTGGTGGCGGCGTTGACTTTGCGTATCCCAATGGCACGTTGTCGCAATATGCCCGCAAGGGACAAATCGTCTTCGAGGAGGTCACAAATGCATACACCGCTGGTGAGACCTTCCCCCTGTGGGTAAGTAGCCCCCCCTCACTCCCGTAAGCGCCACAGCACAATGATCCCCCCCCCCGTGCCCGTGCAGGGTACCTGTCTCGGCTTCGAAATGATCAACTTCTTGGGTGGCGGCGCGGTGCCTGGCGTTGTTGTGGCACCATTCGATGCAGAGGACTACTCCATCCCGCTGAACCTCACTGCTGGGGCATCCACCGGCTCAAATTTCTTCAAAATGGTCGCCAGCGAGGGGCTGCTGGAGGTGCTTGCGTCCCAGCCCGTCACCATGAACGCGCATCATGCGGGGGTGACTCCTGAGTCATTCGCAGCAAACGCGAAGCTGTCTGCAAACTTCAACATCTGGAGCACAAACATGGTGAGTGTTCCCAGTGCAACGTGCGCACTGCAACCATTGTGCAACCCCCCACTTGTACAGGACCGTGTCGGGCGCAAGTTTGTTTCCACCATCGAGGGCAAGGAGCTGCCCATCACCGGAACACAGTGGCACCCCGAGAAGCCCGTGTTCGAGTGGGACCCCACTGAGAGTATGGTGCACAGCTTTGACTCAGTGCGGGCAAACCTGCTTACGGCGCAGTACTTCGTGGGGCAGACACACGCGAACACGCGCAGCTTCCCCAGCGCCCAGGCGGAACACGACACCCTCATCTACAACTACGCGACCACATACACGCAGGGCACCGTGGCCAACCACTTCACGCAGGTGTACTTCCTGTAAAAGGGGGGTCTCGTTGTGCGTCCCCCCCCCTGCCCCCCCCGGCGCAGACCAGGACACGCCGCAGTTTTGCGAAGCGCGCAGTATTTTGGTGTCGCACGTTGTAGTAGCTTGCTGTGAGTTGGACGTGAGCACTAGGGGCCCCCAAGTTTACCTGGGGGGGGGGCGCCTGCTGGGGGCACCCAGCTTGCAACCCTGACTGGTTGAGTCGGGCAATCGAATTTTGCCAGCACCAAATATACACAAAGTTGTATCATTCAAGTGGTGATACCATGGCTCGACAGCCAGGGCAAGGCTTGACTGCAAGTCTGCTTGCCGCGGCAAGTAATCTCGTGTCCGGCGAACCTGGCATTCAAGGCGCACACCATGATATAGTTGAGCTGGAAAAGACAGTTGAAAATCAAACTGAGGCTGCACATGAAAGAGGCACAATTTGGCATGCTTTGCGCACTGCTGATTTGGACCAAGTGAAGGCTTTGGTTGCCCAAGGTGAGGGCTAGATTCATTCAAATTCCGCGTGCTCGGGCGAGACACCTGAATCAGTACAGATCCAAGGATCCTTCAGCAGCACGGCTTTGCTGGAGAGACACCACTGCACATGTGCTTTTTGTGAGTTGCTTTTTGCTGCTGTTAGTGCAGCCCCATGGGCGTATCACTTGCTGAGCCCTGGGCATGCCTTCACAGCAGCATGCCTTCCGCTGCAACCGCCCAGCACACCGTAGTTGAATGCACAGGTACAACACACCAGAGCATAAAGATGGAATCGCTCGATACATCTTGGAGGTGGATCCCGAGCGCGTACTGGACGAGTACACTGGTGACGAGTACAGAGGTGTGTGCTGCATCGCGTTGGCCTGCCACCGCTCTCTCTGCATGCACCCCCCCCATCCCCCCTTACTGCAGGAGAAAACTGTCTGCACATTGCCATCGTGGAGGGAGACTTGGAGTCCGTGGCCATGCTTCTACAGTACGCTCAAGATTGGGTGGCGCGGACTGAGGGGGGTGTGGGGGGGGGGGCTAACCCCCTTGTCACCGCCCGCGCCACGGGGGAGTTCTTCTCTGCACAGCGTTTCATCGCCACGGGGGAAGGCGCGTATTATGGTGAAACGCCCCTGATGTTTGCCGCATGCACCAACCAAGCCGAGCTTGTGCGGTATTTGAGCAGCGAGTGGGGAGCGGACCTAAGATCCGTGGATTCCCAAGGGAACACTGTCCTGCACATGCTGGTGCTGCATCGACTGCCTGGCATGTATGATTACGTGTGTGATTTGTGGCTGGAACAGCACCCGGAACAGAACATGCGTGATGGCGTGTGCGGACTGGAGTCTGTGCAGAACCGAGCTGGACTCACCCCCCTTACACTGGCTGCCAGCATGGGAAACGAAGTCATGTTCAACCACTTGATAGAAAAGCGAACCGGAACACAGTGGGCGTACGGCCCTGTAACATGCCTGCAAGTGCCCCTTGGCGAGGTGGATCCTGTAGGGTGGCTGCTAGAACAGCAGCGTAGCGCAGCGGAACAGGGGCAAGCAGACTGCAGCATCGACTACAGCTCGCGCCCACTATCTGCTGTGGAGGTGATCGTGAATAAGCAGCAGCTAGGCTTACTGCTCCACCCACGGGTTAAACGTCTCTTGCAGAAAAAGTGGGAGACCTTTGGCAGGAGGGTGTTCCAGATGCGCCTTGCAGCGTACTGTGTGTTCATGCTTGTGTTCTCCACAACTGTTGTTCTTCGTTCGGTTGTGGTGGAGACGGAACACGCTGGATGGATTTGGCGGGATTGGGCATTTCAAGCCCCCCGGGGAAAGTGGGCCCATGCTGTTGCATGCAGCGTGGGAGAGCTCATCACACTCGCAGTTGCTCTTTGGAAAGGCTGGAGAGAGGTGGTAGAAGTGCTGACTGACCCCCAAGGATGGCGAGGGCATTTCTCAACACGGGGCGCGGCACTGCTGGACAACACCCTGTCCTCTATGTTCGCAAGCAGTGTTCTTGCTGCATCCATTAGCAGTTTCATACCTGGTGCGCTGCCCAGTAGCAATGCCTGCACGGCAGTGGCCTCAGTCACCGCCTGGGCGTACTTTCTTTGGTTCCTGCTTGGGTTCAAGTTGGTGAGTTAAGCCCCCCTGATTGCGAGCTTGCACCCCCCCCCTCCCACGCCTTCCGCTCTCCTGTTTTGTGTGCTGCACTTTGCCCGCACTGTTTGGTTTTCTGTGCAGACTGGGCCGTTTGTCATCATGCTATCTGAGATGGTGGCGTCAGACATGTTGAAGTTCATGTCGCTGGTGTTCGTGTTCCAGATGGGCTTTGCGCAAGCCAACTTCATCCTGCTGGACATGGTGGGCAGTCGGCAGTTCGTCGCCCAAGTGCGCTCTGCCTTCGAAGCCATGCTGGGCAATTTCCATTTCCTCGGCGAGAACACCCACGCCAATGCGGGAGTGGCTAACATGCTTCTGCTGGTATACGTGGTGATTGCAGGCGTGCTTCTCATCAATTTGTTCATCGCCATGATGAGCAGTACCTATGAGTCAGTCATGCGCGAGGCGGAGCACAGGTGGCAACTGGAACGCGCTCGCATCATGGACTCGATCGAAGGCGAAATGACGCTGTCGCAGCGCCTGTGTTCCGCGAACAAGTTTTGGGCAGAGTACAACGGCAGTGCCTACCTGCAGGTGATGCGGGTGGATGATGAGTATTTCTCACTGGACGCAGCCGAGGGGAGGGCTGAGAAGGCGGCAGCGGCTGCGGGGCAGACACTGCTGCCGCCGGCACAGCGGCTGGCCAACGCCGCCATGTCCCCCAGAGCGCAAACCTCAGTGGATGCAGCTCGGAACACCCCCCAAAAGGGCCGCGGGGCGCAGCACAAGCGCGCCCGCAGCACCTCGCGGCGTCCCCCCAACACGCCCGCGGCGCACTCAGCGGACAGGGAAACATCACCTCCGATCACTCGAAGACGCTCCAAGTCCCGACGGCGGTAGCATAGGGGGGGGTCTCTTTCCATTGCGCTTCGAAATACACTGATTCATTGCTTTGCGATCTCAAGAAACCCCTGCCCCCGTACATCGCCGCTGTACACAAGGGAAACCTGGGCACCTGCAGGAAGCGCCACGAACTGGATAATGGTGAGCCCCCCTACTGTCCCCTCGGGGTGGTTCAACAAGCATGTTCCGGATGGAACAGCTGACTGCACCTCCCACTCCGCACTGCCGTTTTCGCCCACGATGCCGGTGCTGTCGATGTGGGGAGCTTTGAATGTGGCGGCAGGAGCACCATTTACGAGCAACACAACGACGGGGGCGGTACAAGCGAAGAGGCCTGCAGTGATCTTGTACAGGCCTTGTCGCTCGGCGACCACTGCACTGTCGCCACGGGACCAGCGCAGCTGCTGTGGCCCTGTGTTCCAAACTTCAACGTCCCAGGGGATGCAGCCTTCGTCCGTGAGGTCTTTGGATTTCCATAGGAAACGGGCAGCGGCCCCCCGGCGGGGCTGCTGCGCCACCATGGGCCCGCCCTCCGCAGCAGCCACAGCCCTGGGCTGTACAGCCAGATCCTCCAAGCTTTCATCGGCACCAACACCCCCTCCTGCCCTGTGTGTGCCTTGGGCTGCCCCCCCTGTACTGCGGCCTGCCGCAGCTGCGCCACCTGTGTCTGCAGTGTTCTGAGCTGGTGCCGCAGGCAGCGCTGCCACTGTTGCAGCCAATGCCTGCATGTCGCTGATGTTGGCTTTCTGCTCGACAACCTCACTCAAATTCCGCACCTCCCGCTGCACAGTGCCCAGAGAGCTTTCCACTGCGGCGGCCGTTGAGGAAGCAGCAGCAGACCCGCGGGCCCCGGACGCCGAGTCAGCAAGTGCAAGTTGCACTTCCCGAAGTGCAACTTGCAGCGATGTGATCTCCGCAGCGTCTGCTTTGCGTCTGAGTGCGTCACTGACCGCCTGTCTGTCTGCTTTCCCCTGCAGCGCCTCCTGCACCCCCCTTTCACTGGCTTTGCTGGCCAGCGCCCGCGCCACGTCAGCCTTAAACGCTTTATCGTTCACCACAGTGATGACCTCAGCCAGGGAGTCACGCACGGATGTCTCCACCTCCTTGCCCAGGTCCGCTGTGGCTGCCTGGATGGCGGCGTGGGTTGCGGTGCGGTCCATGTGGGGCCGGAGAGCGGCGGCGACGGCGGCTTTCACTTGGTCGTGGGTGGCGCGGGCATCTAGTTGGGAAGACGCCTCCTGCACTGCTGCAGATGCGCATTGTGCTGCTTCCTGTGCCGCTTGGGTGGACTGGTGCGTTTCGGCTGCGGTGGCTTCAAACATAGCCACCACCTCCGCCTTCCCAGCCAGGGTGTCCACATGCTCCGACAGGCGACGCAGCTCAACGCCTGAGGCACAGCTGTCGTGGATGGCACGCACAGACTCCACAGAGGCCTTGCTTTCTAACGCAGCCTCCATGCGGCTGCTGTCTGCCTTGCTGTGCAGGCCGTCCACCGTGGCGTACTTGGCCAAGTCGCCCTTGTCAGCCTGCGCAGTCGCCAGGAGTGGAATGAAGTGGGAAGAATGGGAAAATGAGACTTTAAGCGACGCACCTTTTCTTGTAATCTGGCTGTTGCATGAGCAAGCTGTGCTGAGAGAGTTGACACTGTTTGCTCCAGGCTGGCAATTCGCTCATGCATTGAGCGCAAATCGGCTGCCGTTGACACTCTCAAATCCTCTCTGGCAGCAGTCGACATATCCACAATTGACTGAACCCGCTGCAGCGTTGCGTCTGCCATACTTGCTAAGTCTTGTTTTGTTGTCTTGCTGGCTATTGCGGCAGTGAGGTCTGAGTAGTTTGGTTTACTCTGCATAACTCCTCCCAGCCGGGACATTTCGCTGGCCACCGCCAAGAGCGCCGTGCATACTGCCTGGGGAACATTCTTGAAGCGACCACTGGCTGAGCGAAGGCTCTCAAAATCTACAACACTCTCCAGCTCCATCAGAAGGCGTCTCTACTGCCTCAAACACTAAGCTGCCAACAGACGCTGGTGCCGTTACAAGGAGACAACCACCTGCCGTCGGTCGATGAACTGGCCAGCTTTGCTCCCAAAATATCGACGACCAGAAATTTGCACAAGACAGTGTATGTTGAAATAGGTCGAAGAAAGTATTGCGATCGCAGCACCCACCGAGGCAAGCCAAGCCCTGGCCTGCCGCAGCAAAGAATGGGGGGGCAGAAGAGCCGACGCCGAAAGTTAGTTTGCAATTGTCTCAAAGCAGCATTCCTGCAGATTGCGGCCTGACACGGTATACGTAGGTGTAACTCCATAAATGGTCTGTGCTGGCAACCAGGCACTCCTGGGCTCCATGTCGGCGGCTGCGGCTGGAAGTGGGGGGGGGGGCTGCAGGTATTGGCGGGTGGATGTTTGGTTTGGTTGGATGATACTTCTTGACGCCGGCCGGCATCACTCGGTGTATGCTCTCCATTCATGTCCAGCATATCTGCCACGGCTTTTCATGCTGACCAGGTTTGATATTGAGGTGTCTGACTCAGCTTGAGCTTTGCAGATCCAAAAAGCGAGCAGCTGCTGCGGCAAAAGTTTTTTTGGGTGTTCAATATCCGCACTTTCCTCATGCGTGCGTCAGGTACTGTGCTGCTCCTGCAGCATGCCGTGAAAACATACAACATTGGTTCATCTGTATGGGCAGCCCTTGCTGCTGTTGCTTTCATTGTTCAATACATAGGCCTGGCATTGGCACTGAATCAAGTCGGCTGCGACGTGCCTGCAAATGAAATCAGCCCCCTGGCCTTTGCGCAATTGAGCGTTTTTTCCAAGCCATGGCACTCCCAGGCGTGGAAAGTTTCGAAGATTTTGATGAAGTTATCCGCATTATACTTTCAGTACTTCTGTGGGCGCTGACAGCTGTTGCCCTGCTGCTGTGTTTGTAAGTGCCACCGACTTGTCCCCTGAACCCCAGTTTGAGGGAGTGAACCCAGAGCAGCAACCAAAGCACGTAAAAGGGGGGTCGGATCAGAACCGATAGTGCATCAAGAAACACCCCCCCCCTGCT
>Ga0307982_1002121_pt1 | contig 16094 bp, 23 predicted proteins | sample OrgLakmetagen989_FD_201847 | JGI IMG/M metagenome (GOLD analysis project Ga0307982, IMG submission 201847) | Saline water microbial communities from Organic Lake, Antarctica - #989 | ecosystem: Environmental > Aquatic > Non-marine Saline and Alkaline > Saline | place: Antarctica: Organic Lake...
CGCAGCCGGTTTGCTAGCACTGGCTTCTTTCACTGAGAGCATGTCAGCGCGGCTGGTGTCGGCGGTCGCGGCGTCCGTGGCAGGCGGGTGGAAGGTAATGACTTCACGTTTCGCCATGGTGGGGAACCGGGCTTCCAAGAAGTTGAAGAATTGGTCGTTGATCTGATGATGATGATGATTGTGGTGGTGGGTCATTGTGCAAGCGTGGCAGCCAGAAAGGGCACGAAGGACGTGAGCACAGTTTTACAGGGTGGGCGAATAATATAAAGAGGTGTGTTATTTGAACAGAAAGCATTCTTGCTTGCACTCTATGCCTTCTTCGTCTTCTTCTTCTTTTTCATCTTGGGCTTACCAATTTCGTTGCTTTGGCCCCCTGCAGCAGCGCGTTCGTGTCCGCTTGCAAGCCGGCGTCCACCATTCCCATCGCTGAGGTGGCCGACGATTGGCTGTTGCGCTCGTGCGCGTCCACCCGCAACATGTGCGCGGAAAAGTCGAGCAGCTCAAAGCGGTCCTAACGGATAAGGTGGTGTTCGTAGTGAAAACACACACACAAATTGAGCAAAACGAAACGTCAAAGAGAATTGGGAAAAGTGAGCCGATTAGTAATTTTTGTATGCGCTTTGGTTGACAGGTCGACTTCGAAAAGGAGTTAAGATATGAGTATGATGTAATCAGATAATCTTGCACCACTGAAGGGCGAGAAGGGGGGGGGAGGTTGAAGTACAGACTGGCACGCAACGCACCCGCATGCCGAGCAAGTGAATGAACATGGCGCCGGCCAGCAGGAACCCGTGCCCAAACTCCGAGTCGTCTGGGATTGGGTCCATGCCGTCCTTGGACGATTTGGTTTCGCGCATGCAGTACAGGAACAGCAGAGCCGACCACAGGCGGTAGAACTCGGTGGTGGCTTCCACTTCCAAAACACCGTTGGAGGGGGCAGAACCCGACCTGGCATGATGAGGATGAGGATGATGATGGGATTCATTCAGGTAAATTGATAATGACAGAGGGAAGAACGCATGAATCGTGCGGAGTTTGTTGGTGTAGAGTCAGGCGGTGAGTAGGCAAGGCGAGAGACAGTGAGAAAGCGTGCGTTCGAACACACATCAATGTTATAGGAACTGAAAGAAAAAACTCCGTCAACTCAAAAGAAACTCAATTCATGTTTGTTTCAATTCCAAGCACTCACCAGTCGTCTCGGATGCCCGAGCTGGTCAGGAGCTTGTCGATGGTGGCCAACGACTTGGTAGCGACGGAAGAGCTAGTGCCAGTGGCGCCGTAAAGCCATTGGCTGCGCGCGGTGTTGGACTTTAAAGTGCCCAAAATCTCAGGCACCGCCACCTGATTAAAGACAGAAGGGACAAAATAGACATAAAGGGATTGAAGTAGGCCAAGGGTGAAGACAACAAGTAACAAAAGAGGTGCGCGAAAAAAACAAGGCATTGTGGAGACAACAAACATAAAGATACTGTACGTATGACGGGTGCTCGACAACCAATCGCACAAGCATTGCTTCAAATGCCGCGCGTCACAACTTCAAAATACCACACAACCACAAGACAAGCACGCGACACGGATGCATGTTTATAATACCTGGGACGGGTTTTCCGCCACGCTGGCCATGAACCCATTGACCACTTCCTGCCACGGGCTGTTCTCCAGGTTGGGCAGTGGGCTCTGGCCTGGGATTGCCCCCATCAAGGGGGCGCATTGCATGAATTGAGTGGCGGTCGAGCGGTCCAGCACGTCGGAGAGCTCCTTGGTAAACGCCACCATGTTCCCTGGGAGGGTTTTTGAAAACACAGTGGTGATTTACGGGGCAAAAAGGGTGAGGGAATCAAACCACTACACATGTAGGTGGCATTCAACCAATCAACGTGAAGCGAGTATACATTTAAAAAAAAAACTTCAACACGAGAGCAGAACAATTTCAAGATACTGCATCAAGAAATGCAACTGTAAAACCTAAAATGTTGCATAAAAGCAAGAGACGAAGAAGCCAATGCTCACCGATCTCGCGGAAGATTTGGAAAACTTCTGGTTTGAGGTCGTCGTATTGCAGGAAGGGCTTGAGTTTCGCTTCGAAGAAGGAGTAGCAGCCCCCCGTGCGGAACATGTACTTGGGCAGCTTGATGGGCGGCAAGCCTTCCTTGATGCCGTCCACGTAGCTGCGAAGAAGAAGAAGAAGCAGAAGAAAGAAGGCATAGTTTTGAACACAAACACAATTGAGGAAGAACGAGGGAAAGGCGAGAATTGTTGGAAAAGAAGAACGAGAGATGTGTCTAGATCCATCACGAAAGAGGGCGCCAAGGCCAAGCGCAGCACGAAAGACTCCTTAAGTCAGAACTGCCAGCAATACAATGAAAACCGAGGCGATGGTGTGCAGCACTCACGCTTTCGAGTCCAATATCTTGGATTCCAGGTTCTTCTGGAGCTGGGTCAGCAACAGCGGCAGGTCCACCGTCCCCAGGGCTTCCAAAATCGCTTCGGCGTGGTGCCGCCCAAAGAAGCGGCTACCGAGCTTCAAGCTCGCGTCGTAGGGACGGCCGCACAAGTCACCAAAGCCCACGGCCGCGCTGGGAGTGGGCACTTTGGGCCGCTTCATGAGCTCCTTGGGGATGGGGGCCTTATTTTTTTGGAGGTATGGGCGATCATCACACAAGGAAGAACAAAGATCATCAGTGGAATGTCATGGTAACCGAATATAAAATGCTATAAATAGACTTAGCAAAAAAAAAACGAATAAAAAGGACACGTTATTCAGTAATCGTGCGAAGGTAGAATTGAGGACAAAGCTGCATTCGACATCAAAGGACGCAGTACGAATCCAGTCTACTCATAAACACGCGTTACCTTGACGAAACGGTTGGTGTAGGCGTTGTAGGTGTAGTTGGGGAAGAGGTCCACCACCAGGCTCTTGAGCACGTGCACCACTATCCGGCCCCGGAAGCTCACGGGCCCCACCGTCTCCGTCACCTCCGCCAGCACGTCCTCAAAGGCGTCCAAGCTCGGCAAGTGGTGCACGAGGAGCTCGTGGGTGCCCCGCACCACCCGCAGCGCTTGCACGTAGTCCACCACGCCTTGAATCTCCGACGCTTCGAACTTCTTGACCACGAAATCGAGGTCCGCGCGCAGCTTGGTGTTGATTTGCTGCGTCACCAGGTACCTGAAAGTTGAAGTTAGAAAAAGGAGATAAAACTCAAAAGATTGTGTTGTGCATGAAGGTACAAAAAAAGACAGCCGACTACGAATTAGAAGACACGCAGCCCAATAATGCACATGCTTAGAGTATCTCTAAAATATGATCACATCATATTACCGCAAGTCGATGGCCCGCCCCAGGAGGGGCAAGTGGCGCTGGGCCGTCGGGATCTCGTAACGCCGTTTCGCCAGCGCGTACTTCTGGCTCCGGGCAATGGCGTTGAGGCGCTCCTTGTAAGTGGCGTCCATTTCCAGCACCGCGGCCATGTCCTTGTAGTGGCCGTACATCTCGTCGCTGATCAAGAAGGTCAACTGGTCCAGCACCAAATTGGCTTCGCCTTCGATTTCCGCGTACAAGTGCGCCTGCTTCAGCACATAGAGGGCGCGGTGGGCGGCGTCGTTGTACACGTCCAAGAGCAGCGGCAAAGACGCCAGGAGCGGCACCGAAGAGCCCTGGTGCGCCACGACGTGCTTGGTCAAGATCCACGGCATCGAGGCGTTGATGGGAAACTGCGCGGAATTGCTGAGGTCCAGGTAGAATTCCCGGTACCACAAGTCCGACAAATCGGCGATTTCCCGCACCGTGCCGGTGAGGTCCAGGAGGGCGGGAAAGCGGTAGGATTGGGAATAGAACGCTTCCAGCGCTTCCACGTCGTCTTTGTCCAGGTCTTTCTTGGTGAAGAAGCCGCGGGACTGGCGGCCTTCGGACTCTTCGTCGAACAGGGCCCGGACAATGGTGCGCATCAAGTGCAGCTGCGTGGGGGCGGGCCCCACCGCGCGGGTCGGGTGCGTGGCGGCTTTGGGTTTCTTGTCCTTGGTGCTGTACTTCTTGAAGTCGTCCTTGTTCTCCACCCCCCCTTCCCAGTCCGCGCCCAAGGTGCGGAGCTGCAGCAAGGTCGTGAGCAGAGGGCGCTTCCCTTTGTCGCAGCGGTGCAAACTCGGGAGCAGCCCCGACTGTGTGAGAAGGGCGCAGCAGACACGGGCGGACATCGACGTCGCAAGCAAGTGTTCAAAAAAAAGGCCGTGATTAAAAGCGCAGGAAAACGTTCTCTCTTCTAACGTGACTTCTCGCATCGCGCGTTGAAGGGACACACACTTCTGTGCACAAAACTAAACATTCGGCTAGCGCGCGCGCATTTCACTTGCATTCAGGTGCACATGTAGCACATGTACCCACCTGGACGAGCTGCTGGCAGGCACCGTGCACGTGCATCCGAAGCAGGGGGGCAATGGTGACCTCGGCCCGGCGCAGCATCGCCGCCAAAGACTTGATCATGAAGGTGGCGTCCACCATCACGGAGCGCTCTTGCGCGTCGTAGTTGTACCGCACGCACCTATAGGCGAAGGAGGACGACGACGACGAAGGAGTACGGTAATGGTGTGGTGGCAAGCATGCGCGCGTGCAGACAGAACGAACAGAGACAGAAAGTACAACATGGTATTCGCTTTTTTTTAAACGCTCTACTACGGAGCCATAATTTTTTTTGTTTGTTTGATTTTTCCATCACAATTTGATTTCCATCCTCGTCGTCTCGCGTTTACCGCTCGTAGTTGAAGCTGTTGAGGTTTCGGTCCTCCGTCGAGACTTGATGGACGGCAAGCACCTCTTCCGAGGCCGGGTTGCTCATTTTCCACGCAATAGTTTCTTGGACATGGCACGACCATTCTCGGAGAGCGTCCAGGCACTCCGTCACCAGAGCCGCCACCTACAATACATGCGAAGCGAGGTTTGGAGGGTGGGCGATCTATAAAAAAAAATCCGCCGTTACGAAGAGCAGTCTTGGGGCGATCTTGAGAAACAACTAATCTTATTTGACACTTATTTCCTATCTGACTTTTCCTCCCTCCCTGTTAAATGTCGCCCTAACCCTCTCACGCACCGTGCCCCCCAGCGCGACTGCCGCCGGGTCCTTCTCCAGCCGGCCGCTCTCCATCCGTGCTTGCACCTCGTTCACGGTTACGGTGAGCCGCGACGCCAGGTTGTCGAAGAGTTGGCGCATGGCCTTCCAATGAGTGGTCACTTGGTAAGCGGAGGCGACCTGAAGCAGCAGGTAAAGAGTAGAACAGGACCGAAACACGAGTCATCGACCGCGACGACGACGAAAACTTGGAGTTATAAACAATTGGCTGGTTATCCAACATGCCGTGTGCCAAACTTAAACAGACAAGGGTGGTCGACTTGAGAAGACGCACCCGCAATTTCACATACATAGCACCCAAACTACGTCAGCGCATACGTTGGACTCCTCTCGTAGGAGTACATGTGCAAACCATGCGCGCGCACCTTTTTGTCGTCCGAGTCGGCACCCCAGGCCGAGCCCATGGTCGCGAGGTCGTAGTGGGGCGCGCGCGTCAAAATCACCGCGGGCTTGATCGGCATGTCCCCGTACATGGGCTACGGCGTGAGGCAGAAGAATAGCATAGCGTCGCCAACCGAATTAGAAACAGTAGCATGGAACGGGTCAACAGCCAGTTAGTTGATAGGAGGGTTAGGACAAGCATGAAGTTCGTTAAGTAAGGCACCTCTCCATGCTTACCAAAATAGGGTACTGCTTGAAGAGTTTCTTCACGTCGTCGAGTTTCAGTTTCTTCTGCTTGAACACGTTGTAGCTCCCCTCGGTGGTGTCGCCGTCGATGAGGAGCAGCAAGTGCGGAAGGCCGCGCAGGAGGCGGTACCTACAAAAAGCAAAGAGAGAGAGAAGTTTAAGAGTAAAAATAAGAGGTGAGTGGAGGGGAGCGAAAGCAAAAGTTTCTTGCGAAATGAAGGGACAACGATTAAAAAAAAAGAAGTTGACTCAGGAACGTGTTCGCAAAAATGCAGAGAAAAGAGCATGAACGCAGCAGCAAAAAAAAAAAACACACACACACACACAAACCGAGATATTAGATGGTGTGCAATGTCCATCTGCGAATAAACATATATAGACAAACTTTGCCACGCACTTGTCGTCAGGGGTGACGAAAATCCCGCGCTCCAAAAAGTCCGTGCACTGCGCCAACATCTCTGCCAGCACCTCCTCGTGCCCGTCGATTTTCTTGAGCTCCGACCGCAAGTTGAAGAAAATGAGCTGTTTCGGGTGCACCGGGTTCGCCAAAAACATTTGCAACGCGTGCGATTGGTCGAAAATGGCTTGGCCGTCGGGAATCGTGGACCGAATCGCTCCGAACGCGCGCTTGTACCTACACGGGTGGGCGAGTGCGAACAATACAGGAAAAGAAAAGAAAGAGGAACACAGAGAAGGTCAAGGGGAAGAAAGCGAAATATGAGGTGGTGGAATCACTGCGCTCATCTTCCTTTTCTTCCAGCAAAGCATGCCCTGTCTGTTGGTTCCACTCCTTCGCCGCCACTCTCTCCGGGTGCATTGTACATAATCGTGAGTTCGGACATCTCTGTCGCCAACGCCCCATTGTCCAGCAGCTCACCGGGTGAAGTCGTTTTGCAGGCAAGCTTTCATGTCCTTTAGATTGTCCATTTTCTGGAGCACGTCGATCATTTTGATCAACGCCGTGTATAGCCCTTCGGGCACGAGCTTGCTGCCTTTCGCTGCAGCGAGCTGCGCCACATTCGAGCAGAATTCTTGCACGCACGCGGCCTGGAAGTCCATGAGCTCCCCCAACCACGCCACCACTGGGCGCAGGGTCTCAAAAGTGGTCGTGTTCAGTTTCATGCGGTTCTCGTCTTCCATTGACTATGTAGTCGTAGCAGTGCATGCGAGGGAGAACGGACAGAGAGGCAGAAGAAGAAAAACAAAAGAGAGCAGCGTAAAATTTTGGAACTTGGAAAACGAAAGATGTGGTGCTTCTTACCTCAAAAGATGGGCAAGTATAATAATGGATAAGCGGGCGAGCGCCTTGCTTCTCTCTCTCTTCGTCCCTTACCTTAACCATGGGGATAGCCCTCGTCACGGACCGACTCGCGTAGAGCTGCTGGACGAAATCTTCGGCCTGGGTCAGCATCGATTCAATCTTCGCCAAGGTTTCCATTTCAGCCCCGAAGCTTTTTTATTCCAAGTTGTGGCGTTAAGAAAAATGCATTAAAAAAACATACAGAAGGTAAGTCGGAAAGTTTAGGCACGCGGTGCTTACGAGACCTAAGGAGCACAACCCTCTTAAGTGCACGAGAGAAAAACGTAAGCACATAAAGCAACGAGATCAAACTGCACTGCTTCAAAAGAAACCCATACCTAGAGTACACTAGAGTGCGCCAATGTAAAAGAAAGGCACCATCGGGGAAAGGGGTAGGGGCGAAAACCTGGTGTCAAAGGCACGGTGATCAACGAAGTGCACGGGGTTGCCCAGGGGGCCTGGATCGAAATCCACCGAGTTCGAAGGCACGTCCAGCGAGGGCACGTCGTCGTCCACGGCCATTTTCTGGAGCACCGACACGCACGGGTAGTACATGGCTTTGGACGCCCGGTGATCTTGCGCCATAGTCTGCGTGTCTATGGGGTGCGCCTAACTGTGAAAAAGTAAAACGAGATAATGTAAATGCAAGGAGCGGAGGTTTACCAATTGGCAATGTATACAAATACAAGTGAATCATGGCAATAATTAAGTCACCAAATACAATTACCGCGCTCAAAGACTGTGTGCTTACTCAAGCCCACCCAAAAGCAATATCAATGTCACGGGTGCATGGACTAATAATTTGGATTGGTTTGAATGTCACATCCAATTCGCGAAAAACATATTTCACTCATGATTGCTACACATAAGATCCGCGATGCTTATCACTCGTCTCTGACGAACCTCGTGAATGCAGGCTGCGGATATATCACTGCTGTTCAGGCGCACGCGCAGGCCGTGCAGAGGGAACAACTCCGAAAAATAGATCGTGCTTACACGAGTTACACCATGGTTTCTGGATTTTTTAGTCCTCAAATTTCCCACTTTTTCGACAATTTTGAGGTAAAGTATACGGGAAAATCGGGAAAATACAAACGTGAAGATTCCCTCGGGTTTGGTGGTTCGTTGGTTTGCTTTTAGCGCAACCAGCGCACCAGCGCTGCAGCGCAATGACAGCGCCTACTAATAAAAAGCGAAAGCAGCAGATATTGAAAGCGCCTACAAACTAGCCAGTAGATTGATACGTAGATATTGCGGTATAACTCTTTGGAGCTATTTCACGGACCCCACCAGAAGCAAGGAGCTACCTCCCTCTTTAACTCAGAAGGTAGGCCTCGATTTCTCTTTTTAGAAGTAGTAAGCTTGCTTGATTGTTTTGAAGCTTTTTGACATCGTTGATCTTCATAATGGTCCTGACTACGCTCAGACCTAATTTCCATTCTCTTGCGTGTGGTTTCTAGTACACAAGTAGATCTCATGGGTGCCGGAAATCCATACGCTACTTACGCCAAGTGCATTAAGAAAGATGATAAGTGGGCCACCTTCATGAAGAAGTTTGAAATCAACGAGAAAGAGGCCAAGAAGTTCTTCAAAGTCTTCAAGAGAATGGACAAAAAGAACAAGGGTACGTACGTCGCACAGATAGATGCTCTGCACATGCCTCCAGCAGAACTGCACATAAGCTCTTGTTGAATCTCTTATGTCCATCTACCATTAACGTCTTGTCTCATTCTCATTAGCGTTTGATCAATTTTCAATCTCAATTCCCTCATTGTCCTTTGTTTAGGCGAAGTAAACTTCCAACAATTTCAAACAGCCTGGAAAGTGTCCAAAGATGACATGGCGATAGCACGCCGATTGTTTGCTCAGGTAATGATGCGATCACAGGCATTCTATTCGTGCACGGTTGCATCCTTTTCTTGTCGTTGAATCGATGTTCATAGAGTATCTGTCGTGAAGCGCAGCCATTTTCGCACTCTCACGATAGCCAAAGCGCACCCACTCATGAGCCCCCCCCCTCGAGCACACGCATACCTCCATCTCCGCGTTACTCCGTTGACTATGCAATACCACGCAAGGCTTTTGTGCGTCTTTGGCAGATGGACAGCGACCAAACCAGCGGCAGCGAAGACTCGATTTACTTCCAAGAGTGGGCGATCATGACCTTTGACTTCTGCACCCTGCGCATGGATGGTTTGGTAGAGTGGACCTTCAAGCTCTTCGACCCCGACGGCAGCGGGAAAATGTCGGCGCAAGAGTTCAAAGAAATGGCGCGCTTGTGCATGGGCGACGATGTAAAGATTTTAGAAACAACTCTCGAGGCTACACCCACCGTAAATTGGATATAATATCCTTGCTTGCTAACATCTCTGATCATAACTTGTTTTCTGCTTTAGTCCTCGCCTTTCCTAATGTCCTTACTTGTTCTTTTTCGTTGGCTTGCAATTACTAAAATGGCTCGATACCCATTTAATTCTTATGCGCGTCATGTGCATGTATGCCATTTTATATTTCATCTTCTCCCCAGGCCGCAACTCCGGGCTCGAAATCGTACATTGAAACCGTCAATTTGCTACGGACCCTCGACAAAGACCGGTCAGGAGAAGTCACCTTGAATGAGTTTCGAAAAGCGGAGCGGTCGGGCAGTGGCCTCTTGTTTGCGGCCATGTTGGAACTCCAAACCCAAATGCAAGGCGCCATCTTGGGCGAGAAGTGGTGGAAAGCGGCGACCAAAACCCGCACGGAAGTGGGCATGGGCCGAAAACCCATGGACATTTACAACGGCGGCGGCAGCTACGAGCGCCCGACCAAGGGCAATAACAAGAAAAAGGGCAAGGACGCAGCGCCGCCAGCGAAGAACAAAGTGGGCCCTGTTCCGAAAGAAGACGACTGAAGTCGCCGCGTATGGTGGCAAGTGGCCTTGGCACTTCCAGGCACTTCCGCTTAACCAGTTATCCATGGCAGTGCAAGTGGCAAAAGAATTTCAAGAGCCGCAATAATTTGTTTGATTTTAACGGGCCCCGCCTCGCGTGGTGCGTGGTGGAATGTAAATATCTTGGCTATGATCGTTAAGATCAAAAATCGCGGACTCAGCACAGAACGCAGAAGTAAGAATAGCACAGAAGCCGGTTCCCCACTCAATGGGGAATAATAACATATTTACGGGGCTCAGAGATAGCGATGCGCTTACCAGGCAGTGTACGTATGCAGAGTAAGTATACGAATCACCGAATCTTGCGAATCCCTCTGTGTGTTTATTCGGAACAGGAACTGAGAACTTATAATTTCAGAATGGATCACTGGCTGCTTCTTTGCTTCTCCTCCTTCCTTGTTTATCGCCATTGTCCTAAACATCTTCATATTCCTCGTCGTCGTCGTCGTCGTCTTCCGCGTCATCCGAGGGCGGTAAGTCCATCCCGCACAAGTAATCGTCACCCTGCGCTGCCTGCCTCTCCGCCTTCAGAACTCCTTTCTCTTCCCGCACCGCCGCAAACCTCGCCTCGACTGCTTTCACCTGATTTGAGACAAGCATGCACGCGCCGAACATACGATCAGGAAGGGTACCCGCATGAGCTGGGACTTTGTTGCTTCCCTCCATTTAAACTAAACAACAACAAACGGCTACTTGTCCCATAATTAAAATTGTCGTCACAGCAGCGATTGCACCACTAAATCCTTACTTCATCGGCGTTTGTACACGAGGCATACGCATTCAGAGCTTCCAGATTGATTTTGATGAACTCTTCTCCAAACGCAAACGGCTCCAGGAGGGCAACAGCGTCGTCTTTTAAGCCAGCGATGTACAAAGTAGCGGCCATGGCTTCGACCGTATTCATCTTGAAGGGCTTGCCGTAGTTGACCTGAGGGCATAGCGACGCGCATGGATTGTGAGCATGAACGAAGAGAGATACACTGCAGTGGCAGAGCCTGTCAATCATGCCAAGGTGCTAGTGCAATTGCAAATCAACCGTACCGAGTTGGCTGCCAAGAGGTAGGGTAGAAGACGGTGGTTCGTAGCCTTGCCCAGCTTGCGACTCGGCACTTCTTTCAAACGGTTCCACGAGCAATTCACGCCCCCGACACCTTTGCTGAGGAGCATGTCGGCGTCCGCCGGCGACACCACCGTGGACGCTTCCGCGTTCAGCACCACCCCGCCGAAATAGTCCTTGATTTTGAGGGTCTGCGCGAGCCCCAAACGCACCAGCTTGCTGCCAGAGTCCCGCTTGGGGTCGTTTTGCCCGAACTCCCACATCCGCACCGGCACCCGTAAAGTGTGCCTCAAACTGATGGCGTTTTCGTCGTCGTCGTCGTTGTCATTGCCTCGTTCCTCGCCATTCTCGCCACACTCCGTTAACGCGTCGGCCCTAGTACTTACTTCATCAACACTCAATGCATTGTCAGATCTGACCTCATGCTTAGGTGCTGCCCCTTCAGCTGACTCGTCTTCTTCCATGCCTGCTTCATCCTCGACTTCTTCCTCTGCCATCTCCTCGTTTTCTCCATCTGCTTCCTCATCTTCATCTTCGTCATCTTCCTCGTCTTCTTCAACCTCGTCATCTTCTTCGTCATCGTCCTTCGGAGCTCGCACCCCAACATTAGCCCAATCGGCCCGGAACACTTCCACGCTGTTCAAGAAAGCCGCGCCCGTGTAGCCGCCAAAAGTAACGGCCGTGCCGCCTCCACCACCATTGCCGGCACTTCCTCTGCCTAACACCACTAGACCGTGCCCGTTGCGCGCCTGTACCTCACTTCCCGCTGGCAATTGCGGTACCGACGACGACGACGATGCTGCTGCTGCTGCTGCTGCAAAGTCGGTGCCCGGCGGTGATAAATCGTCGGAGCACGTCCATTGGCCCGTGCTGACGTCAAGCGCCCAGAGGTCGCGCAAATAGCCCATCCGAATTTCACCGCCTTCGCTTGCACCGCCTGTGTCGTCAGAAGCGACTTCATAGAGGCCATAGCCGCCAAACACAAACACTGACGAGCTGCTGTTGCCCTCACCAGGTGAGCACGCAAGAGCTGGCAAGGACCGAGGTGATGGTGCGAGGCCAAACGCAGGCGCTAGAGACGACCACCGCCATCTTCGTAATGCGCCCTCGCTGTCGTCGAGGTGCAAAATCCACACGTCATTGAGCGGCACGAGAGCGCTCTCGCCTTCGTCTTCATCTTCGTAGTCATCATCGTCATCGTCGTCATTCTCAGGAGAATCAGCGAGCGACAATTTCGACAGTGGGCTTTCAGCTGCGCCCACTACATCTGCGTCCATTGCAGCTGACCCTTTGTTGCCATTTTCTGCTAATTTCCCACTGCCTTCAGGGCCACTGCCAGCGCCATCTACGGCGCTCACTATCGCACCTTCAGCCGCAGCAGCCGGTGTGCCCACGCCCCCAAAGAAGACCACCACTCGGGCGTCGGCGACCCAGGTAGCTCCGTGCGAACAGCGCGGCGTTGGCGCCGTGCCACGCACCAGCACTTTGGACGGCGTTTCCGCTGCTGCTGGGTCACCCGTAGCTTCCAGCCAGCGAGGTGATGACTCACTTCCAGGCCCACTGTTAGAAGCAGCAGCGGTTGAAGAAGAAGGCGAACTACCTGTGACGCCAGCGAGGATCCACAAGTCATTGAGAGGTGGTGCTTCGCCTTCTGCTTCGCCTCCGTGCACCAGCACCAAGCCTTCTGAGGGAAGGGCTACCATCGCAAAATTGCAGCGAAGCGGCGGTGACGAGGCACCTATACTTGCACTGAGGCTGCTAGCACCGCTAGTGCTCTGGCTGGCTCCTGAAGAAGCAGCTTCTAGGTTTTGCTTCCATTTCAATGGCGGTTCTTGGTCAAGGTCTAAGCTCCATAAGTCCCCGCAGTGCTCGCCAGTGTGCGCGTTGACGCCACCGAACAAAAACAAACGCTGCGATTGCTTGCCACTGGCACTGCCGTAGGGTAAACTTGCGGTGGAGTACATGACCCTGGGAAAAGGCGAAGGCGACGTGCGGGCTACTCGGCTAGACTGCCATGCGACACTAGCTTCTTGAGTAGGAGCACTGCTGCTGCTGCTGCTGGCGGTTTCGTCTGTAGCCATCAAGGTAAACTTCCAGACTTCGTCATGAGGGCCTTCCTCTGATCAATGGGCACAAAATAAAAGAAAGAAGTACGCAATGTGACAAGAACGACCAAATAGCCAAGGGCTAGACTTTACCTTAATGAGCCTAGCGCCACAAGAGAGGGCTTAACAAGTAAATAGAACTGCGAAGCCACTCAGATGATAACCCTCACCGTTATATCCACCGACAACGAAGCCATCGCAACCGCTCCCTGGCATCGCAGGTATCATTGCACAGCCCATCCGGCCAGAAGGCATGCGCGCTTTAGAGCCGCCAGCGGGCCGCGTCGGCCGCCATGGCCACTTGAGTTCTGGAAGCGGCGGCGGCTGCTTGCTGCTCTGATCGGCTGCCTTGCCTCCTGACTTGCTCGCGGCTTTGATTTTGTTTAACACGCTCTTTTTCTTGCCCATCTTAGCGTCCTAGTAGTTATTGATTAGTCATGCAGTTATGCCTTACGACCTCGATAGTAGCAAGACTAAGTTAAGTGATGGAATATTTCGCCGATTCCCTATTCAGCGAGGCGAGGCAGCAACAACAGCAGCAGCATGCTTCAGCAAAAACCAAGAAGTGGCGTGATGAGCAGAAATCGCGCCAATCACAGACTCCGCTAAGAAGATCGCTCATCAAAAGTTCAATTATTTAAGCACGAGCACAGCAACATGAAGAAAGTTGTCAACTCTTGAGAACGAGTAGAGAGAGGCCGCTGTGGCTAGCCTAACTGTGCAACAGGCCTAAGCTTTCACTTGAAAGCGCAGCCTCTAGGTACTATGCCGTCAATGTCACGCCTGCAACCGACGGTATGTTTCATTCTAGCCCTCCCTTTTTGTTACCTCGAAAGCGCTCGCACCTTTTTACGACACTATCCCCACGCCGCTCGTCTCTACAAGTGTACTAGATAATAACCTCTGACAAGTTCATCACCTACCAAATACATGCATGTTGTTTTCTTTGCACGCAGGCCGAGTGCGAGCAGTACACTGTAGATGTGCTTGCCCAAACCTTTGGCACGTGCAAATGCGGTTATGCCAAGGCTGACCATTCGGCAGCTGCGCTCGCAGGTCGCAGCAGCGAAAGCACTCGAGTCAAAGGATCCTCGGGCCTTCAAGTTGAGGATAACAATGAGAAAGTCGATTGCCCACTTTACGAGGTGAACACAACGGCCGAACCCTTCGGGCAGTGCAAATGTGGGGCACCGAAAGCGAAACACACCGAAGCTGCGCTTCAACTATCGGGAGGAAGCAACAGCAACAGCAACATCAGGCTTAGCCGCCGGAGCCAAGCCGAGAGTGGCAACAACGAAGCAGAGCGTGGCCGCGACAGCGACGCAAGCAAAGAAAGTCGCAAAGTGAAGCGTCGGTCGCGGAGCCCACGCTTAGATGCCAAGCTGAAGCCTGCTGTAACTGCTTCCTACGTTGAGTGCTGGTAGGTGTACTGCTTCTATGCAGCAGCCTTTCACTCCTTCAATTTTTTTTTTAATCTCGCTTGTCATTTGATAGAAATTGACAGTCATGATCTCTATTCGTCTTTTCTCTCTCAGCGCCTATGTAGTGGACGTACGGGCTGCATCGTTCGGTGCCTGCAAATGTGGCAACGCCAAAGTGGATCACTCTCCAGAAGCGCTTTCTGAAGGCGCTGCGGAGCGCATGGACGCTGCCATGACCGACAAATGGAAGGTGGGCGTGAAGTTAAAAGTAGGCACATGCTTACGTCTGTTGGTCTTGTCGGATAACGCCCAGAGGACTAGGAATGCACGCCATGGGGTCTGTTGAGTTTGGGATGGTGCTCTTTTATCAATGCGTATGCGTTTTAGTATCCCATCCCGAAGCCAACATCCCGCGCGACATCTTTAACTGCTATCACTTCACACGTGCTTCCATGGTCTACTCTATCGAATCTCCTTGGTTGCAGGGAAGTGGCACCGTGCGACCTCGGCTCGATTCTGGCCTTTCCCACGCTACTGATGACGCCACAGGGACCATTAACCGCTCGTCGAACAGTGCCCCAGTGTCTCCTACTAGCGCCGCAAGTGCGTTGGCGGAAAGTGGCTACGCTGAAAGTAGCGGTGCTGCGGAGGGCGGTGCTTTTGTGGCAGTGAAAGAAGAGGAAGAACAGACCGTAAGAGCTGAAGAAGAAGAAGAAGTGAAGCCAGCAACGAGGGGAAAAGAAACGGAAGGAGAAGGAGAAGGACAAGAAGTTGGAGGAGTAGGAGGAGAAGACGGGAAAGGTGAAGATGAAGCACTGAAAATTTGCGGGTCAGCGGTAGTATCAAATAACGAAGAAGTCGTAGCAGGTGAGAAACCGGAAGAAGTTACAAAGGAAGAACCAAACATGGAAGAAGCTGAATTGTCCGAGAGCGACGACGGCGACGAAGGTGAAGAAGCCACGTTCGTCTCGTCGCCATCCCTCGACGCGAAGCCCATAGTCACAGCATTCGACGAGGAGGACAACGCCTCTCTCTCTGCTACTGCAGCTCACATTGCCTACAACAACAATATCAACAATGCTGCTTCACCGGCAGAGGGAGGTCATGGAACGGCTCCTGGCACGGCGGAGGGCGTTGAGCATCCTCTTGCATTTCCAACCCCCCTCAACGAAAAAGGGGAAATCCAGCACGAACCCAATGCTCAAAACAAAGAGCTGCCATTAGACGAGGACGATATGCCTGTCCTGGAGGCAACTATTGTGCGCGAAAAGTCGGGAACAGTAGACTTGGATGCGTCGCACAATGGAGCAGTGCCGCATCAGAATGCAGCAGCGGCCAAGCACAGCGGCGTTTGGTCTCCAGCACCACCGAAATCGCCGCCACCAAAAACGGGCGTGTGTTGTAGTCTGCTGTGGTTTACCTCCTGATGACCCTTGCCGTCGCCGGAGTCTTACAAGTGGCTTAACTACCTAATTCCTAATTGGATTGTATATTCAAATTTCGAACTACCGAACTGCACATTATAAAAACGC